>VTLG01014790.1_pt1 | contig 26205 bp, 42 predicted proteins | sample 4694571 | NCBI WGS metagenome assembly VTLG01 (sample SAMN12604809, study PRJNA352737) | marine metagenome | biome: ENVO:00000447; feature: ENVO:00000209|ENVO:00000569|ENVO:01000036; material: ENVO:00002151; isolation source: viral sequences binned using virsorter ...
AACTAAAAGAATATAGATTAAGGTTAACAAAGTCGGAACACGACTTAATAAAAGAGATACGCCTTTCAGAAGGTAATGGTTTAAATAACGTCCTTGTTATTGGTGATTTACACGAACCATTTTCATTAGATAAATACTTAGAATTTTGCATATCAAAATATGATGAATTTGATTGCACAGAGGTTGTCTTTATTGGTGACATTATAGACAATCATTATGCTTCGTATCACGAAACGTCTGCTGATGGAATGGGTGGTGCTGATGAATTAGAATATGCTATTAAAAGAATTGCTCGTTGGTATAAAGCATTTCCTAAAGCTACTGTTATTATTGGAAATCACGATAGAATGGTTATGCGTAAAGCACAGACATCTTCTATTCCAAGTAAATGGATTAAAAGCTATAAAGAAGTATTAGAAGTACCTAATTGGAACTTTGTAGAAAGATATGTAAAAGACGGGGTTCAATTCTGTCACGGAGAGGGTGGAACAGCAAGAACAAAATGCAGAGCAGATATGATGAATACAGTTCAAGGACATTTACACACACAAGCATATTGCGAACACTACGTTGGGCAAAATTTCCGTGTCTTTGGATTACAGGTGGGTTGTGGTATCGACTTTAAGCAATACAGTTTTGCTTATGCTAAAGCGGGAAAGAAACCGGCTATAGGTTGCGGAATTATTATGAATAACGGAAAATTACCTATAAATTTGTTAATGGAGTTATAACTAAACTATGATATATGGGAAAGCATATTTACAGCGAAAATTTAAAACTTGGTGCATATTATACTTATGATAAAAACAACAATAAAGTATATGATTTAAAAACTATGCGACAAGAGTTTAAAGAACTAATAGAGAAGTTGAAAAAATAGAGGGCATCTGCCGTAGGTTTTTAATGTCAACTCCAACCTGCGATTTGAGTTCAGCAGGTGTCCTTCTATTGCCTAATAATCCCATTCAGCATATTCTTCTGCTGTTTTATAATCATACACCTTTAAACTATATTCTTTTACATTAGCATATTTTAATTCGCCGTTGCTTTTAGTATAGCGTGTTTGCACTTTAATATATTCTGTTGCTATATCTACACCTTCTTTGCGTAAATCCCTTATAACGCCTTGTAAGTCCATTATACCGCATTCTATCATTGCTTTACGTGTTGTTAAATTACCTTGCGTTCTTAGGTAATCATAAACTATCTGTTTATGCGTACCTGCTTTAAATTCATTCATAATTAATTTTTTATTGTGTGAATTCCTATTGTTTTAAAATACATTTCATTCTTTCCGAGTTCACCTAAGAAATCGTCAAGTTGTGTTTCTGTTCCTTTAAATTTAATATATCCGCTTCCATATTGTATGTCGCAAATATTTAAGAATGGAATAATAGAATCTTTTTCTACAATACCATCAAAATATCCTTTGCCATCAATTCTAAATTCTTTAATTTCTTCTTCTTTGCCATCATCATATGTTTCGCAATGTTCTTTACATTTTGAGCAACAATCAAGTTCAAACCAATATGTTGCACTACAGCATTTACTTAATATCATTTTTAATCAATTTTTCAAAATACCAAGTTGCATCTAACCTGCTATTTATTAGTTTATACTCAGGGTTATTTGTTTCAAACATAATGGCGCTTTTCATACCATCTGATGTTTCTGTATTAAATTCTTTTATATGTAATTCCATAATTATTTATTATTTACGTGGTTTAAAAAATCAGTATATGTTTCGAGTAAAAGTTTATATTTCTTTTCCCAATTCCATATATCATTCTTTAATTCTTTATTTTCTCTATCTAATTCACCTAGTCTGATAGCTATTTTATCTGCTGCGTTTACCAGGTGTTCACATTTTTGTTCTTTCTCTTTGTTTTCTTTCTTTAGTTTTTCTATTTCGTTTTTCATTTGTATTGTTTTTAAATTGTAGCACTATTGCTATTGTTTCCACAAATATAAACATTTTTTTATATATAATGCAAATACTATTAAAAAAACTTTATAAGTTATTAACATTCTAATTGTTAATAAGTGTAAAAGATTTTTTTTGTGGTATCAATTATTTTTGTTATAATTGTACTTTAATTATAAAATTATATGTTATGAATCAAAAACTTAAAGGACAAATAGAGTATGCAATGTTCAAGAATAAGATTAACAAAAAACAGTTAGCCTCTTATATGAATATGTCATATCCTACAATGTTATCAAAAATTGAAAGTGCTGACACTTTAAAAATAAGTGAAGCTGTTAGATTATGTAGAATACTTGATATTGAATTAACTGAATTATTAACTATTAAATAAATACTATGGAAACAAAGAAAGATATTTTAAATAGATTATTTATAGAAAATAATTTAACTGATGAAGATGTATTCAAACACAAGTTCTATAATATCATAACACGTTCAGGTATTGATAAAATACAAGCGACTAATGATATTAAAATTAAATATGAATTAATGTTTAATTCTGCTGACTTAAAATACGTTATAATAAAAGCAACGGGAACTATGGGCGACCAAGTTATAGAAACCTTTGGTGAATGTTCACCACAAAATAACTCAAATAGTTATGGTGTTTCAATGGCAGAAAAACGTGCTATGTCAAGAGCAGTTTTAAAATTAGCGGGATTTTATCAACATCAAGTCTTTGGTGAAGATGAAGCAGACGCATTTAAAAGAAGTAATAATCAATAAATAAATAGATATGTATAAAATTAGAGGTGAAATAACCAACATAGAAAATGAAACTATTAACACTCAAAAAGGAGATTATGTTAAAAAATTAGTAACCATTGTAGAATCTGACACAGGATTTGACCACGTTCAACAATTTGAAATCTTTGGTAAAGAAAAGATAGATACAATAGAAACATCAAGAAAATTGTCAACAGGTCAATATGTTAATATAGATTTTTATATAAAGAGTAGAGAGTATAAAGGTAGATTCTATAATACTTTAATGATAAAAGAAGTTATGATAGAAGATTCTTCAACAAGATTAGCAGAAGAATCAATGCCATTTAGTTAATTATTTTGGATAGTGTCTGTATTATATGCTTGTATTGTTTTTTGTTATTATTTTTTGTAATATAGGCACTATCTTTTTAAATATATCAATATGAAAAAAACTTACTTACAGCATCAATCTAATAGCTTTACAGACATTAAAATTATAAAGATGAGGTCTAGGCTAGGAATAGAATCTTATGGCATCTTTTGGGCATTATTAGAATTATTATTCAATGAAGAAAACAAACTTTGCATAGATGATTATTCTGTATTGGCTTTTAATTTACAATGTGATGCAGACAAATTAAAAAGTGTAATAGAAGATTTTGATTTATTTGTTATTGAAGATGGATGTTTTTATTCTAAACGATTAAATGAACATATAGATACTATTAACAGCAAGAGTGCTAAAGCTAAAGAAAGTGCATCTAAAAGATGGAATAATGCGAACGCAAAGCGAACGCAAAGCGATAGCAATGCTAGTAGAGTAGAGTATAGTAAAGTAGATAAGAGTAAAGTAAAGAAAAGTAATAAAAAGGGTGTTGATTATTATAATGATATTTCTTTTCCTAATTATTATGATATTCATTATGCTAAAAGAATAGAACAAGACGTAAACAAGACAAAAGAATATCACGAACACTTACGAAGTATTGGTTATATACAACAGAGAAACAATTATAATGGTGAAACTAAATGGATTAAAAAATGATTGAATTTATAAAACATTTATTTGGTTTTTGTGGTGAGCCACATATTAACATTTTTACTATCATAATGACAACACCAATAGTATCATATTTAATATATAAATTTTACAGATGAAAAAAAGAACATTAAACAAAAACACAGAATATCAATTACAAAAATCAATCTGTAAATATTTAGATTTAAGTAACATTCTGTATTGTGGCTCAATGGGTGGTAATTATCAACCGCACGTTTCTGTTAGAATAAGAGCAAAAAATTCAGGATATAAGAAAGGATTTCCTGATTTATTTATATATGAAGCACGTGGAAAATATCACGGGTTAGCAATCGAATTAAAAGTTGGATATAATAAGCCAACGAAAGACCAATTAGAATGGATTGAAAATTTAAATAAAAGAAATTATAAAGCAGTTGTTTGTCGTGGCATGGATGAAACATTATTTGAAATACAAAAATATTTAAGTTTATGAAAATTAAGCCAACATTTTTTAATACAAGAAAAGAAAGATTGTATTGGAATTATCACGATACTAACAATTGGTTGTTTACAATTTTATTTGATAGTGGTGCGGAATTATCTTTTATTTTAAGAGATTTGAAAAAAAACGAAAATATATTAAATTATATTTATAAGAAAGTGGATAAAAGATTTGATAACGTAATAGAATTAGAAGCAAGTAAAATATCAAGTGTTGAATATAACTTAATGAAACAGATTAATATACCCTCTATTGTGAAAATATGTTAAACGATTACTTAACTGACAACTATGATAGGTTAAAAGATATTGCTTATAATATAACAAGCGGTAAAGACGACGACGACTTATTAAGTTTTGTAATTGAAGAATTATATAAATGTGACACTAAAAGAATCAACGAAATAATCAAAAAGAAACAAATGACATTTTATGTCGTTAGAGTTATGTTAAATCAATATCAATCAAAGACGAGCAGATACCATTATAAATACAGAAAGTATTACGAATATCACACCACAACAACAATAGAAAGCATTAGTCCTGATACGATAATAGAAACAACAAAAGAAAAAGAAGAAGTAGAAGAACGATTAGAATGGATAGAGGAAAAGCTAAAGGATATATATTGGTTTGACGCAGAATGTTTTAGAATCTATTATAGAGAGGGCTACAGCTTATCTGAAATGGCACGAGAAACAAAGATAAATAAGAACACGCTATATAAGGCAATTAGAAATGTTAAAAATTACTTAAAAAACGAAAGATGAAAAAGACAAGAATACTAAGAGCATTAAAAAACTGTAAAAGCGATAGTTTTAAAACAGATAGTGTGTTATCTTTTAAAGACGAAAAAGGCAAAGAATACTTTTTAGCAGAACAACCACATTATATGAATATAATAACCAATTCTATAAACGTCATATTAAATAGAACTTTTAATATAATTGATGATGTTAAATTAAAAAAGAAAATTTTAAAAGGTTTAAATGATGACAAAGAGTAAAGGTTTAGGAGATACAATAGAGAAAATAACTAAAGCAACAGGAATAGATAAAGTTGCTAAAGCTGTATTAGGTGATGATTGCGGTTGTGATGAACGAAAAGAAAAACTAAATAAAATGTTTCCGTATAATAAAGTCAGACAATTTACAGAAGATGAATTAAAGATATATGAAGAAATATTGCCAAGATTAAAAAGCGGAACTATAAAAGGACAAGACCAAGCATCTTTGGTTAAATTATATAATAAAGTATTTAATGCTAATAAAAAGCCATCAAGTTGCACAAGTTGTGTTCAGCAGACATTGGCAAAGTTAGCAAAGGTATATGTAAATAGTTGTAAAATAAATGGCTAAAAGAACAGGATATACACACAGAGAAACTAAACGCAAAAAGCGTAAAGGAATACACAGCAAGAATAATAAGCCAATTAAAAAATATAGAGGACAAGGAAGATGAAAAGTAAATCACAAGTGTTTAGATTCTGTTGCGGTTGTAGTAGAATGACGTTAATGTTAGAATATGACGGCTGTTATTTTTGCGGAAGCAAATTTGTTGTAGCTGCTAAAACAGATGACTTTAATATAAGACCTAAGGCATATGCAAAATCACACTAAAGTATATATGAACTTTTTTGGTTATGGTGAGCAGGATTTTATACCTTGTGAAATGTGTGGTGGTCGTGCAGTAGATATTCACCACATAGAAAAAAGAAATAAAACTAAAAACGATTTTGTTGAAAATTTAATGGCATTATGTCGTGATTGTCATATTAAAGCAGAATCAGATTGTTCTTTTAATTCATATTGTAGAATACAACATCTTGAATTAGTCTGCGTTCAGGTGTATGCGTTAATAGATTTAAATAAAAAACTAAACAACTATGAAAGTAGAAACTAAACTGATCACAGAATTAAAACCTGCTACTTATAATCCAAGACAAATAAGTACTAAAGATTATAATTCTCTAAAGGAATCAATAAAGAAGTTCGGATTGGTTGACCCTATTATAATAAATCAAAATGGAAACGTTGTAGTTGGTGGTCATCAACGATTAAAGATATGCAAAGAATTAAAGCATATTGAAATAGATTGTGTAGTATTAGATTTAAGCAAAGAAGAAGAACGAGAATTAAATATACGTCTTAATAAAAATACAGGACAGTTTGATATGGATATACTAGCAAACGAATTTGATATAGACGAATTGGTAGATTGGGGTTTTAAGCATATTGACTTAGATGTTAACATAGATAAAATAGTAGATGACAATATAGACGATAGTGCTACAATAACTATCAAAGAAGAAGATTTAATTAAAGCAAAAGAATTGTACAATGACCTAAAAGAAAAAGGTTATAATGTAAAGATAAAATAATACAAATGGCACAGAATAAAAAAGAGAAATTATTAAAGGCGTTAGAAGAAACGCAAGGACTAATATATCACGCTTGTAAAAAAGCAGGAAACATAAGCAGAAGTACATACTATCGTTATATGCGAGAAGATGAAGAATTTGCAAAAGCAGTTGAAGATATTAAAGAAGCTCAGATAGATTATGTAGAAGGGCAATTAATAAAGAATATATCTTCAGGCAAAGAAACAAGTATAATCTTTTATCTAAAATCAAAAGCTAAAGATAGAGGATATGCTGAGAAGTTAGATATAACAAGTGGTGGCAAATCACTTACTGAACTTAAAATTGAAGTTATTGATACAGGGAAAGATTAAAACAACAAATGTATTTCACAAGGCGTATGGGTCTAAAACTAGAATAACGTGCTTACAGGGGGGTACGCGTTCTAGCAAGACCTATTCGCTTTGTCAGTTGTTTATTGTTAAATGCTTGGAAGAAACAGGTAAAATATTTACAATATGCAGAAAGACATTACCTGCACTTAAAGGTACAGCATATCGTGATGTTTTGAGTATCTTAAAAGAACTAGAATTATATTCAGAAGAAAATCACAACAAATCAGAATTATCATATACCCTCAATGGTAATGTGATTGAGTTTATTTCAGTTGACCAACCACAAAAAATTAGAGGTCGTAAAAGACACTATTTATGGTGCAACGAAGCCAACGAATTTAACTATGAAGATTGGCAACAGCTTATATTAAGAACTACAGAAAAAATATATTTAGATTACAATCCTTCAGACCCTTATTCGTGGATATATGAAAAAGTGCATACAAGAGATGATTGCACATTCTTGAAATCTACATACAGAGCAAATCCATTTTTAGATGAAGATACAATAGCAGAGATTGAAAGATTAAAAGAGATAGACCCTGATTATTGGCGTGTATATGGACTTGGTGAAATTGGAACAATACAAACTGCTATCTTCAGGAACTTTAATTTAGTTGATGATGTGCAAGGTCGTTTAATTGGTTATGGATTAGACTTTGGATTTACTAATAGTCCAACAGCATTAGTGGCAGTTTACCAATCAGATGATAATTTATATATCAAAGAAATGCTATATGAAAAGAGATTAACTAATACTGATTTAGCTAATAAAATGAAAGAATTTAGAATAGATAGACAATCTGAAATAATAGGCGATAGTGCAGAACCTAAATCAATAGAAGAAATATATAGACAAGGATTCAATATAAAACCCGCAAAGAAAGGTGCAGGAATACATTTAGGAATAGATATAATGCGTAGATATAAACTGCATATAACAAAAGATAGTTTAAATGCTATTAAAGAATTCAGGTCGTATAAATGGGCAACTGATAAAAATGGTGATGTGTTAAATACCCCCGTAAAGATTAACGACCACTTAATTGACGCCACACGTTATTTGTGTTTAAACAAGCTGTCAGTTAATCACAGTGGTAAGTATTATATATTGTAAAAAACGAATTATTAACTTTTATATTTATTAGTAATGAAACAGGTCAAATTAAGCATACCTACAGAATGGTCTGATATAACGATAGGAACATATCAGAAATATGTAGACATTCAACTAGGTAAAGGAAGCGAGAAAAAAAAGGTTGTAGATAGTTTAGCTTTATTATGTGGAACTACAACAGCGATAGTTAAGAAAATGAATTATAAAGACCTGATTGAAATAATGGATATATTAAAGAAAATGATAGACACAGAACCAGATAAACAACAATTTAGAAAGACGTTTGTTTTTAAAGATGATGAATATGGTTTCTGTCCTAATCTTTCTGCAATAACAACAGGCGAGTATATTGATTTAGAAGCATATTGTAAAGATGACCCAATTAAAAACCTGCACGTGATTATGTCCATACTGTATAGAAAGGTAACATTTAAAAGAGGAGAAAGATATGCTATAGAAGAATACAATCCTGAAGAATTTAAAGAAGAATTATTTAAAGATTGTCCAATGGATATAGCATTAAGTTCGCTAGGTTTTTTTTTGACTTTAGGATTGACATTGGCGACAAGTTCAGCCAACTATTTGAAAGCAATGGAACTGAAACAACAAAAGGCGTAAGTTTACAATCCAAATGGGGTTGGTACAATACGCTTTATTCTCTTGCAAATCAGAATATCTTAAATATACAAAAGATAACAAAACTACCTATATTGGAAGTTTTAACATACTTGGCATATACGCAAGATTATAATATAAAGCAGAACAATAAATATTAGTTATGATAACATTTAGAAACGTAGTAGGATTTTTAGAAACAATAGCAGAGAAGCATTTTGAGATTAACAGCTTTCATAGTGGCGGAATGTCAGAAGTTGATATTAACAAATTAGGTGCTACTGATTATGTTATATTATATGCAGAACCTGGCGAAGCTACTATTAATACAGGCGTTATGACTTACTCATTTACTATCTATGTAATGGATATGACTAACGACCAAATCTTAGGCGATGCACCTAACAATGAAAGAACAGCAAGAACAGATACTTATTCTGAAACGCTACAAATAATGCAGGACGTTATAAACGAATTTAAACACGCTATGTATTCAACGTCGTGGGTAGATAATGAAGTAGTATTAGAAACACCAATTACAGTTGAGCCATTTACAGCACGATTTGAAAATGAGTTGACAGGGTGGGCAGCTGATATTACTATTGAAGTTAATAATACTAACAATCTTTGTATTGTGCCTGTAACACCGAATAGCTAATGAAACTACCTAAAACAAAAAAGATGTTAAAGCGATTTGGTAAAGCTGTTGTTAGAGGTGGTCGAATTAGATTAGCTGCTGCAGGAATGGGAAGTTCAAGACTAATTAAAAATTTTAGCTATCAATTAGGAAAGATAGTTCCTGGCGATTTACCTAAAGCAATCTCATTTACATTTGGCGGTTCTGCTAAGTATTGGCAATTCGTAGATGAGGGTGTTAGAGGTTCAGGTGGATATAAAGGCAGAGGTAGAGCAAAAGGTGGAAAAAGTCCATTTAAATTTAAAAAGAAGAATATAGCAAAAGGTGTTATTGATAGATGGATTGTTAAGAAAGGATTAAAAGCAGCAAGAGATAAAGAAGGGCGTTTTATAAAAAGAAAGGGGTTAGCATTTGTTATAGGTAGAGCAATAGCACAAAGAGGATTGACACGAACACAATTCTTTTCAGCACCGTATAAAAAAAATATGAAATACTATATTAATAAAATAACTAATGCTTACGCAGAAGATGTAGAAGATGATATAGTAAATAAAATAAAAGATATAAAATAATAAATTATGGCATTTGCATTTGTACAAGAACCGATAGGAGATAGTGGAACTATACCTGTAATAACTAATTGGACTCCAATAGTACCTTATACTGTATATAGGAGTGATAGTATTGCTTCTTATTATTTCTATAAAATAGTATTAGAAGTAAGATTAGATGACGCTTCAGGAACATTATTAGCAAAGATAAAACAAAGAAGAAACGGACATGCTGCTGACATTAGTTCTAATTATGCAAGGGCAATATTTGATTTGAGAGATATTGTTAATTCTCAATTAGAAGATACTATTGAAGATGTTGGAACTGCTACTAAGTCAATCCATACTATTGGTGCAAATACAGCTACCTTGCCATTTAGTCAAAACAATAATCAGGTAAAAGAAATATATGTTAAAGCGTATGAGTTTTATTCTACAGCAGCGACAACTCCGCCATCTGACCAAACAGGAAGTGCTATTAACGATACTAAATTTTATATTGGTGCTTCATTAGATTTAAACACAGCAAGAGGAACAGCAGATTTTCAAGATACAGCATTTGCCACTTATTCTTTGGATGGTTCATCTAAACTATTTTTAAGTGATGTACAAAAGCAAGGATTTAATTTAGCTGTAAGTGGAACAGCAGGACATTTAAACTATGTTCAATCTACTGATTATCATACAATAGGGTTTTTAAATGGTGTAACTGATTTTGCAAGTGATGCTTACTATATCGGCATTAAGTTCTATGATTCTTCAGGAAGTGTAATTAATTCACCAGGCGGAACAGCAATAGAATATATATCAAATACTAACGCTAATGGTGGTGCTAATCCTGATACAGAAGTTAATACAAATGCAGAAAGATTAATTTATTTTGGTTGTGGTCCTGCTAATTTAGAAGCACAATCAAGAAACACAGAAGCAAGACCATCAGGATTTTCTAATTGGTCGTTCTATACTATTCAAGCGTATGATTCAAATGCTACTACAGTAAAGTCTGCTCTTTATTATTTCGTTAATCAAGATGGAAGCTGTAAAGGATTTAAAGTGCGGAGATTAGCTTGGCGTAATAGCAAGGGTTGTTATGATTATTTTAACTTTAAAAAGAAGTCAACTCAAACTATAGAAGTAAGCAGAAACAACTACGAAACAATGTTAGGTGATTTTAACAACACAATGTATAGTTACGATAATTTTGGAAGAGGTAAAAAAACAAGAACTACAACAGCGATACTAAAAGAAACATTACAAACGGATTGGATTAGCGAAGCTGATGCAGTATTGTTAGAAAGTCTTATTATGTCAACTAATGTGCAAATAGTTGAAAATGCAGATACAACATATACTGTACCTGTAATGGTTTCGGATAAGAGTTTTATAAAAAAGACAGTTGCTAATGATAAGCTAATTAAATACACAATAAATATAGAATACGCTAATCCTATTAATACTAATTCATAATGGCTAAAGTAAGATTAGTTGCATATCGAAAAGCTACAAGCAGTTCTACATTAGATACTACTTACGATTTGGATTTACAAGAACATCCTGTCGTTTCTTTAAACTTTCAATTTTCTGATATTAAAGAACCGCAATCAAGAAAAGCAAGTTATAGTCAAACATTTAAATTACCTTTCACAGATAACAATAACGAGTTCTTTCAAAATTGGTTTAATGTTAATTTAGAAACATTAGTATTTAGTGCAAGAGAAAAATTCGATGCTGTTTTATATGTTGGCACTATACCACAATTTGAGGGATTTATACAATTAAAATCAGTTTATCAAAAGGCACAAGTTTATGAAGTTGTGTTAATGTCAAATGCAGCAGACTTATTTTCTGTTGTAGGCGAAAATAGATTGAAAGATGTTTTTTTAAATGATGATGGTTCTTATAGTAGTGAATTAGACCACGCATATAATCAAGCTAATATAATAGCTTCTTGGAATGGTGGTGCAGATGACTTTGATAATACATCAGGAACTTCATTAAGGGATTCAAGTGCAGGTGTTCAAAAGGTTATGTACCCAATGTCTATTCAATCGCCTACATTTAACTACAATGTTAATGAGCCGTACCATTTAAATATGACGCAAACATATATTAATGCACAAGGCTATGCTAATATATTTGATAAACAAACACCAATTACAATGCTTCGACCTGCATTGCAATTAAAGAACATATTTAAATTAATACTATTAAAAGCAGGATTTACCTATACATCATCTTTTATTGATGGTTCTTATTTTGGTAAGCTGTTTATGACAACAGCAAATGCAATAGAAGGAGATTTCTTACCCTCAACAAATACAACTGCATTACCTGCTTTTACTACAACAGTTGCTAACACAGGTGAATGGGGAAGCTTTAGCGTTAGTGATGAATCTACGCCTGGAGTTGGCGTTCCTATTCCTGAACAGGATATAGCAACAATCGTACCTGCAGACACAACAAGTGGAAACTCTTGTGTTGATAATACACAGAACTTGTGGACAGTAAGCGGTGGTAATGATTATTTTACTAAAAGTTTTCCAAACATAACATCTATATCTGTTGAACACAAACTAAACTTAACCAATGTAGAACGAGTAAATGATAATGAGTGTGTAAGAATAAAAGTGTGGTTAGAAGATATTTCTAATCCTGATATAACTTATGGTGAGCCTGTTTATCAAAGCATCTGTTCGATAGGTTCGGATTGGCTCGGTTCAACCATTGATGATGCAACTGAAATATTTGAACACTATTTTGATATATCAAGTTTTAATATGCCCGTTGGTGCTTCTGCATATATAAAAATGACAATGCAAAACATTCAATATAAGGCAAGTGGAAATATAAAATTTGGTGATAGTTTTGGTATTTGCAATCCTAATTATGATAATCAAATTACAATTACAGCAATACCTTATTCGCAAGGAAATTATAATACAACAATTAATGTTCCTGCTTGTATCGATACAGAAATTTTACAGAAAGATTTTTTATTAGATATTGTTCAACGATTTAATCTTGTTATAGTATCAGACCCTGATGACCCTGAAAACCTAATTATAGAGCCTTACAACGATTATTTAGCAGATGGTGAAATAAAACATTGGACAGATAAATTAGATACGTCTAAAGAAATTTTAGTAAGAGATACAACATCACTACAGAAAAAGACAATACATCTAACTGACCAAGAAGATGAAGATTTATTAAACAAAGCGTTTAAAGAAACTGAACCTGATGTAAATGTGTATGGACATTATAAAAGGGTAGATGATACAAATGTTTTTGCTACAGGAGAATTAAAGAACGAATCTATATTTTCGCCATATATAAATCAAAGAGTATTTAAAGGTGACGGAACAGCAGATACAGATTTACCTAATATGACTGTTCAATATGAGTATTCTTTTAATGATGATAACGAAGTTGAAAATCCTAAAACAAAACCTAAATTGTTTTATTATTGTGGAACAGCGACAACAGTAAAAAGTGGTAATGATGATACTATTACTTATCATATGCACAACCAAGTAGAAGTATTAAATGAAATAACAGCATATAGTTTTACAACCTATCCTGTTTGCACACCTTTCGATATAACGCCAAGTAGTAACGCTTATACATTAACATCAGCAAACAAATCATTATATTGGAACGCTAACCCGCCTGTCGTTGGAGATTTAAATGTGTTTAATTGGTCTACTGATAATGGCACGTGGTTTGACAACACCTTATATGGATTATATTGGAAGAAATATTTAGATAGCATATACGATACTGATGCACGAATAATGGAGTGTCATATAAATTTAGATCAAGTAGATATTTATAATTTTAAATTCAATGATGAGATTTTTATTAAAGATACTTATTGGAGAATTTTAGAAATAAAGAATTATGAAGTAGGTGCAAAATCTTCTACAAAAGTTGTATTGTTAAAAGTTGTAGATACTCTTATTCCTTGTGTGAATTGTAGCTATGTAGTAGGTGAAGATGCAAACGGAAATAATTTATATAACGATTATGTGTATTATTGGTGTCCTGATAGTAATCCTAGTTGCACACCTGACGTTTCAGGATTGCCAATGACAGGCATATTAACGACTCAAGATTGTTGTGAATGTAATGGTGGAATGTCTTTAACTAATATCACTTTCGCAACAGGTCTTTATCCTTGCGTTGCAAATGCAGGTAGTTTACCCGTTAATTTAAAGAGCATGCTTGGCTTACGTTCTATATTATCACAAGGACAAATGAAGTCGATAATATATGATAAATTGCGTAGTCAAAACAAGCATCTTGTAATAGGTTCAGATAATGGCAAATTCCAAAACAATATACTTCCTGCGTATGCTGATGATATGGTTATTAAATATAAAACCACGCAAAAAGGTGTTCCAAGATTACAAGGAGAAATGCACAGAATAGTGGCAACAGGATATACAGAGGGTAATACAAGGGGTTATGCTTACCCTGCAGGAACTGAATATAGCATTAAGCCATTTGTTCCTACTAATTCAAATATGATTATTAGAATCACAGGAACAGCAACAGTAATAGGCGGAACAAGTGGAACATACACAGTTGGAACAACAGAAGGTTTTTCTTGGTATACAGCTTTTAAAAATGTAAATGGAACAATCACACAATTAAGCACAGCAGGTGGTCAGCAAGAGTTTAGTATTAGAGAGGGTGCAAATCCAACAACTTGCACATTATATATAACAACCTCAAATGGACAACTGCAGTTTGGATTAGACGATAGTCAAACAGATACTAAAAGAATATGGTCTTTAACTATTGATTTAGCAGTTCAGCGATTACCGAACCTTGCTATTCCTTATGGTGAAAATTGGGCTATATTCCAGAACGGAAGCAATATACAATTTATGAACTATGATTTTATGTTATGGAATTAAGAAAATATATAGAAACAATGGCAAAAACAATGATACCACTAATAGACCACATTCAATTAGTAGATTATAAAGATGAAGAATTAGATTTTGTTTATGGTATGGAAGAATATCACACAAGTTTTAGAAGAATGTTTAAAGAAATAAAAAGAATAATATGGCGATAGATAAAACAATTAATTTAAATGTAGATACGGGTAACTCTAAAAAAGACGTAGATGGTGTTAATAAGAGTTTAGGTAAAACAGGAGGTGCTGCAGATACAGCTAAAAAGAAAACTAAAGGTCTTGCAGGTGGTTTTAAAGGAATGGGCGTGGCTATGAAAGCTATGGGTATTGGTCTTATTATAGCAGCTTTTGTTAAGTTAAAAGATATATTTACAGGAAATATAGAAACAGCAAGAAGATTTGAACGTATAGGTGCTAAACTATCTGCTATGTTTGATGTTGTTAGAGATGCTGCTGAACCTTTGTTTATAGCATTATTAGACGGGTTTAGTAATCCTAAAAAAGCTATTCAAGATTTAGCTACAGCATTAAAGGAAAACCTTTTAAACAGAATAAAAGGATTAATAGATAGTTTCGGTGCATTGGGTAAAGTTATAAAAGGTGTATTTAAACGTGATTTAGATTTAATTAAAGAAGGTGCTGCTGAAGCTAAAGACAGTTTCTTAACATTAGCAACAGGAATGGATGAAGTGGCAAGAGGTGAAGCTGCTGATAAACTTACAAAGAAGTTCAAGGAGATTACAGAAGAAATGAAGAAAGAAGGTGATGAAGCTGCAAGACTAACAGGCATAATGCAAGAAGTTAGAGATGAAGAACGTGAGATGTTAATGATTAGAGCAAAAGCAAATAAACAAATTGCAGAAAGTAGATTATTAGCAGAAGATGATACTAAAAGTAATGAAGAAAGATTAGAAGCATTAAAGAAAGCTGTAGCAGAAGAACAAAGAGTAGCACAGATAGAGTTAGATATACAAAAGAAAAAAGCTGATGCTATGCAGGCTATGATTGACTTGGGAAAATCAAGCGAAGAAGATATACAGAAGTTAGCAGAAGAAAGAGCAAGATTTATAGAATTACAAACAGCTTCCACATTAAGACAAAAAAGAGTTGCTGCTGAAGTTGGTGTATTTACAGCTAAAGTAGATAAGGAAAAGTCAGACGCAATAAAAGAGCAAGTAGCATTAGAAGAACAACTTGCAATAGCTAAAGAAAAGGGTGTTAAGGTGACGGAAGAAATGGGTAGTAAAGAAGTAAAAGCATTAATAAAAACAAGTGATGAAAAACTAAAAATAGAACAAAAATTACAAGACGCTAAACAGAAAGCTATTTCAGGTGCTGTAAAAAGTATTGCTAATCTAATTGGTAAAGACACTAAAGCAGGTAAAACATTAGCTGTAGGTCAAGCGATTATAGATACTTATGTAGGTGCAAATAAAGCATTAGCACAAGGTGGTATATTAGGTTTTGCGGGTGCTGCGGGAATTATTGCTTCGGGTTTGGCTAATGTTAAAACTATACTATCTACGGATGTTGGAGATGGTGGTGGTGGTGATGCCGCACCTGCTGCTTCAGGCGGACAAGCACAAGGAATAGATACATCTGAACTTATACCTAATATGGAAACTATTATCCCTGCGGGTGCTAATGGCATACAACCTGTACAAGCGTATGTAGTAGAAACTGACATTAGCGATAGTCAAGCATTACAAGAAGAATTAGATATTCAAGCTACTTTATAGCATATTTTCACATTATTTTTAATAGTGTCTATATCTGTTAATTGAAAAAAAAGTAAAGTTTTTTTAACATTTTCTTGCATATTGTTGTGTATAAAGAAAATTTAACATATATTTGTTATAACAAAACGAAATAATAACAATTAAAAACAATACAATTATGAAAACTTTAAAAACAAAACAGGAACTATTTAATTTTTTAGATAACGATTGGACAAGTCCATTTGAACATTCACATACTGAAAAAAACGGAACAAATGTATTTTTCGTATTTTTAAATCAAAATGACAATAACACATTTCCTACAACACCAAAAGGATTTATGAAAAGATTAGGAATGTTAGATGAGTTTGGTTTTTTACTAAAAGATAGCAGATTAGATTTTTTGGTAGATGATGGTTCATTATTAGTTAGCTTAAAATAAATAATAACAATTAAAAATAAGAAAGGGTGCTTCGGCACTCTTTTTTTTTGGACATTAATAAACGATTTTATTGGTTTTATATTTATTAGTGTTATGGGTAAAAAAAGAAAACTAATAGAACTAATCATAGATGAAACTGCAGACCACTTTGGCGTAGATGCAATATCAGTTGTTAAATTTCCTGCGATAGAAGAAAACTTTGTATTCTTTAATAATGATTTTTTATCACTTGCAAAAGCAGATGACGAAAAGAAACAGCTAATAGGTGCTATCCTTATTCCTGATAAAAAAATTCCACGATTAGATAAAGATACAAACGAAGAATATGACGTGTTCTTTACTAAAGAAACGATTAAACACGCACAGAAGCTGTTTATGTCGAGTCTAAACAACAATAATCACACACTTGAACACAAAGAGCCAATACAAGGTTTAACTGTTGTAGAATCGTGGATTAAAGAGGATAAGAAATACGATAAATCTAATATGTATGGTTTTGGCGAATTACCTATTGGAACTTGGTTTGTACAAGTAAGTGCTGAAAATAATCCTGAAATATGGGATGCTATCAAGAACAAAGAAGTTAGAGGATTTAGCATAGAAGGATATTTCACAGACAAACTAATAGAAGCGTCAAGACAAAAAGACATAATAGATGAAGTGTGTTTAGATTGTCCTGATGAAGTGATGATGGGTAAAATCAAAGACGTTATCTTAGAGAATGAATTACAGCCTGTAGGTGCGTTAGATGGTGAGCCATTATTTAGAACTAAAGAAGAAGCTGAATTATATGCTGAAATGTTTAAAGGATGTTCAGGCTCACACGCTCATTTAGTAGATGGCGTTAAATTATATATGCCTTGTGACGACCACGCTACAGCTACAACAAAAGAAGTTGAATATACTAAAACAGGCAAAAGAAAATACAAGCGTAAATACAAGATGTTAGAATATGTTGCTTATGCAAAACGTAAAGCTATGTTGAAATACTCTTGGAATCAATGTATGAAAGACCAAATGCAAGAATATGGCAACGAAGAAGTAGCTGCTAAAGTATGTGCTGCTATCAAAAATAGGACTGTAAACTACTAAAGAAATAAACAATTTTAACACCTTTATATTTATTAATGTTATGGGAACACTTGAAAAAATCTTAAATATCTTAAAAATGAAAAATCAACCAAAATCTTATAGCGTAAAATTCTACGCTGAAATGAAATTAGACGATGGTCGTGTAGTTGCTACAGAAGATGAGCAATTTATGATTGGGTCTAAAGTATTTGCTGTAGGTGATGATGGCGAAGCTGAAGCATTAACGGCGGGAACATACACTATGGAAAACGGAAATAAATTATCAATAGGCGATAAATCTGAAATCTTGGATTTAGGCGAAGAAGAAGAATCAGTAGAAGAAGAAAGTAAAGAAGAAGTTGAAGCGTCAGCAGAACTGTCTGAAGAAACAGAATTAGCTGAAGATGACGAAGCTGTTGTAGAAGATTGGGCGGGTATGGAAAAAAGAATTAAAAATTTAGAAGATGCTGTAGCTGATTTAAAAGCTGACAAAGTAGAAGCATCTGCTGAAGAATTATCTGAAGAAGATTCTAAAACAGAAATGAGTTCTGAAGTTATGGGTGAACTTATGACACAAATAGAAGAACTTAAAGGAAAAATAGTTGAATTAAGTGGGGAACCTGCTACAGAGGGTTTAAAATACAATCCTGAAGGCGATAACTTTAATTCTACTATTGATCTAGGAAAACTGTCTACAAGTGAAAGGACAGCATATTACATTAACAATAAATAAATTTAAAAATGGCGAATAAAATTCAATTATCAAAAAGACGCGAATTTGACATTACTGTAAACGGTGATACGTATGCAGGTGTTCACGCGATGCCTTATGTGACTGCTGCCTTGAGAAGTCCTGACACAGTTGCAAAAGGATATGTTAGAACAATGGATGGTTTAACAAAAAGTGCGGTTATCAACAATATTGCTTGTGCAAATCCTATTGTTGCTGCTGCTTGTAGTTTTTCTTCAGGAAATGACACATCAACAAGTGAGCAAGTTTTAACACTTACTGATTTAAAAGTAAATGAAGAAATTTGTAGAGGAACAATTTTCCCAACTTGGATGGGTCAAGGAATGGATAGAAACGGAAACTTACCACAAGAGTTTTCTGACTTCTTATTACAAGTTGTTGCAGGAAAAGCTGCTGCTCAATTAGAAATCGGAATATGGCAAGGTGCTGCTCCATTCGGAACAGGTTTCTTATCTGACGATGGAACACAAGATGAGGCAGGTGCAGACGCTTCTGCTTGTAAAGACTTTAGCGAAGTAGATTTTGCTGATGCTTTAGCTGCTAGTGATATCTTAACTGATATGGCTTCTGTTTATAACAAAGCTGCATCTGATATTTCAGGTATATTAACTAAGCCTGGTGTTGGTTTCTATATGAACAACAAAACTTATGGTTTTTATATTCAAGCATTAGCTTCTGCTGGTTCTAATCAAGGTCAAATTTCTGGATTAGGTTTTGACAGCAAATCTGATAGTGCTACTTACTTTGGTTATCCAATATACAGATGTCCTGGTATGTTCAACGACACTATTCTTTTCACTTATCCTGAAAACTTAGTATTTGGAACTAACTTAGCTACTGATTGGACTGAAGCGAGATTAATACCGACTTACGAATATGATGGTTCTGACAATGTAAGAGTTGTTATGAATTTCGCTGTTGGCGTACAGACGGCGGTCGCAAGTGACGGTGTGTACGGTTCAACTGTTTGGACATAATAGATACTTTAAATGGGTGGTTGAAATATACCACCCTTTTATTAACTTTTAATAAATAATAATTATGGCTTGTGATATTACAAGAGGACGATTAATAGATTGTAAAGACCAAATTGGAGGGCTTAAAGCTATTTATATTTGTAAAACATACAATAACAACATTAGTGCTGTTGCTACCATAAATACTACTGAAATGACTACAGCAGGTTTTGCTACTTGGTCAGGTCAGTCGGGTGGTGCTACTACTGTTTTCAAATATGATTTAGTGCCTAATTTATCAAGCATGACAGTTACTATCAACGCAGACAATGCTAACGGAACTACATTTTTCACACAAGCATTATCTGTAACGCTACAAAAGATAGACCACGATATGACAAACGAGTTAAGACTTATGGCATACTCAAGAGCACAGATTTTTGTACAAGATACTAACGACAATGTGTTTTTATTAGGTATTGATAATGGATGTCACGTTTCAGGTGGAACTGTTGTTACAGGTGCTGCTAAAGGCGATATGACAGGATATACAATAGAATGGAGTGCTGAAGAAAAGAACGCTTTAATACAGCTTCCTGCAAGTGCTGGTGCTGCTACTGCTAAATATCCATTTGATGGATTAGCAGATGAAGCTAATTTAACTATTACAGTAGGAACTTAATCGTTACTCAATATATAAAGAAAAGAGGGGTTTTATTGCCCCTTTTTTTGTACACTAAAAAACAATAACTAAACTTTTATATTTATAATAAAACACTATGGCTTGGAAATTAAAAAAAGAATGGGAAGGTAAAAGTATTGACACGCTTAATACACCATTAGACGAACTAACACAAAAGCAAATAGCAGGACTTAATGAAAGCGTTAGAAATGCTTTATTCGTAGAAGAAAAACCTAAAAAGAAAAAGAAAGATGACTAAAGAGGAAAGCAAAGAAGTTTGGGTATATGTTGGAATTAGTGAAGCAGGTGAAGTAATAATGGAAAGAATTAGTTAGACTATATGATACAAGCACTTATAAATAATCAAACAACTACTGCTTTTGCATTCACTGTTCAATTTTATTTAAATTTAGCAGATAAAATTGTAGGAACGCCAACATTTACAACTACTACTATTGGTGATGACACATATTATGCTATGTCTTTTCCATATTTTCTAATAAAGTTAAAAAGTCAGCAAACAGGAAAAGAAAAAGTGTTTACTAGAACAGGTGTTAGTCCTGCTGTTGGCACTAATTTAAATAAATATAAAAGACAAATAGCACTTAGTTTTAAATATAGTGTGAATACATCTTCTACAGAAGATTTAAGTGCCGCAGAAGTTATAGTAGGAACAGATGAATTTCCGTTAGGATTTTATGACATAACAATATATCAAACAAATTCATCAGGAGAATTAAACCCAGACAATGCAACAGCAACACTATATAATGGACTGTTAAATATGAAAGCTAGAAAAGCGGTGGGTAGCAGTAACGATTTTAGATCTGTAATTTATACTGAATATACAACTAATGACGCTGATACAGACAGCGTATATATAACCAATTAACTATGAATTTAAACTTAGTAAAATTATCACATTACAACATTCCTCATTTAGTTGAAAGACCAAATCAAGATTGGGTTTCTTTTGGTGAAGATAATCTATATCCTAATTATCTATTAGAATTATTTTTAGGTAGTGCTATTAATGGTGCATTAATTAAGTCAATCGGTGCTATGATTTATGGCGAAGGACTAGCTGCTACTAATGCAGATGAAAGCGAAGCAAACAAAGAAAGCTATTTACGACTAACAGAATTACTGCATAATTCAGGTGATGATGTGCTAAAAGATTTAGCGATGGATTTAAAGCTATTCGGTGGTTGTTATGTTAATGTTATTTGGAGTAGAGATAGAAGCAAAATAGCAAAGATTTTACACGTTCCTGCACAATACATTAGAAGTGGTAAAATGGTAGATGGCGAAATAGATACTTATTATTATTCTGCTGATTGGTCTAAAGCAAGAAAATCTGAATACAGACCAAGACCATATGCCGCTTTCAATACACAAGATAGAACAAGTGCAAGTCAAATTCTAATGATTAGAGATAAAAACCCTGCTTTATTCTATGGCTTTGCACCTGATTATGTAGCTGCTACAGATTGGATTCAAATGGAGTTAGAAATAGCACAGTTTCATTTATCTAATATAACATCAGGAATGACACCATCTATGCACGTTGGATTCTCTAACGGCGTACCTACTGAAGAAGAAAGAAGAACAATAGAAAGACAACTAAACGCTAAATTCTCAGGAAGTGGAAACGCAGGTAAAATACTACTTACTTTTAATGATGGTAAAGAAACAGCACCAATTATAGAACCTATCCAAATGAATGACGCACAATCTGCTTGGGAAGGAATGTCTAAACAAGCTGTAAATCAAATATTAGCAGGTCATCGTTGCGTTAGTCCATTGTTGTTTGGAATACGTACAGAAGGTGGAAATGGATTAGGTTCAAATGCTGATGAACTAAGAGATGCCTATAGTTTATTTAACAATACAGTCGTAGTGCCATTTCAAAACATACTTTTAAGAGGATTAGACAAGATATTTAGCGTAAATGATATAAACCTTGATTTATACTTTAAAACGCTTAAACCTGCTGATTTTATTAACCTAGATGTTGTTAAAACTCAATCAGAAGATGACCAAGAAAAAGAAGGTGTATCAAAAGAAGATATAGAACAAGAAGATTTAAAGCAGGAATTTGCAGAGAATTTATCAGACGATGAATTTGACGGAATACTTGCAAATCTAAAGGGCGAAATAGTAGTGGATGATGATTGGGAAATAGTAGACGAAAAAGACGAAGGTGAAATAGAAGATTATGAGGAATGGGCGAAGTCTTTAATTGCAGAGAACAAGAAAGAGAATATGGCGGACGAAATAAAAAGTAAAGAGGACGCATTTAGCTATTTAGATAAAACCTTTTATAGAATACGTTTTAAGTATATTAAAAAGAGTAGAAAAGGTGGCAAGAGCAGACGTTTTTGTGAAAATATGATGATGTTGGCAAGGGCAGGTTTTGTTTATAGAATAGAAGATATAGACAAAGCAACAAGAGAGGGTGTCAATAGAAGATTTGGACATAAAGGCAAACCGTATGATTTATTCAAGTTTAAAGGTGGTGTTTATTGCAGACACGCTTGGAAAGTTATCTTATATAGATTAAAGTCTAAATCATTATTAAAAGTATCTGACAAAAAAATGGACGATTATAACAAGGCAGATAGTATTCCAAAAAGCTATATGCCAACACCAAGAGGAATTAAAGACGCACAAATAGCACCTGTTAATATGCCAAATCAAGGGCATTATCCAGGAGTAAAATAAATTAAAATTATGGCATTAGAATTATCATTCACAAGTTCACACGGGGTAGTAGCAAGTAAAGCATACCACCGTATATATAAAATAGTTTATAACGTAAGAAAATCGACAAGTGCTACTGCTTATGCAGAAGTATATTATAATAGTTCAGCAAGAACATCTAATTATGCACCTATTGATGTTGTTCAATTTGATTTTGTTATGGACGTAAAAGGAAGTGCAAAAGAACCTGTAACACAGGCTTACAATTCTTTAAAAACTAAATCAAAAGTAAAAAATGACAGAGGTGCAACAAAGTCACTAGATTATTCAAAAGCAAAAGACGTTTAAATATGGCAATACAACATACATTATATATAAGTAGTACAAGAATCAAGAAAGATACCGCATTAGGTGGTTCGGTAGATGATAATATTATTATGCCTTACATACTACTTGCACAGGATATGTTTATTCTACCTGTTCTTGGAACTGATTTAGATGCTAAACTAAAATCAGACATACAGGGTGGCTCATTATCAGGTGCATATAAAACACTTGTAGAAACATATATACAACCTGCACTTGTGCAATTTGCGTTTGCAGAATTAGCACCATTTTTACGATTACGATTTGTTAATAATTCCGTTGTCGTTATGGGAGATACTGACACAGGCTCATCAGCTACTTATGAAGATATAAAACCATTAATGGATAGAGCAAAAGACGCTGCTGAATTTTATAGAGAAAGGTTGATAGATTACATCAGGAATAATACAAGTTCTTTTCCTGAATACAGTACAAACTCTGGTGCTGATTTAGACCCTACTGTAAACAATTATTTTGCAGGAATTAATTTAGATGTTAACGTGCCAAGAAGCAATAGATTAAAAGGATTTTTGCAAGGTGCAGATATTACTATATATGGGTGTTAAAGAAAGGCGTAAATATCCAAGTAGTTTGGAGAATTTTAAAAAGCTAAAAAATTATATTAAAAAGTTAAACAATGGCAAATCAAAGATTAACGGACAAAAGTGCATTAGAACAACAAACGGGTAGTGGCGATTTATTTATGGTTGTTGACGTTTCAGATACTACAGGTAGTAGTGCAGGAACATCAAAAAAAATAGACAGCAAGTATATAATACAGACAGATAAATTTTCATTAAACAATGCAGAAGTTCAAGCGTTATCACACGGAGCAAGTCCTAAAACATTAGTAGGTGCTTTAACGGGTTATATGGTTACGCCCATTAGTGCAACTGTTTTGGTTACTCACGCAGGTTCAAATGAAGGTGGCAATAAAATTTTGCTTTTTGGATATGATACGTCAAGCACTTTTACTTATTGGGATAGTGCAAGCAAATTTTATAACGGAGAAACTGTAGACAGGGCTTATGTCTTTAGTGGCGACCAACCAGCATTTGGTGTTTATGCTAGTGGCACTATCTTGAATAAGCCATTTATGATGTGGTCAAGTGGTGCTTTTACAGGTGGGTGGTCTATGGATGTTTATATAACATACTGCTATACAAAGGTTTTATAATGATTAGATTATTATTTCTATTATTACCACTATTGTCTTTCGGACAATTTTATAAATATGCTACTATTTATGGCGGTATGTCTTTAAATTCTACAATAGCACCAATAGAAACTTATTCATATATAGACAATCAACTAATAGAAACAACACCTGATGATGGTGCTAATTATCGCTATTTTGTAGGCGTTAAAAAGCTATCAAGATATAAGTTTGAAAAGAAACCCAAATTCTATTATGATGGCTTGGAAAAGAATGCAAGTATATTCCGTTCACCTGTTGATAAATTTGAATACCTGTTGCAATATGAGAGGATTAGAAATTTAGGTCGTGAATATGAAAGCCACAATATGTGGTTTCGTTATGTTGGCGATTTTACAAGCATTAAAATTGAATCTTCTAATAATGGCTACATTGATTTACAATACAAATCGATAGATTTACGTCTAAAAGGCGATTTTAAAGGCTTTAGAGCCACTTTTGGAAGCGTTTTGAGGTATCATCCTATTTATGGCTTAGATGTCTTTAAACGTGATTTTCCAAATTACAATGATTTTGAAGCAGTTGCAACAGAATTGGGTTATACTAAAGAATTTTACTTTATAGATAACAATAATAATGGTCATTTAGATAGAATGGAACAATCTTTTTATCGTTGGTTGCTTGGCGACAATGTAATTGCTCAAAATACAGCACAATTTCAACAATACTACGCAACAATACCTGCAAAATACAATAGAGATAGATTAAATGCACTTGGAAATCAATATACGCTTTCAGGCGTTGCGGGTTTGTCTTATTATCTGCATAAAGACAGCTTTTTTATCTTAGCTTATGGTAATTATTTCTTTATAAGCGAAAAAATAACAGAATATGGCTCAGATACTAACGATTATGACTTTGGTGTTATCGCAAATTGGAAATTAAATCGTTTGTTATCATTTTACACACAATTAGAGTATTTAAAATACTTTAATAGAGAAAACTATACAATTAACTTAGGTATTAACTTAATAATCATATAAAATGAAGAAATTATTATGTAAAGCAATTAAATTTTTAACGTTTGGCAAATTTTGTATTAATTGTTGTAAAAAATGTAAGAAATGAAAATAAGTGAAAAAACAGAAGTCAATTTAGACCTAAAAACAATCGGAATAGTAGTTGCTATGGTTATTTCAGTATCAAGCACATATTTTACTTTAAAAGCTGATATAGATGCTAATAAAAAAGCATTAGAAAATGGAAATTGGGTTAGTTCTACTGAATATCAGCTAAAAGATGAATTGGTTAGAAATACAATTATGTCCAATTCAAAAAAATTGGATGCTATTGAAGATAAGTTAAACACTATTGACGATAGAATATATAACTTAAATCAATAAATATGAAAGCAGACGTTGTTTTATTAGTGCTACTTGGTTTGTTGTTTTTTGGTTATGGTGTTTGCTTTGGTCAAGTTTCTGTAGTGCATTTTAATAGTGAGTGGAACGCAGATAATGATTTTGATATTACTGCTTTAAA
>VTLG01000109.1_pt1 | contig 26202 bp, 46 predicted proteins | sample 4694571 | NCBI WGS metagenome assembly VTLG01 (sample SAMN12604809, study PRJNA352737) | marine metagenome | biome: ENVO:00000447; feature: ENVO:00000209|ENVO:00000569|ENVO:01000036; material: ENVO:00002151; isolation source: viral sequences binned using virsorter ...
CCGTTTTTGAATTTTTTAAAGGCATAACCTGATGCAGTCTTAACATCTATAACTTCTCCGTCTATAACACAGTCCATATGTCCTTCAATGCCTTTGATCTTAACATTCTTCTGTTCATCTGAAACTGTATGACCTGCTAACTTAACTAATAGTAATACTACTTCTTCTAGCATATGACCATAAAGAAACTTAATGAAGGTTGCAGGAGGAATCTCTTGAGCCTGTTGTTCTGTCTTCATATCAAACCATAACTGTCTGTTCGGTCTACCTATATTAGACATGCGTAAAGTCTCTGTTGCTCTAGGATGAGGAGTAGACCAATGACGAAGAACCTCTTTCATAGATTCACCAAACTGATCTATAGTTTCTTCAGATAAGTTTAAGGACTTACCCTTACCAAGAACAGATAGCTTCTTGTAGATGTCATCTACTAATGTGTTTAATTTTTTCTTACTCATGTTTTATGATTAACCCAATTTAATTTTCTAGTTTCTGCATTATAATATAATTGTTGAACACCTAACTTTTTTTGTTCGTCTGTTCTTTTTCCGGTAGGCTTAACATCGGTATATGCTTTTCCTTTCTTACTTCGATAGGACTTAACATCTATTAATTTTATGTCTCCTTCCTTAGAAATAGCAATAAGATCAACTCCTCCTGTACATCCACAGTTTCTAAATACTTCATAGCCATTATCCCATAACCAAGTTGTAGCATAATGTTCTGCCATATCTCCTACTCTATTACCTTCAATGTGTTTCACTCCAATTCCTCCCTACTTTGTATTCGCCATCCATAGGACAACGAAGATTATAATATTCACCTGCTTTAATAATACATTCAACGGCAAGCTTCCCAACAAAATCTGATAAATCTTCTCTTACTTCTATCTGCCATTCATCATGTATGTTACCAACAAATCTAGCATCAAGTGAATTAAGATTGATTAAAGCATCAAGCATAACCAATCCTCTCTTCATAACTATAGCACCTCCACCCTGTAATAAAGTGTTGAGAGCAGCGTGCTGTGTGCGAATTAATAGCTTCCTTCCGTCTATTCCTTTAAGCCAATGCTTTCCTGATGCTCTCTGTACCTTGTCTCTAAGAGATTTAAATGATGGCTTATTATTAAAGAATTGTTCTCTAAGTCTTTTACCATCAGCTTGATTTCCTCCAACCACCTTCCCAAGTTTTGAATCTCCTGCTCCGTAGATGAGTGCATAGATGAATGTCTTCGCCTGATCTCTTGATTCAAGTCCTGCAGATTTTTGATTAGAGGTGTGTATGTCTCCGTTAATGATTTCATTTATAAACTCCTCGTCTTGCATATAGTGTGCTAACATTCTTAGTTCTAAACTAGAAGCATCAACACCTAATAAATTATAGTTATCTTCAACAGTCCAACATGATCTACATTCAGAACCATACGGACTGTGTATGTTTGGAACTTGAGCCATGTTAGGTTTTCTATGACTCATCCTTCCGGTAATTGTACCATTAGGTATTACAAATCCATGTACCCTACCATCATCCTCAACTGCTTCTATCCATGAATCTATCTGAGCAATTCTCTTTTGATATAATAGATAATCAGCTATTAGTTTGGCTTGAGGAATGTTTTTAATATGTGCTAAAGTTGTTTCGTCTACTATCGGCTGACCTGTAGGAGTAAACTTCTTAGGCTTCCAACCAAACTCTATTAGATATTCTCCTATCTGTTTACGTGATCCAAGATTAAAGTCTTGAAGTTTTCTACGCATGAAAGGTTTTGTATTATTAGTTGTTAATCTTTCGTTGTATTCTTCTTCAGTTAAACCTTGTTTAGATAACGTGCCGTCCTTTTTAAGTTTAGGTTTAACTTCCCTTATGTCAATCATCTTAGGTTTAAACACCTTATGCACTTCATCTTCTGCTTCGTGCATCTTCTGTCTAAGTTCAGCCAATATTAATTCAGCTTTCTCAAGATCAAATTTAAATCCATTTACTTCTTGTTCTTTAATAACTCTAGCTACATCTTGTTCAAGAGCAACACAATCTTTATTAAATCCTGTTCCTTCTTTTCTAAGATGATGAAAGAGAACTGTGTTCAGTTGCACATCACGAGTACAATATGTTAGCATTTCGTTAGAATAATTTTGATAGTCATCAAAGTCAATCTTTTTAAAGCCTAATCTAAATCCCCACTTCTCTAAACTGTGTCCACCTTCACGTACAGGATTAAATAATCTTGACATAACAAGCGTATCAATAACAGGCTTATGAGAAAGTTTTACATCACCAAACTTTTCAATCATTGGTATATCAAAACCTATAATGTTATGACCAATTAATTTATCAGCCTTAGATAATAGTTCATATCCTTCTTGTAATTTATCAGGTGGATATTTATATATAGTTCCTGAGTCTATATCTTGAGCAACTAAGCAATGTATCTTAGTAGCTTTAAGATCATCAGTCTCTATGTCAAATACTAAATCCATTCTTATAACTCCAATAGTTCATCTGCATCATCTTCAAACTGATCTTTAGGAACTTCTCTAAGTCTACCTGTTTCTCTATCATAAAGCAAATGACTAGCTAATCCAACATCACCTGTGTATCTTGATTTTAATACACGCATCCTTGTTGTATTAGATTCATCTATATCATCAGACTGTTGGTTTCTTTCAAGAGCAATCACACAATCAGATAACTGTGCAATACTTTGTGAACCTCTTAAGTGAGAAAGGCTGACTTCTATTCCGTTCTCGTGTCCTTTGTTTCCGTCAACCCTTCTCAAGTGAGATACTAATATAAGACCTGCTCCTGTCTCTTCAACTATACTTCTAAGGCGAGTCATAATATTGTCTATCGCTCGTCTCTCATCTCCTTCATGGATAGCAGAGACTAACATATGTAAGTGATCTACTACTACCCACTTACAATCACAAGCCACTATCATAAACCTTATCTTGTTAAAGATTTCGTCTATACTATTAGTACCAAAGTGAGCATGAATCCATACTCGGTTTTTATTTTCTCCGTCATAAAGAATATTAAAGAAGTTATCTATCTCTTCTTGAGAAAAGTTTTCTCTCTCTTGATCTATATATAATCTAGCGTTAGCTTCTATAGATAAGATTCCGTCTACTGTTCTTCTCCAATCTTCTTCAAGAGCAATGACTCCTACATTATCTTTAGTTTCTTTAATGAGCCAATGTTCCAACTCACGAGTTACAGAAGACTTGCCGAGTCCTGTTCCTCCGGTTAAAGTTAACAACTCCGACTGACGTAAGCCCATCAATTTTTTATTAAGACCTTGCCAAGGGTAAGGAACACTTGCTTTCTTCTCTCTATCAAAGAACTCATCTCTTGCTTCAGATACATTTATAACTCCACTAGGAGTATAAACTTTAGCAGACCACCATGCTTCAATAAATTCTTTATGTTTGTTCTGACGGAGCATATCGTTTGCGTCCTTGTAACCATTTGGTAGTGCCATTATCTTAGCCTTGCTAGGCTGAAACAACATAGCTACCTTTTTAGCTGCGTCCTGTCCTTGTTTGTCTCCGTCAAAACAAATCACTACACTATCAAAGCTTTCAAGAAACTCTAAACTTTCTTTAACATCTTTGACTGCTCCTGATGATCCTCTCTTAATAGATACAGATGCCCACTTGCTACCCATTAATTCATAACAAGCCATCGCATCACACTCACCTTCGGTAATTGTAATCGCTTTACCTTTTGCTTGAAAGAGTTGCTCACCAAACAATCCTGTTCCTTCAAAACTACCTTTAACAGAAAAGTTTTTATCACGAACATAACGTATCTTCGTAGCAGATAGTTCGTGTTTGTTGTAATAAGGATATAGATGTTGCACTATATCACCATTACTAGATAGTATGCTTTTAACTCCATACTTCTTAGCAGTTGCTTCAGATATTCTACGATCTGTTAATGCAACAAAGTCTCCTCCATGTAGGTTAGTAGATTCTTGTTCTTTCTTTGACACTACTTCTTCTCCGTCTACTGCTTTATCGTAGTTCAGGAAATAAGTTTCACAACTGAAACATTTAGCTGATCCGTCATCATTCAAAGATACAGGATCACTACCTCCACATTTAGGACATGGTAATTTATGTTTTACAAAAGCCATATTGATTCCCTCACGTTGTTAATAAAAAGTGTGTAGCTAGTGCATGAAGGTTTAGTTCTCATTTACTTTTATCCTAACCTTGATGCCGAAGCAAAGGATTTTATAAGGCTCTTTCCTAGCTACACTTGAAGGTCTAGTAGTTTATAGTCACTTCTTGAGATAACCTTCTCGCACTCAATGGCTGACTCTTAGGCACACACTACTCTGAGTCGTCTTCCTCTGTATCAGATTCAGTCTCATCAGAATTAGGTTCTTCTCCTTCGTTAACTATATCAACGATCCTGTTAGAAAAGAAATTAATACCTGCTTGCAACTCTTCCAAGTCTAAAACAGTATTAGCTTTCTTCTGATTCAGTCTTTGTAATCTACCAAAGATTCCTTTTGCCTCATCCGGCAAGTCCTCTATTGATATATTAACTCCGTCAATAGTTATATAAGGTGCTTGATTATTTACTTCTTCGTTCATAATTAAAACTCCAAGTCATCATCACCTAGAGATGTGAGTTCACTTCCGTCAGACCCTGTGTATTCCACAAGATCAACTACTTGAACTGCTTGTAGGTCAAGACCTTTGAAGTCTCCGTAGTTATTTGAAGTCTCCCACTCTCTGTATTGCACATTAACCTTTGACCCATTACCAACGGCAACATCTAAAGGTTCTTTATTTGCATCTAAAAGTTTAGGAACTGCATTAGGAGTTCCGTCTTTCCTAGATACTTTTCTTTTAAACATAAGTTTCTTAACACCTTCAACATCTTTGACATTAAAGCCACGACTAGAAAAGTCGTCAGCCGTCTTGTCATCAATGATCAAAGTGATCTGATACTCAGGTGTAAAAGTTGTGTTTGGGTTTTTTATACTCGCCCATTCACAAGGGAAAGTTCCGATTATCGGCATATTTTTTTCTCCTTTTTGTTAATAAACTGTGAGGTTTTTAGTGAACTCCTAGACCTCAAACTAGAGCCAAGCTGATTGACATACACACTAACTATAGGATTAATAGTGAGGGCTATGATGTTAGGTGTATAGTTCATAAGGTATATATTATAGTTCCCTCAAATACTGATTGTAAATATAACCAATAAAAATATCAAGCGTTTGATCATCAATAAATTTTAGAATATATTTATGACCAACCACCCTTAATTCATGCCCCATTTTCATTTCATACATATCATTCATAATATTATAATCTGATCCTAGTTTAAGATACTGTTCTCGATTTAAAATTATTTCTTTACTGTTTAAATTTCTCATATCTATACTATTATTATAACACGACTTGCTATTCCGAGTCAACTCTTTTCTTAATTAATTTATATTTGTTTCTAAACTTATGTCTCTTATATACTTCTTTAGTTCCGTCAGCATAGCCAATCTCAATCACTCCTGCATTAGCATGAAGATAAGTAATCCGGTCTCGTTCTATAATTTCTGCATACATTTTATGTACGTCATATTCAGTCATCATACAAACTTAATTCTAATTCACTAATAGCATCTTTAAAAACTGATTCACATTCAAAGAATTTACTTTCTAAATCCCTGCTTGCTTCGTTTACTTGATCAAGATAATATTCCATTTCATCTTCAAGACCATGCTTTTCTGCAAGGCTCGTAAGTTTAACCTGTATATCTATTATAGGATAGCTTAGTCCTTTAGCTTCTTTGTTTATCTCTATAGCTGTGCTTAATGCAATCTTTAAGTTATCTATTTTATCAAAAGTATCTTGAACTCCTAACCACTTTTGAATCTTATCAAATCTAAACCTTCTAAATTCTTTTTCTACTGTGTCCTCATCAGTTCCTTCAAAGCCGTCAAAGTCTCCGAAGAATCCTGTTGGTTTTATTTCTCTAATGGTGTCATTACCATAGTCAAACCTAACAACCTGTTTAGTTTTAATAGCTTCAATAACATCTAGTGTTGCTTGTGATACATCAATCATTATTCTACTCCTATCAGTCTTACTTCACCATGTAATTCATAACCACTTTGTCCTGTATCTGATATTTCAATTTCATCTAACCAATAATTTTCCATATTAAAATTAGGATTATGTGGGTTGTTTTCTAATACTCTAACACATAAATCTTTATTTTCTATAGTATTTAGTGCATCAATTAATTCTTGTACTGTCATTTTGTTTTCCTCACGTAAGTCCAAGTCTCTCTATCAAATTCAAGACCTAATAAGTCTCTAAGTCTCCACTCTAAATCATCTAACTTAGTTAAATCACTTAAGAATAAATCTCCACACTCATGTAATGTAGACGTTGCATTATCTAATTCTTTTAGATACCCTGCATATTTATCTAACTCTTGTGGAGTTAACTCAATAACTGTTTTTGTTTTTAAATGTTTTACTTTCATTTTATTTACCCTCTATTAATTGTTAATTTAAGTAGGCAGTTTTTGGGTAGTGATGCCTAGCACTATCGCAAATTGTGGCTTTTGTTATTTTAAGTCTGCCAAACCTCCACGCACATGTGGGAAACTCAGACTTATACTTAGTTGCAGTACCTACCGAATCGGAATCCTTCTATCCTGCATTAGTCAACGAATCAGGAAACTAAGTAGTATACATATCCCAATCTATTTGACCATCATCACCATAATCTGTACCAACATAAGTGACTTTGTAATTAACTCCATCAACTGTTCTACCTGTTTCTTCGTCACCTTTTTTGGTAATGTCAACTTCACAAATTGCATTTAAGATTTTACCATACTCATCATCATCAGTAAATGGTTTATCAGTTTCGATTGTGAAGTTTCTAACATCTACAGTCTGCTCTTTTACAAAGTATTTGTATTTAGTTTTCATTATCCTTGCCCTCGATATTTCTTGTAGGAATTTTTTTTCTTTCTCTTATTCATGGTCGAGAATCCTACATTACCTCTACCAATCGAAGTCTTTTTACCATGAGAGCCGGTCTTAGACGTATGCTCTATCTGTGTTCTTGCTTTTCTCACGAGTATATCCTCCTCATCATTCTTACATAACTCTCTGCATGTAAATCCCAAGATGATTCAGAATAACCTTTGATCTGTGCGATCTCAAGTCCTTCCTCGTACCACCTTTCTTCTAGTTCTTGTTGTGCTAAGTTGCTCATTTATAACCTCTCTGTTTATACATACCTGTTAGTTTTTCTTTCTTTGGATGTTCTGATTCCATAACACTTTCGTATATCTCTTCTTTTATTATATCACGATCCATATCATCTTGTAAAGTGCTAAGTATTTTGACGTGGTTTAAACGTGGCTTCCAAGTCTTCCAATAAATCTTTTCAACCTCTCGAACATTCCAAGTCCACTCAATGTTAGTACCATTATAATCGTAGCTAAAGATAGGTCTATGCATTGTCGTTCTCCTTTATATATTCTTCTATTGATACAGACTTATCTTGTTTTGTTTTCTCGTCATATACCCATACGTTAGTATTCCAAGATATAATTTCGTTATCGTAGCCGTCACAATATTTCCTGTTTTCATATAGAAGTTTGCCTGCTTGAAAATGACTAGCAAGTTCATCATCAGAACAATCGTCTTGCTCATAATCTTTATCATCAAAATAATTATCAGGTAATTCCCATATAGTTTCTATTGTTTCAAATACTTTAAGTTTCATTGTCGTTCTCCTCATACCCAAAGTCATCTTCCCAATCTCCATATCTGTCAATCAAATATTCTATCATATCTTTTGTTGTTAAATCCTCAACATAACTTCCTAAATGTTTAGGTTCTGAATAATCAAAAGTTTTATCTTGTTTTAATATTAGATAAACCTCTCTATCTCGATTCCAAATAATATCAATACCACTATCTTCAAAATAATAACTATCGTGTATTTGACTATCATTAAAATCGCTAACGATTTCATTAATAACCTTTTCTTTATTTAATGTTTTCATCTTCGTACTCCTCTACTAATTCTTTGAAGTGCCTTACTAACATATCTAACGCTTCATTAACTTTCATATCTTTAAAATCATCTTTAATATCAGATACAGTATTTTCTATATCTTCTAGAGTAATGTCGTACCAATCACCCATAGATAGACTGTCAATATATCCATCATATCCTCTATCATCACATAATTGCTCATGTATAAAGTTCTCTGCTCCCTCTTGGGAAGAATCGAAAATACTAAATTCTCCACTAACTTTTACTAAAAACTCTTTTTCATTATCACTCATATTGCCCTCGCTATTTATTATATCCAACACTTGTAGCCACTACACTTATCTATGGTTTCACCACAGTCATTACAGTAGCCACTCCTTTTAGTACTATCACTCAAACTTATATCACTCCCTACTTCAGTATCAAGCCAACCTAATTCACTTTCAGGAATGCTCTCAACCTCTTGCAATATAGTCTCGTGTAATCTAAATCTATTATCACTCATATTATTTCTCCTATATTAAATCCATTAAATAGTCATCTGTTTTACAAGTAGGACACCCTTTGAAATACCCATTTTTGTCCTCCATTAATTCTAGTTCATCATACTCATCTACAAAATGTGTCCAACACATATTGCATCTAACAGTATTCTCTGCTGTAGTATCAGGTAAGTTTTTAAAATTAAATTTCATATTACCCTACTCCTTCAAAAATAACTTCCATTTCATTAACTACATCTGTTCTTGTAGTTCCTAGAGGATATACTTTCCTATCCATTTCACCTTTTAAAACCCAAGTACTAATAAAAGTTCCTGTTTCTAAATTTATATCAACAGAATAATTATTCTCTGCGTCTATATAATTATTGTTTATCATATTTTCTCCTATAATATTTATTATATAATATATAAATATATTAATATATTATTATATTACTTTATATATTTATACATATTATATCATACTCTTTTTTAAATAGCAACTGTTATTTATCTTCTGCTAAGTTCTTCTAACTCCCTAGATACTGTGGCTATCCTCGTACTAATTGCCATAGGTTTTCTTTTGAAGTCTGCCCTTGCTCCCTTATCTAACAGATACCAACCTAACATTAATGTAGGTATTGTAAATAAGAACATAGCTAATAATGGTAAGCTAAAATCTCTATGTGCAAAAGCTAAAAGCATATAACTAATAGTACCACTAAATAATAATAGCAGTCCTAGTGCCATAACACTCGTTGCTTTTAATTGTTTTCTTTTCATAATTTCTCCTTCGTTAATTTGGCAGGCAATTAAGGAATCAAACCTTAGTCTTTGGATTTGGAGTCCAATATAATATCACTATACTAATTGCCTATAAAGTGTGTGGCTAGTAAGTGGCAACTTACCTGTCTCGTTAGCTTTAACTAACCACACTTAACTTTTATTTACTAGTTAAACCTAAGTATCTCTTACCAATATTAAATGATATTCCCTTCTTAGTAAACCTTACACCAAAATAACGTCTTAGGTTTTGATGTGTATTTACTTTGAAAAGTTTGATACCAAATATATTAAAGTGTATATACTTTTGATTACGTTCCCTTCTTTCTGTTGGGAAGGGTCTAACATTCAAACTGTTTTTCCCATTCACTACTACTAAAGTTTCTTTCATTTTTCCTCACTAGTTTAAACAGTATTTACAATTAGGTTCTGTTTATTTAACCTATTGACACAGCTTAACAGGTTAGTTAAGCCTTGTCAAATTCTTTTAAAAATCTCCTTCAGCTACTTGAAAACACGTTAAACCTCTTGCTCTCCACATATCTACAACAGACTGCCTATCGTCAAAGATAATTGTATCATAAGATTTAAAAAGTATTTCATGTAGTCCTACAAGTTTATCATATAAATCTGATTTAAGTTCTGCATCAGGTCTATAATCATCGTCAGGTCGCATTAATAATATTTCTGAATAATGATAACGTCTTTCATTAGGATCATATTTTGTTCCTACCTTGATAGAATCTAAGTAATCATCTCTAGGGCTTAATGCTCCTTGATTTAGATAATTATATCCACAATCTTCAATCTGTTTGATAGTAATATCTCGTTGAGATTCCTTCCTTCCTGTTAAAAAGAATATATTATTATAATCAGTATTTAAAAAAGACATTACATTAGCAACAGGTGTATTAGGAATATCATAAACTGTATGAGATATAAAACTTTTCCAATCTTTAGTCTCACCTTCTACAAAATGTCTCCTATGGTCTATATCCATAAGAGTTCCGTCTATATCAAATATATAATTCATAGCGTTTTAACTCCTTCTTTTTTAGTCTAAGGTTTCAGTACAATCCCAACAATAATATCCCTCGACTTCCTTTTCATTCTCTAATGTTGGATTAAGTAATCCTTCAATATGAGAATGAGATAAGTTAGCGAATAAAAATTTATCATTACATTTTTCACAAGTACGATACTCGTTAAATAATTTATCTTCATCCATTACACATCCTCATCTATTTCTTTAAAGTATTTCTGTATGCGTTCTTTCAGATTAACAGTTTTACCTTTCTCGTCTAGGAAACTTTCCGAGGAATCACAATCACTTATCCTGTCAAAAATTTCATCAGGGTCGTATTCTCTTTCATCCCAATACCCAATCATGTCATCAAGTGTTTCAGGTATGTAGTTTGCTAACTCATCTTCTATTAACAACTCTATGATATTCTCCATATCTCCACCACAGATGACCTCCTCTAAATCTTTTTCAGCATGTTCATGTGCCATTTCCCTACGCAGTTCCCAAAATTCTCTAGGTTTGTTTTCTACATTTTCACTCATAATTTAATCTCCTTGCTACATTTGTGCATCTAATAATTCTTTAGGTATTTCCTTGCCTTGTATTGCACACTCTAAAAGTGTGACAAGTTCTTCAGGTGATACCCACCCAATAACAACAGAAGTATCTTCTGCATCATTATAAAATATACCTACTTCACAGTCTAATAAATCTTTTTCATCAATTCGTAAATGACAATACACATTTGAATTTTGCTGAATAGATATATAAGTTCCATTCGATAAGTTAAACCTTACACCCTTTTGCATAGATGCTTTGATTACTTCTTCTAAATCTAAATCCATAGCGTTTAAACTCCTTGCTACTAATTATTTAAATCAGTTAAGATATACTCACCACTAGCAATTTTCTTTCTAGTGTCGGCTATTCCCTCGCCTAGAAATTCATTCCTATATTTGCCTGTAGTCCTTGAATAATCCCAGAAATATTCATCAAGATATATTTTACCTTGTGATTTCTTAGCAATTATACTTCTATAACTTTGGAAATATTCCTCGCCTTTATAGTTTATTATAAACTGATTAGCGATTGTATTTCCTCTCGCACTTGTCATGTTTTGAACTTTCATAAGCTCTCCTTTATTTATTTTAATAAGTATCTTTTAAATAGAACTCAAAGTTATTTCTTTCTTTTAATTCTTTTTGTTTTTCTTCGCTCCAATAAGAAGGCACTTCTTCTGCTTGCATTATTGCAGGTCTATAACTCGGATTTATTTTTACAAGTATAGTTATTAAATTGTTTATCTCTTTAACTATATTTTCACTTGTAGTTTTTATGCCTTGTAGTTCTAATTCAATATCGTTCATAAGTCCTCCTTATTTATTATAATATAATTATTGTACCTATACACAAAATTAATGCAATAGGTTTTAACACATACCAATTAAATTTTTCTAGTCCTTCCATATTCTGAAAGAATTCTTTTAATTCATTTTTCATAGCGTTTAAACTCCTCGTTTAGCTTCGTTATAACCAACAATGAAACCTAACATTTCTTTTTTATCGTTAAATGTTTTAAAGTTAGTTTCGCCACCACTTGAAAGCCTAGCCTTAATGCTTGCCCCATAATAAGTGGAATTTACTATAGATATACTTTCAATATCTTTAGCTTTATATTGATTAAAGCCACCTTTTAAAATGTGGTTAGTAAATTTGTAGCATTGACTAGCATAATAATACTTATCATAACCACTTAAACGCATATAAACGTTTTCCTTATTTCTTTTAAACTCCAATTCATTTCTTTCTTGGATTTCTTCAGATGTTAAAGGCTCACAATTTGAAGCCTTTATATCTAGTTCTTTTAATCTTTCGATTTCTCTTTGTTTCATAAGCCCTCACTTATTTATTAAACATAGCTATTTCTAGCCCTCTTTGATTTTCAAAACATCTCTGTTTTACTTCTCAAAACATAGCATAAACTAAATTTTTTATTTAGTCAACACTTCTTTATAAATTCTTTTTCAAAAACTTATAAAGAAGTATGAGCAGTTTAATATCTTGCTCAGGATATGGGGTTTATATTACTCCTATGTTTTCAGCATGTACTAATGTACTGTAAGGGTCTTGTTTTTGAAATCCTAAGCTAGTCCAATCATACATATATTGTTTGCCCGTTAAAGAATTACTAAACCATTTCCTAGAGTTTCGCCCTCTATTATTAAATCGGCTAGAGACTTTGTCAATACGTTTTCTTTTCATTGTCTCGCTTGACTTCTCAAAAGATCGTTTACCTTTTTTAATCTCTTCTTTTTCAACATCAATACAAACATTTCTAATTACGTGATGTTGTAAAAGTTCATCCCATATCTGCTGTGCTTCTCGCATAACTTTTACCTCCTTTTCGATTAAGTCATAATTAACTTAACTACTTGATGCATATAGTAAAGCATTGCAAAACAATGTCAATAAATAAATGAAAATAAATATAATTAAATATCTTTACTTTATAATCTATTTATGTTATATGATTAGGTGTATTACTTAACTAACACACTACATCACTAATGCTCTAGTGTATTACTTAACTAACACACTATAACAGTTTATATAACATAAAAGAAGTTAAAAAGCAATAGGTAAATCGTAGAAATATAGACTAAATTACTGTATATTCATACAGCATTTTAAATGCGTGAGATTAAACAAAACAAGGATAAGTAATAGCAGAACAAGGGAAACATTAAAAACGTCTTAGAATTGAAGTATAGCTGTTTTAGAAGTATGTAAGAATATACAGTATTAATAAAGTAATAGACATAAAAAAAGGACTATTTCTAGCCCTCTCTTTATTTGATAAAGTTTTAGTTATCTAGCCCTAAACCATAATAGAACCAGATTAACGCTATTATGAAAGCTAAGAAACCAATTCCTATAAATAATATTTCCATGTTTATAATTCCTATATTTATTAATTAACAATGACAAGTATATAGAAGTTAGAAACTATGTCAAGTCTTAAGAAAGTACCAGACAAAAAAAACCCCTTAATTAAAAGGGGTTATAAAACTTACGTTTTTATTGGGGTTAGTCTTTGTATTCAGGTTGTAAAGCCATGTGAGGTGATTTCTCGCGAACATGTTTCCTTACTTTCTTTTTAATGTTCTCAAAAGAATTACCTTGTGCAATAGGTGTTATCTTTCGATAATCCCCATAACCCTCGAATTTATAAGCCCAATATTGCCCAGATCGACCAGATATTAGATGTTGTAAATATATTGTGTTTTTCATTATATACCCCTTTTATTTATATACTGTATATTTATACAGTAGTTATTATTAATATGGTTTTGTGCCATGTGCTAACTATACATTAATGACATGATATGTCAAGTAGTAAAAACTATATAAATATAAAGGGGTTATTGTTTGTAGGGTATTGATATATAAAGGAAAAATATGTTAAATCTTGTTAAGTGATAAACCCTTGTTAAGTAAACTATACAGACTTAATAAAACTTGACAGACTTTGTAAACTAGATTGCCACTTAACAGAACTTGATAGAATTGTAAAGCTTATCAAGTAAAATAAAAGTAAATAAAAAGCTTGCAAATTCTGTTAAGTCGTGATAGTGGGGCAGGTGGTCAGGTGGGGCATCCACTATATGTACTAAACCATATACATTTTTAGACCAAATGGATGTTTACTAGTTTAAGCCGCCTTAATAACTTAACAGGGGCTACCTAAAGTATATGGTAGACCAACCGGACTTAACAAGATATATTGTACAGCTTAGATTCCATTCTGTCAAGACCTATTTAAAACTTTTAAAACTTGACAAGTTTGTATACTAGACCTATAATAAGGGCTATGAGTTATCTTCCCCAAACCACAGAGAAAAAAGACAAGGTTCTTACAGAGAAACAACAGTCCTTTCTGGATAATCTAATTCAGACAGGCGGTGATCCTAAAAAAGCAGCCGAGCTCGCAGGATACTCAGGCAACTATCATCAAGTTATAAAAGCATTAAGACAAGAAGTGATTGAATTAGCCTCGGACGTACTCGCTCGTTCTGCCCCTCAAGCAGCCTTTAAACTCGTGGACATTATGAATAGTGATCAACCTATACCACAGGTTAGTAATAAACTAACTGCTGCTCAGACTATATTAGACCGAGTAGGTGTATCAAAGAGTGATAAGCTAGACGTAACTCATACTGCTGCAGGCGGTATCTTTATACTTCCTGAGAAAGCACCAATAGATGTACAAGCAGAGGAAGTAGACTATGTCGAAGAAAGAAGAGATTCAGAAGAAGAAACTACAAGCGAACAACCTTATGTGGAAGAAGCTTCTGGAAGAGAAAAAGAAGAAGAGGAGTAAATAATGGATACATTAATACTTATTATTATTATAGCTTTTATAGGGAAAGTACTATTAAAGAAGTATAAACCTGATACTTATAATAATATTCAAGATAAACTATTAAGTTTAATTAAAAGAAAGTAATGACTGTAGAACAGATACTAGTATTGATTGTAGTGCTAGTTACTGTTTGGGGATTATCATAATGGCATATTCACAACAAGTACTTGACAGATTTGAAAGTGTACTTAAAGAACCTGAGAAACATTCAGTAGGTAGATTCGATCCTAATGATCCTAACGTAGCTACAGGAATGACAGGAGCACCTGCATGTGGAGACGTTATGCGTCTACAACTTAAACTAGACGGAGACTTAATAGAAGATGTTAAGTTTAAAACTTATGGCTGTGGATCAGCTATAGCATCTAGTACTATGTTTGTAGACATGCTTAAAGGCAAGACAGTAGAAGAAGCTAAACAAATTAAAGATAAAGATATTGCAGAGGCTTTAGAACTACCACCTATTAAACTACATTGTAGTGTGTTAGCTGAAGAAAGTATATGTAAAGCTATTGAAGATTGGGAAACTAAGTCTGCTCATAGAAAACATAATCAATAATGAAAGACGACTATATTAAAAGAAAGACATCAACTATACCATTTGGATATGAGTCTAGTGAGATTGAAGGTTATTTAAAGCCTGTGCCTGACCAATTAGAAGCACTAGAAGTTGCTGAAGACTTAGTAGCTAGTGAGTCTATCAGCTTACGAGATGCTTGTGATTGGATAGAATTTAAAACTAAACGTAGTATTACAGCAGCAGGATTAAAGAAACACATAGATAAAAAGTATGGAAAACGAGAACAACGAATTGCACGATTGGGAAGAGAATCCACATCTCTACTTGACAGATTCTGACGGAAGCTTTATACTAAAGAAAGATGGTACACCTCGTAAAAAAGGAGGACGACCACAAGGTAGTAAGTCTAACTATAGGTATTCAGATGAGCAGAAAACAAAAATGGCATCACGCAGAGCAGTTGCCAAAAAACGTAAAGCAATCGAAAAGATTGAAAATAAACTCAAATCAAAGAGACATAGTCTTAAACAAACGACTAAATTACTCAGCAAACTTGAAGACAATAAAGAGACAGACGAGGGGAAGGTAGTAACAGAAGACGAACTACACGTACTTCCTAAAGCTGTCCAAGCTGAAATAGATAAAGGTAGCCATGTTGTCTTTCATCCAAATGAAGGACCACAGACAGAGTTCTTGGCTGCTGATGAAAAAGATGTATTGTATGGTGGTGCTGCCGGTGGTGGTAAATCATACGCTATGTTAGTTGATCCATTAAGGTATGCACATCGCAAAGCACACAGAGCCTTAATACTTAGAAGGTCTATGCCAGAGCTTCGAGAACTCATAGATAAATCCAGAGAATTATATCCACAAGCATTTCCCGGCTGTAAGTTCAGGGAAGTTGAGAAAGTGTGGAATTTTCCAAGTGGAGCAAAGATAGAGTTTGGTTTCTTAGAAAGAGATGCCGATGTTTATAGATACCAAGGACAAGCGTACTCTTGGATAGGCTTTGATGAAATAACTCACTTACCTACAGAATTTGGTTGGAACTATTTAGCTTCTCGTCTTAGAACAACAGACCCTGATATTAAAACATATTTACGTTGTACTGCTAACCCCGGTGGCATAGGAGCTAATTGGGTTAAGAAACGATACGTAGATGCTTTTGCACCGAATGAATCTTTTCAAGGTGATGATGGACTAACTAGAAAATTTATTCCTGCTCGCTTAACAGATAACCCTTACTTAGCAAAAGATGGTGTATATGAGCAAATGCTTATGTCATTACCACCAGTCCAACGTAAGCAACTACTAGAGGGTAATTGGGATGTAAATGAAGGAGCAGCCTTTGTAGAATTTGATCCAAGTGTGCATATTATTACTCCATTTAATATTCCTATAACTTGGGAAAGGATAAAAGGAATAGACTACGGCTACGCTTCTGAGAGTGCTTGTGTATGGGGAGCAATAGATAGAGCTGATGGAACTTTAATAATTTATCGAGAATTATACAGAAAAGGCTTGACAGGTGAGGATTTAGGACGTATAATAACAGACATGGAAATGGAAGACCCTCTTTCAGTTTCAGGAGTACTTGATACGGCTGCATGGTCAAAGACAGGTACAACTGGACCGACTGTTGGGGAATCTCTCGTCAGACAAGGACACAAACTTAGACGAGCCGATAAGAATAGAATACAAGGTAAAATTCAGATTCACGAGTATTTAAAAGTACAACCGAATGGTAGACCAAGGTTACAGATATTTAATACCTGTCCTAACTTAATTAAAGAATTACAAAGCATACCATTAGATACTAGGAATCCTGAAGATGTAGACACACACGCTGCGGATCATGCGTATGATGCGTTGCGTTATCTTATTATGAGTAGACCAAGGATTAATAATCCTCTCGAAAATCTTAGGAGGTATCATAGAGAGTCTATATATCAACCTGTAGATGATACATTTGGATATTAAGTATGGCAGATGAAAATAATATAGAAGAAGGAGGAGTCCAACAACCTCAAGGACTTCTGGATGCTGATGCCTTATATACCGAAATAGAAGGTGAAGAAGGATTAGAATTAAACTTAGGTAACGACCAAAAACTAAACTTAGCAGGATTAATTCAGAGCAGATTTCAAACAGCAGAAGATGCTAGAAAACTACACGAGACTAGATGGCTAACTGCTTACCAAAACTATAGAGGACTCTACGGAAAGAATATAAGATTTAGAGAGTCTGAAAAGTCTAGAGTATTTGTTAAAGTAACTAAGACTAAAGTACTCGCAGCTTTTGGACAACTTATTGATGTAATCTTTGGAACAGGAAAGTTTCCTATAGGGATTTCAGAAACTAAAATGCCTGAAGGTGAAGTATCTCATGCTCATTTAGATTCACAAAATCCAGTTCCCGGAATTGAAACTACTCCGGCAGAACCAGTAGAACAATTAGCACCAGTCCAAAAAGAAAATCCGTATGATGTAGGGTATGAAGGAGATGGAAGAACTTTAAAACCCGGAGCAACTTATGGTAATGGTAAGTTTGAAGAAAGGTTCATCGAAGAGATGGCTAAACTGGAAGGGAATTATGTCGAAGGTACTAGTCCTCTTCCAATGGATTTAGAAATTAGTCCTGCACAAAAAGCTGCAAGACGAATGGAAAAACTAATCCATGATCAAATAGAAGAGTCTAATGGTGCTTCTGAATTAAGAAGTGCTTTGTTTGAAGCTTCAATGATGGGTACTGGTATTATTAAAGGACCATTTAATTTTAATAAGACATTAAATAAATGGGATGAAGATGAAACAGGTCATAGAATTTATAATCCTTTAGAAGTTAGAGTACCTAGAATAGAATTTGTAAGTCTTTGGGATTTCTTTCCTGATCCAAACGCTACATCAATGGACGAATGTGAATATATAGTTCATAGACATAGACTTAATAGAAGTCAATTTAGAGCATTAAGTAAGATGCCTTATTTTGATAAGGACGCTATTAGAGAATGTTTAATGATGGGCGGTAACTATGAGAAGCGTGGTTACGAAGATCAAATAAGAGATGAAGAACAAGACGAACACTCTCCTACACAATATGAAGTATTAGAGTATTGGGGAGTAATGGATGCAGAATACCTACGTGAAGTAGGAGTTGATCTAGATGAAGATATAGATGATCTTGATGAACTACAAGTAAATGCATGGGTTGGTAATGGTAAAGTACTTAGAGTAGTAGTTAATCCATTTACACCACATAGAATACCTTATCATGCGTTTCCTTATGAAAAGAATCCATACAGTTTCTTTGGAGTTGGTATAGCTGAGAATATGCATGACTCCCAACAAATTATGAATGGTCATGCTAGAATGGCTATTGATAATTTAGCTTTATCAGGTTCATTAGTATTTGATGTTGATGAATCAGCATTAGTAGGTGGACAAAGTTTTGAAGTATATCCGGGAAAAATATTTAGAAGACAAGCAGGAATGCCCGGACAAGCTATACATGGTGTAAAGTTTCCAAACACATCAACTGAAAATATGATGATGTTTGACAAGTTTAGACAGCTTGCAGACGAGCAGACAGGAATACCTAGTTACTCTCATGGTCAAACAGGAGTACAAAGTATGACTAGAACTGCTTCAGGAATGTCTATGTTATTAGGTGCAGCAAGTCTTAACATTAAAACAGTTGTTAAGAATTTGGATGACTTCCTACTTAAACCTTTAGGAGAAGCATACTTTCAATGGAATATGCAATTCTTAGAAGATAAACTAGGAGTCGTAGGTGATTTAGAAATTAATGCAACAGGAACTAATAGTTTAATGCAGAAAGAAGTAAGGTCACAAAGATTGACTATGTTCTTACAAACTGTACAAAACCCTGCTATTGCTCCGTTTGTTAAGATGTCTAAATTAATTAGTGAACTTGCCTACAGTCTTGATCTTGATCCTGATGAAATACTTAATGATCCGGAAGAGGCTGCAATAATGGCACAAATCATAGGAATGCAAAATAATGTTGGACAAGAAACAGGCGAGGAACTTAATACCCCTAGTGAAGGGGAAGGAATGGGAGGCGTTGGTGGACCACCTGAATCACCTCAAGACCTTGGAGTTACAGGTACTGGCGGTGGCAACATCGGAACTGGAAATGTACCGATGCCAAGGGAGGATCAATTCTCTGGAACGCCTAGGGCAGTTGAAGGCTGAAGTAGAGGAATCAATTAAAAGAAAAGAGGAAGAAACATGACAGATTTTACACCTAATCAAGAAAAAGAACTTCAAAATGAAGCAAATAAAATTTATGAGTTTAGACGTACTGAAAAATTATTTACTCCTAGTGAAGAAGGTAAATATTTAAGAGGAGTTAGTCACGACTTTTCAAGAGACTTTGGAGTTCCTTCTAAGGTAGTTGCTAATAGAATTAATCAATTAATTGATATTACCATTGCTAAAGAACGAGAAAGAGTTTTAAATACAAATCCACTATTAGAAAAAAGACAAATAAGAAAAGAGGGAGGTTTATTAGATACTGATAGTAAACGAATGCAATATAATGAAGGTACTCCTCCTCTAGACAATAGGTACACAGCTAAAGAAGCATGGAAAGACTTTTCAGGAAAAGTTGTTGAAGGATATGCTGCTCCATATAGTATGCCTGCTAATCTTCTTGCAGGTGTAACAAGAGATGTTAAAGGCATAAATAAAGTAACAGGAGCTTTAGCTGATGGTGTAGGAGCACTATCAGAAAGCGTTAAAGCTATTTTTGATCCTAAAAGTTGGCAAATAGATCGTAGTAAACCAAAGACAAGAGGGATGCTACCTAGTTTTACACAAGATAGACAAGCTATATTTGATGAAAATGTACAAGCTATGGAAGATGAGTCTTCTAGAAAATATATGAATGAAGGCGGACAATTAGAAGATCAAATGAATGCTCTTGCAGTTTCTGTAGCTCCTGCTCAAATTGAAATAACAGAAGAACCAATGCTTCCTGACGAAGAAATGGAAAAAGATTATGTAGACTATGTAATGCAACAAACATTGTCTAATGAAGATAGAAATTATTTAATAAGTGCTCTTGAGAAAGACGATAGACTAAGTGAAATATTTGATCAAGTAGTCGAGAGTGCAACAGAATTTTCAGGTTCTGGTCCTATTGAAGGACCGGGATCAGAAATGTCCGATTCGATACCTGCAAGGTTATCGGATGGTGAATTTGTCTTTACTGCTAAAGCAACTGAAGAAATTGGATCAGACAATTTAATGTCTATGATGAAAGACGCAGAAGCAGCAGCAGATGAAAGGCAAGGTGTCGCTTATGGTGGCTATATGACTGAAAAGGAAGACGAAACAGCTCCTATTCAAACGTCTGGTTTAAGAGAAGCTAGAAGAAATATTCCGCAAGTTGCTCAAACTAAAAGACAAGTTGAAGAAGAAATGTTAAAATCAAGTCCTCGTAGGTTTTATCAACCCATAAGTGGCTAAATAAAGCGATAGAGCTACTTACCTAGGTGTAACCCTCTATCAAGTTAATAACCTTTAGCTACCTTGTAAGTTCAAACCCCTATTAAGAAGACGTTCTTAGAATAGGCTACTTTGAAGATAGCACAAGCCCTATAAGGAGAATAAAATGGCAAACGTAAATACACAGGAGAATCCTGTAGATGAACCAAAAACAAATCTGTATAATCAAAAGAAGTCGTGGCACACACCAGATGTAATGCCTACTGACAGTCCAATGACAGCAGATAGTTTGTTTGTTGAACCAAATGCTTCTAATGCTGAACCTCAATCGAGTCAAAGCGAGGAAGTTGTAGAACAACAAACATCAGGAGAGAAATCTTCTAACTATAAAAAAAGGTATGATGACCTTAAAAAGCATTATGATAACAGAATCTCTCAGTTTAAACAGAGAGAACAAGAGTTACTAGCAGAAGCAACAGAAAATAGACCTGCTTATCAAGCACCTAAAACTGTTGAAGAGTTAGAACAATTTAAATCTAATTATCCTGATGTTTATGAAGTGGTAGAAACTGTAGCCCATTTGCAAAGTGAAGAGAAAGTTGCATCATTGCAAGATAGACTTGACGCAATGCAAAGTCGTGAAACAGAAATACTAAAACGAGAAGCAGAGAAAGACTTGCTTACTAAGCATCCTGACTTTGACGAACTTCGTAATAGTGATGAATTTCATACATGGGCAGAGTCTCAACCTGAAGAGATAAAAAATTGGATTTATAATAATCCTAATAATGCATCTCTTGCTAGTAAGGCTATAGACCTTTATAAATTTGAAAATGATATTCAAACAGGTACTTCTAAAAAAACCAAGCCAAAGTCTCAATCGAAGGCAAATGAAGCTGCAGATATGGTGTCGACTAAGACAACAACTGTAGAAACTAATGAGCCTAAGATATGGACACAAGAGGAGATCGCTTCCTTACCTATGGATGAGTTTGATCGGTTAGAAGCCGAGATAGACCAAGCTGTAAGGGAAGGGAGAGTTAAATAATAACAAAGTTAGTAATAATATTCAAGGAGAATAATTATGGCATATAACCAATCAGATGCTCTATTTGAGCAGTCAACTGATACTAATGGTAACTTTGGTAACTCCGTAAGTGGACAGACGAATGCTTTCTTCATGCCCAAAGTTTATTCTAAGAAGGTTCTTAACTTTTTTAGAAAAGCTTCGGTTGCAGAAGCAATCACAAACACCGATTATTCCGGTGAAATATCTGCTTTCGGAGATACTGTCAGAATCGTTAAAGAGCCTACAATTACTGTTTATCAGTATGAAAGAGGTGCTGACGTTACTCAAACTAAACTAACTGATGCAGAAGAAACTCTAGTAGTAGATGTAGCTAACGCATTCAAATTTAAAGTTGATGATATTGAAAAATCAATGTCTCACGTAAACTGGAAAGAAGCAGCGTCTTCTTCAGCAGCTTACGCATTGAAAGATGCTTTTGATGAGGGTGTTATAGCTGAACTATTTAGTGGAGTATCAAGTTCTTCACCTGATCACGTATTAGGTGCAGACGCTTCTGCTGCGACTCAAACTATGGGTCAACACCAAGGCGGTACTAATTCTATAGACCTTACAGGGTCTGACGGAACTGGTGCTGATCCTTTAGATGTTATGGCTTTCATGGCTAGACTATTAGATGAACAAAATGTTCCTGAAGAAGGAAGATGGTTCATTGCTCCACCTTCATGGTATGAGCAACTGTCTCAGTCTAGTTCAAAGCTAATGTCTGTTGACTATAATGCGGGTCAAGGTTCGCTTAGAAACGGGTTAGTATCAAGTGGAAAGCTACGTGGCTTTAATATGTACAAGTCTAATAACATTGCTGCTGCTTCAACTGCAAGTGGTAAAGTGTTAGCAGGTCATATTAGTGCTGCTGCTACTGCACAAGCTATCACACAAACTGAGGTTCTTCGTGATCCTGATAGTTTTGGTGACATCGTTAGAGGACTTCACGTTTACGGATGTGACGTTCTTAGAAGCGAAGCTTTAGTATCAGCTTTCTATGCGATTGACTAATAGAAACTAGTAAGTGGGGAAGAAATTTTATGTTCTCTTCCCCCTTACACTTAAAAGGAAAATAAGATGATAACAACTTGGGATCAAACAGAATTTAATAAATGGCAACAAGACTGGTTTAAAAGATATAATAAAAGAATGGATTATTATTTCGGAACAAAATCAGTTCGTGCAAGAACTAAAAAAGGAACATACAAGAAAGATGATCCGACTACTTTACAAAACGAAGCATATACAAAAGTTAAAAAATAATGCCACAAGTAGGATCAGATTCACAGCCAGTAGTTTTAAAAAATAAAAAGAAAGGAAATAAAAAATTAGGACTATCTGGAAAGTTTTATACAAAAGAAAACCAACAAAAATATCAAGACGGTTGGGATAGAATTTTTAATAAGGAGAAGTAAATGCCTAGAGGTAAATACGAATCAGGAACTAAAGTAAACTTTAATGACATAACAGAATTTGAAGGTGCTTACGATAATTCAGAAGATAAACAAAATAGAGAAAGAGATAATCAACAAGGTATAAAGTAAAATGGCAACCACCTATTTACAATTAACTAATGAATTACTAAGAGAACTTAATGAAGTCGTATTGACTTCATCTAATTTTAGTAGTGCAATAGGAATACAAGGACACGCTAAAGACTGTATTAATAGATCATATAATGATATAGTTATGGACGAACCACAATGGTCGTTTTTAGCGACAGGGGAAAGCGGAGCAACCGATCCTTTTTATGGTAATGTCTATGTAGAAACCACAGCAGGTACTCGTTGGTATGAATTAAAAGAATCTAGTTCAAGCATTACATCTGACTATGGTTCAGTAGATTGGGATAATTTTTATCTTACTACTATTGGTGTAAGTGGAGCAAGTACTCCGTATGTTAGTAAAAATTTAAAATTTATTACTACAGAAGAATGGAAAGATCATTTAAGAGAATCAGAAAATATAGATGATGCTGATAGTCAAACATATGGTGAACCTAAATATATTATTCGTAGTCCTGACGCAAGGAAATTTGGAGTAAGTCCAATACCTGATAAAGTTTATAGAGTTTGGTTTTTTGCTTGGGATTTACCAACATCATTAAGTGCTCATGGAGATACAATAGTTTTTCCTGATGTATTTGTTCCTGTTCTTATGGCAAGAGCAAGGTATCATTTCCATCAGTTTAAAGATTCTCCACAGCAAGCAGCTTTTGCTTTAGAAGATTATAGACAAGGATTAAAAAGAATGAAATCTTCTTTAATGAATCCAGTACCTAAATACGTATCAGACGATAGAATTTAATGGCAACACAACCATACGCATTAGCATGTGAAGGAGGATTAGACAAAGCTTCTAGTTCTTTTGAATTACTTCGTAGACCCGGAGCAGCTACAAGGTTAAGAAACTTTGAAGTAGATATTGCAGGTGGTTATAGAAGAATTAATGGCTTTTCAGTACTAGGTGGTGGTAGTGCTGCTAGACCTAATAGTACAAATAATATATTAGGATTACATGTTTATGCAGATGGAGTTATAGCTTGTTCAGGAACTAATATATATTTTAGTTTAGATGGAACAAGTTGGTTACAGATTAATAGAGATAGTGTAGCAGGTGGAGGAGATAATTATAGTACGTTTACAGGACGTAGTGCATTAGCAAGAACTTCACAAGGTAAAGCACATTTTGTAACTTACGAAGGTGACACAACTTATGGAGAAGTTATAATTACAGATGAAGGATCAGGTGTTAAACCTTTTTACTTCAAAATGACAGGAAGTGGAGCATTAAGTGATAGGACTTATTTTGCTAAAGAGATTACAGTAAGTGGATCACACTATCCTAAGTTTTGTACAATACACGATAAACACTTAGTAGTATCAGGAGCAGCTACATCACCTAACACAATTTATTATAGTGGTACAAGTGATATTGATGATTTTAGTTCTACAGGTTCAGGTAGTATTGTATTAGATGATCAAGTAGTAGGATTAAGAAGCTTTAGGGATGATTTAATAATCTTTTGTAAAAACAGTATTTATAAATTAGTAAATATAAATAATTCCTCTACAATAGCTGTGCAACCAATTACACAAAACATAGGTTGTTTAGATGGTAGAAGTATTCAAGAGATTGGTGGTGACTTAGTATTCTTAGCACCAGATGGAATAAGAACATTAGCAGGTACAGTAAGAATTGGTGACGTAGAATTAGGAACAGTTAGTAGGGCTATACAACCAATAATGAAAGACATTGCTGATAATATTTCGAGCTATAATATAAGCAGTATTGTTATTAGAGATAAATCTCAATATCGCTTATACTATGGATCAAGTTCTACAGGAACAGCATCAGAAGGAATAATTGGAACATTAAAGACTAACGAACAAGGATTTACACAGTTTCAATGGTCTGAAACTTTAGGAATAGATGCAAGTGCAGCAGCAACTTCAGGATTTAATTCAAGTGGAATTGAAAAGCATTATCATGGAGACTACAACGGATACGTTTATAACCACGATACAGGAACTAGTTTTAATCCTGCAACAGTTGCAACTAATATCAATGCAGAGTATCAAACACCTGATTTAGATTATGGAGATTTAGGAACACTTAAAACATTAAAGTATGTAAAACTATCAGTAACACCAGAAGGAGACATTGCTCCAAGTTTTAAAATTAGATACGATTATGATAATACAGATACACCACAACCTGCAGATTATACATTATCAGTATCTAAACCTTCGTTGTTTGGAAATGCAACATTTGGTACATCAGGTGGTTATACGTTTGGAGCACCTTCTGATCCAATTACTAGACAAACTGTAGAAGGAAGTGGACATAGTAATTACTTTAGAGTTTTTAGCAATGATCAAAATGATCCTTACACAATTAATGGCATATACATAGATTACGAACCTTCAGGGAGACAATAAAAATGGCACAGAGTTATACACGACAAAGTTCAATGAGTGATGGTGATACTATCACAGCAGCTTTATTTAATGATGAATATAACCAATTAGTAAACGCATTTACCTATAGTTCAAGTAGTGCTAGTTCTACAGGGCACAGGCACGATGGAACAGCAGGACATGGTGGTAATATCCATACTATAGGTGATTTAGATTTCTTAAACAAAATAGTTGCAGACAGTACAAACAATAGATGGGGATTCTTTGTAGAGGTATCTTCAGCAGCAGTAGAACAAATTAGAATACAAGATGGAGCTATTGTACCAGTAACAGATAACGACATAGATTTAGGTACAAGCTCATTAGAATTTAAAGATGCATACTTTGATGGAACAGTAACTACAGACTTATTAACAGTTTCAGGAACAACAAACCTTGATGGTGCTATTCAAGTAGATAATACA
>VTLG01002547.1_pt1 | contig 26201 bp, 49 predicted proteins | sample 4694571 | NCBI WGS metagenome assembly VTLG01 (sample SAMN12604809, study PRJNA352737) | marine metagenome | biome: ENVO:00000447; feature: ENVO:00000209|ENVO:00000569|ENVO:01000036; material: ENVO:00002151; isolation source: viral sequences binned using virsorter ...
TCAGGGACTTCAACCTCCATTGACTTATCTCTGTCCCTAACTTCTAGGTCTATCTGTTCGTCAACGCTTATAGCTTTGTCAATGTCAGCCATTATTTTACTTCTTTGCCGAACCCTTTAAGAGCTACCCCTGAAGATTTTGATTTTGAGGAGACCACTCCGCCATCTTTCATTGCTTGTGCTTGGCTTGCCCCAACACTTATGCCTAATGCGCCTGCAAGAGCAGGTGAAATGTTTTTTCTCATCTGATCGGTTGAAGCAGGTATAGGCTTCGCTAACTTACTTAGATCTTGTTGGTCTAGCAACTCATTTTTCTTTCTTATTTTATTTTGTTTAGATTTAACACTTTTTAAAATTTTTTTGATTCCTTTTGCTATTGCCATTAGTAATATATCCTCGGTTGTGGTTCTATTTCTTCATCCTCTAAATCTGAATAGAGGCTTATAAAGTTCCCTTGTCTAAATCTTAATACAGCTTGAGTCATAGAGTCAACGAAATCATCATTCTCTCCATAGGGAAAAGCTGCACATTCTTCTATCACCTCTTCGGCAAAAATGGTATCAGGCGCCCAAACTAATCCAGACTCAAACACTGGAGCGACAGAATGCACACGAGTTGTCTTGTCTTTGCCTCTGGTAGGCCTGTAATTAACTACAGGTATTCCCGCCATGCGCAACTCGTGAGTCAAAGGCGTGCCGCTTGCTTGTGATTCTATCAAAACTGCGTCAGGTTGCCAATAATGATATTCTTCATTAGCGATAGCTTTTAGTTCTGGAAAGTCCCAACGCCCACGTTTAGCGTCTAATAAAAATATAGATTCAGGAGCATCAGAGTTGGGGCGAAACACTCCCCATGTTGTTATGGCTGAGTAGTCAGCAGTTTCTTTTTTAGAAAAAGCAGTATCGTAAGATTGTAAAACATAGCTTGGTTCTGGTGGATGATCTTTGCCCCAAACACGCCACCACTCTCTTTTGATGATAGCACCCTCTTCAGAGGTTGGGTTTTGCATATATTGTGAGTTCCATTTAGCAATCGGCAAAGATGCTTTCACAGCTTCGAGTTCTTCTAACTTCCAAAACTCTGGCCATAAAGGTTCACCGCTATCAAGTATGGCTGGCAACTCAACCACTTCCCACTGGTCAGCGTGAGCCTCACCCATACGCCTAATTAATTTTTCAGTTAAGTCTAGTGTTGACCAACGAGTCATGACTACAACGATAGAACCGCCAGGCTGTAAACGCTGTCGAGGTCCAGAGGTGTACCACTCGTAAGCCGACTCAAGTGCCGAGGGCGACAGCGCATCTTGCTCAGAATGTGGATCATCTATGATTAATAAATCAGCACCTCGACCTGTAATGGCTCCACCCACACCCGCTGCAAAGTATTCGCCACCCACACTGGTTTCCCAACGACCTGCTGACTTGGAATCAGCCGATAGAGTCACATTGTCAAAAACTCTTTTATATTCTTCGGTGTCCATAAGGTTTCTTACCTTACGCCCAAACCTTTGCGAGAGTTCTGCCGTGTGTGTGGTTTGCATAATTTTCATGTCAGGTTTCAAGCCCATCATGTAAGACGGAAAATAAACTGAAGCAAATTCTGACTTGGTGTGACGTGGGGGCATGTTTACTATTAGACGTTTTATTTTGCCACGAGCTACATCTTCAAGCTTACGGGCAAAAAGTTTATGGTGTTCGCCCTCAACAAAGCCGTCCCAAACTGCTTTGACATAACTCAAAAAATCCTTTTTGGCTTGGGTTTTGTTATCTATTTGTTGTAAGCGTTCCTTGATCATTAAGATCTCACGCAATTTATCGTCAGCTACATGCTCAAAGTTTTTCATTGTCTACACCAAGAATCTATACACATTACATAAGCTTTTACTTTTCTAGGCTTATTTAATTGTATCTCTACAATTTCTGGATTACAAAAAGCATTGCAATATTGTTCTAGTTTCCAAAAAGTTTCTCGACCTGGGTCAGCTATTAAAATCTCAGCTACGCCAGATTCAAGTGCTGTTCTTATCATCTTGACGTACATTTGTATTTGTTCATCCCAAAAACAAATATCTGAACCAACAATCCAATCAATATTTGCAAAATCTCTTTCTTCTAAGCTTGCTATGTCAGCTATTCTTAACATTGAACTTGTATTGTTTAGTTCTTTTATCAATTGATAGTAAGGCTGTATGCTTTTATCACAATCAACCGATTGCACATTGGCGCCTTTCTTTGCCAAAAAACTAGAAAGCACACCCCAACCACAACCAACATCCATAACTTCTAGGTCTTTTATGTCTGCCTCAGATAGATAATCCATTAAAGCCAAGCAAGAGTTCCAAACCTTATCACCATGAGCGTCATGATCATAATTTTTTTGTTTGATGTCTCTTACTAAGACATGGGCGCTAGTTGGAATATTTATATTATGAAAGTCAAAGCTCCATCTCATTGTTAGTATAGTATCTGAATAGGGGTCCCAAATCTATTTTTTTGGTAATTGTATGTGGTTATTGTTATTTACATGTGCGCGCGTATAGCATACACCGTCTTTTTTTGGGGTGTCCCCCTTAAAAAAAAACTTTCTAGATAATTTGCTCTGGCGTCCAAAAGAGTCCCAAAAAAAAGTAGTATTTATTTTTAATAAACTATACAAATTGTATAATTTATATGTTAAGATTACTGTAAGTAATCAATTAAGATTACTGTTAATTGGAGAAACTATGAAAGACTTAGTTTTGCGAAAAAGGTTAGCAAGTAAAATTGCTAAACTTGAAAGAGAAAAATCTGTTATGGATTATCTCGAATGTAAAAAGCAACTTAACTCTGCTGAAAGTAGAATTAAGAATGCTGTAAAGTCTAACTTAATTGTTAGACCAAACTCGATACTTGTTGGCAAAGGTTGGAAGACTTGGACCAATGAGACCAATACTATCGAGCCTGTTAGAAACTCAGTTTCTATTGATGGCATGATAGGAGATAGTAAGAATGAAATTCACTATCATGTAAGACATAGACAAGGCTATGAAGTTAAGCCAACTATGGTTGTAACTCTAAGGGATAGGGTAGCGTAATGGAAAGATTACCTAATAATCTAATGCCTAACTTTGCTAATCGAGAGGTTAGCAAAGAACAGGCAGCCGAAGAACTTTACAAAGCTTTATGTGAAGTTGCTAAACTCAATGGGCATGATCCAAAATGCGAAGTCTCAATAATGAAAGACCACAATAAATTTGGGGAAATTAATGAGGGTGACATTTGGGTGACCTATGAAGCTGGACCATTTGACTGGGGCGTAGGCTATTCTTTAGGATCTCATCCTGAAAGTTATACTTGGCCTAAGACCAATCAAGATTGGTACCTTGAAACCTATTATGGATTTGATGTCATTTTTACAGACATCTAATAGGAGTGCTAGGGCAGAAATGCCCTAGCTTTTATTATGAAAAATAATAAATGGAACTGTTACGAAATAGATTTTTGGAATAAGACAAGACCAAAAAGAAATAGAAACTATCTAATTTGTTTGATGATAGGTATTGTAATTGGAATTTTTATAAATTAAGAGAGGTTAAAATGCTACATGAAATATTTATACTCTTAGCTACGTTGTTGTCTCTAGCTTCATTAATAGCATTAGTGATAGCTACAGCAATATACCTGGGAGCATTCAAAGGTTATCTAGAAGAAGAAGACTAGATAGCAAAGACTTAAAGAGCCAGGACTTGTTCCTGGCTTTTTTTGTGTATGCAAATAGATCTATATCTAATTGATCAAATAGATCCATATCTAAAATATTCTATGCACTCGCTCGCAGAAATATTTTTATGCACTAGCTCGCACAAAATATAAACGGATCGGATCGCAGAAACTTTGTTATGGTCTTACCTTCCTATTTTGCCACCTGCTTTTTTTACTTTACATTTTGTATATAATATCTGATAATAATACTATCAATTACAATTATGTGATTGTGTTATGGAGAAAATTTATTATGGGAAATAGAGCCGTAATTTCTACCGAAGTTGAGGGCGTACCAAAAAAGTATAGCCCATCAATTTATTTACATTGGAATGGTGGACGCCCTAGCGTTGAAGCCTTTCTAAAATGTGCCAAGATACTAGGCATTAGGTTAGGGGATAATCAATATTCACTAGCTAGACTTTGCCAAGTTATCTCAAACTTTCTTGGCGGTACTCTATCTATTGGCGTAGGTGTTTATGCAAACATGGACACAGACAATGGCGACAATGGAGTTTACTGGGTTAAGAATGGAAAAATTGTTAAGCGTGAATTTGACGGAGGACATGAACAAACTATGTCTGATGAAGAATTTAACGAGCTAGTAGATTACATACTGGAAAAAAATAAATCACACTTTCCAGTAAAATTTACAGGGAAAGAATATCAACTTAAAAATGAGTGGGAGGAATAAAGCCATGAGTTTAGTTAGATACGAAACAGCCCAAGAATATTTAGATGATGACAACATTACAAGTTCAAAACAGGTGGCATGGTCAACTTTAGAACTTGAAGAATTATCTAACGGCTGTTCTGCTTACGATATGTTGGATCATATACCAGAGGGAGATCCAAGAGAATTTTTTCTTATGAGAAGAGAACTCGAACTAACGAGAGAAGATGCAATTAAAGTGTTTAACCTTTGGTTGTTGGGTACTAAGTTTCCAAACGAATAAGGGAGGGGGGGTGTAGAAATACACCCCTAATTGATCATGAATTTAGTCAAAAAAACTTTCGAGCTAGAAGGACTAGAAGAAACCTTTGATGGCTACCTTGATCTAAAAAATCCATCTTGGAATGGTTGGGCAATACCTTTGTTTCCTAAAAGTGAACGAGATAGATTTGTAAAAATAGAAATGAAATTCGTTTACGAAAATTTATGCTCAGACAGTATGGAACTTCTTGAAGACATCATAAGTGTTAAGCCAAAAAAATATATGGGATTTAAAGATAATCTTTTACTGAACGAAACTTTATACGACTTGGGTTGTGGTTTGTGTTGGTCAATAGTTGAAGATGAGGAGAAAAGCAAATAGATCTGAAGTAATAAAAACTTGGTGGTGTTCTCCCCTCAAAAGTATTTAGACACCACCAGGTTTTTTCATGTTCGCACATTAAATTTGCAAAAGCTCGCAGTTTTGATTTAGAATTAGAACTGTTCACTTTCATAAGTTTTCTCCAAGTGTGTGAATGTGTAGCCCGATGTAAAAGTCGGGCTTTTTTTTTACCTATCGGCTCGCAGATTTCTTGGACGCACAAGCCCGCAGATTTATAAACAACTCGGCTCGCACATGGGAAGTGTCAGAGCGCAGATTAATTTACCTGGTCGCAGATTAATCGGCAGACCTATAACTAAAATGCTCAAAAATTTTACGAACTTCTGTCTGAGAGGGGGGAAGTGAGATTAAATATTATCGTTTCGATTTTCTTTTTTATTTTCCGTTATCATTTAATTTTGTATAAACATTGTATGAAACTATACATTTGGTATATAATAAACTATGTTTTTAATTATGGAGGAAACTAAAATGAAAAAGAATATTACGAAAGATTGGGAAACCAAAATCTCTAAATTTTTAGTAGGTAAAACTATTAAAAAAATCGAATACCTTTCCAAAGCTGAAACTGAGGAAATGGGTTGGAGTAAAATTCCTTTGGTAATTGAATTTACAGATGGCACATGGATTTTTCCAATGTGTGATGATGAAGGTAATGATGGTGGGGCTTTAGCTACTAGCGATGAAAACCTATACACCATTCCTGTAATGTGGAATAGATAAGGGGGAAAAATAATGGAAAAGCCAATAAAAAAAGCAAAAGAAATATTAGACAGATACATTGAGTTGCGACACAAAGGCACTTATGTTGAGTTTGAAAATTATAAATATGACATATTTGAAAAATATGAAATAGATGACGCTGATTGGGATAAGGTATTTATGTGGGATAAAAACCCTAGAAATACTTTATTGAAACAAATTACATATCAATTAAAGGAGAAAAAATGAGTGGTTATTCTGATAGTGGAACTTGTCCAAATTGTAATAGCGACAAATACGAGATAGTGGTTGATTGGAAACCATTTAATTTAGAAAGTACCTATTGTTATGATTGTGGTTTTAATACTCACACTCATGTTCAAATAGATAGTTTAGAAAATTTAAACGCAGAGAGAGAGGAATGTGGAGAGTGGGAAGGGAAGGCTCTCAGATCTCTAAAGAATAAAAGACCTCAAACTCAATGGGCGAAAGATAATATGAAATATTATTTAGGTTTTGATGAGGAGAAAAAGTGAAACTTAGTAAAGAAGAATTAGAAATGGTGAAATTTGCTTTGAGTAGGGTTAAGAAAAATGATTGCCCTACCCAAGCAGATGAACGCAGATACGCAGATTTAATTGACAAGATTGATATAGCAAATCATGTCAATATGATTTATGACAAAGTTTTAGGTAAGGAGAAAAAATGACTTTAGAATTTACCAAAAAAGAATTAGCGATTATCCAAGAACTTATAGACCTACATGATATGTATTACTGTAAGGAACTGTCTAACAACCCACCAAAAAATCCGATACTTGAAACTATCAATGACAATCCTGAATGTTTTAATGGTCAAAATGTGACACATAAAGACTTCAATAATTTAGTTGATAAGTTAGCCAAGTATCACAACAGAGGGGGAGTTGAATGAAATATTTTAAAGATAGAGAGTTCACACTTTTTGATTATATGTGTGACATTCTTAATGACTTTTATAAGAAAAATGAATTAGAGCATTGTTGTGCTTTAGAAAGCATAATTGGTGGAAACTACAAAACCCAAGAGCAAAAAGAATGGCTTGAAAGATTTAGTCGAGTTTGGGAAAAAGTAGAACAAAGAGAAATTAGTAAAGAAAAAAAATGAAAATAAAAAAGTTTATTCGTGAAGTGAAATCTTTTTTGTTTAGGAGAAAGATGGAACTGAAGTATAAGAAACCATACAAGGAAATCTTGTGTGTGGAAATAAGAGATGAAGATTGGGACGAGTTCAACAATCTTATTAACTGAGGAAACATTATGGGAAAAACATTTAATGTGCCTTACTTTAACTTCTTAGAACGCAAGGACTTTGACGATAAGGTTAAGGCTTTCGAGAAAGCTTTTGAACAGGGTTTTGAAACTGAGCAAGAGTTGAATAGTATTTACCAAAAAGAGCATAAAGATCTTTTGGGTTATGAAGGTGGCGATTGTGATGTCACATATCTTTTGGCAGACCTAGATTTGTCACCCTTTGATTATGGGGTTTAACTATCCAGGATAGTAAGGAGAATTATGTCAGTTGAAGATAAAAAGTTATTGAGAAAACTTTTAAAAGAAAACGAAATTCTAAATCAAAAGCTCGCAGATTATGAGAATAACTCTGAGAGAAAAGATTTGAGAAAATACGCACTTACTGTGGAACATACAGGCATTTGGTTTTCTACCTATGTTGTGCAAGCTGAAACAGAAGAACAGGCTCGCAGTTTAGTAGATGAATACAAAGGCACTCGTGTAAATAGTTATGCGTTCTTACCTCAAAGCAACAAAGTGCATTTAGCAGAAATTATTAAGTTTAGTCCAACGGATTACATAACATAGGGGGAGAAATGTTCAAGATTAAAAAAATAACAGGCAGATATAACAAGAAAACAGGGGTTAGCTTTATTACACATTCTGTATTGAATATGGGCAGAGAATTTCAAACAGAAGAAGAATATCAAAAATGGGTTAAACAGTCTTTCATGAAAGAGCATGATATAGAACTTGGAAGTGGTGAAATATTCGATATTCAATTTGGGGAATTTAACACAATACAAGAATATCAAGAATTGGTTAATAAAAGGAGATGAATGATGAGTGAACTAAAACAATATTATAATCCTGATGAATATAATAAAGGTTGGAGATATGTTGTATGGGTTGGTGGTTGTGATGATTACTATACTGAATACGAAAGAGCCAAAGAACATTATGACGAATGGATTGAGCAAGGCTATGATGATGTGCATTTATTAAAACTAAAGGAGATGAATGATGAAACTTAATATAAAAAACTTAACTAAAGTATTCGATTATGTAGCTGAACAAATTGAAGATGATAGAGGTAGAGGAGAGTTTGATAAGGAAACTTCATTAATATCAGCAGTATCTAGAACTATTGATATGTTTGAGGAGAACGAAGATATCAAGGAGATCAATGATGGAAAAATCATATAGTTGGCTAGAAATAGCAAATATGCCGTTATGTTGTATGTGTTGTGGTAGCAGAAATGTTGATACCACTAACGATACTTGCTTGTCTTGTGGCTCGACTGAGGGCTTGTGGGCAGACGAAAGGACTACTAAGGAATATGAGGAAATGAATGATGATAGGTATTGATAGCAAAGAATGGAACGAAATAATTTACAGTATAGGAGATGAGGCAGATAAGTTTATTAGAGATTATGAAGCTATTCCTGAAGATGTGATTTGGAATTGGTATGTGGCAGAGGAAGTTGCTCTGAAAATTTTTAAAGAAAAACTAATTATTGATGAAGATTGTGTTGCAGAAATTCTTAGAATGAGAAAGGCAGGTGATGGATCTCATGGAGATTTAGAAGAAGTTTGGTCAAGTTTTAAAAAATATATCAAGGAGATGAATGATGAGTAACTACAGCAAAGAATTGATAAGTGAAGTAATTAATTTTGTAAAAGACGAAAGAAACGCAGAAGAAAACCAAAACTTTATTCCTATGGAAGTTGCTCTACCTAAAAAAGATTTTCCGATTGAATGTAAAAACTACAAAACAGATTGGGTAGATGAAGATGATTTTTTAGTAAGCTTTGAAGATATTATTAAGATTGTTGATAAGGAGATGAATGATGAATCCTGAGATAGTAGTATTGTTCTTACTGTTTGTATCAATGGCAGTAGGTTTTGCAGTTTGGTTTAATAGTGAGGAGGAAGAATAAATATGATCATGTTTAGTTCAAACGAAGTTAGAGATTGGCTTGATACTTTTGATGGTAATGATACAGAAGTGTTACTAACATCAATAGCTAATAATAAAATCAAGCATGAAATTATGGTTGATAGTATTCATTCTTTTGTTAATGGGGAAACCAAATTAGCTGAAAGACTTTATAAAGATATGTGGAAAAAATAGGAGAGGTTTCATGGACAGTCCAACAAAATACATAATGTTAGTTGAGTATGGAGATCCTAACTCACATCAACCTCTTGTCACATCTTTTGGTTTATTTGATTCTTACGAGGAAGCTGATGAGTTTAGAATAGACACTTACCAAGATGGTAATTTTATAATAAACATTTATCCTATAAGCTTATTGGATAAAACAAATACTCATGAGTAAGTTTGAAATTAAAATAAAACAAACTTTCGTTGCGAATTTTTGTGTAGACGCAGATGGTAATGAACAAGCTATTAGGTCTGCGTCTAGATTGTTAAATAAAAATATAAGAGAGGGCAACATCTGTGCTATAGCTTGTGATGAGCATGAGGAAGTCTTGTCCTGTCAAAAAATAAAAAAGGGAGAGAGAGATGAAAATAACCCAAAAAAATAAAGACAAATTATTAGAGTGGGGAATTATCTTAGTGCCATTATTAGCCTTAATACTTTACAAGTATTTCACTTGGGGTTGTCTTTTTGTCTGCGGAGATTGGTATGATGAATAAAGCAATTAGATTTGGGCATACAGAAGATTATAGTTTTGATCCAAGCCAAACAATACTAAGAAATTTTAGCTATTGGTTATGGGCGGTTAATACTGAACGCAGTTATAATGGCGAGGAAAAATTATCTAAAAGAAACGCCTGGCTATGTTTCAAAGAACAGTATAGTGAAAAAATTCAAAGTAGATAAATACATTCCTATGCCTAGATTTTATTCTCCATTCGTGCAGACTTTATACAATCTAGGTGTAGGTGAAAGTATAGGTGACTTGTCTAAGAAACAAGCTTACAAATACAGACAACATTTTTACAGGTCTGAGTTTAAACCTAAAAAATTTAGAATGAGAAGGGACGCAAATTCTAGGTACAGGATTTGGCGAATAGAATAAAGTCATGTTAGTATCTCGGAATGAGTTTCGAGAGAGGTATCAAAGAAGTTCAAGAGATTGTTGATAAGCTAGAGGACAACGAGATAGACTTGGAGGAATCAATAAACTTATTTGAGAAAGGTCAAAAAATTATAAAGTATTGCAACAAACAACTTAAGAACGCAGAAGATCGCATTAAAGAAATAGCTGAAACCAAATAACTAATCCTTCTCCTCTTTTATTTTAGCTTCGATAGTCAGTTGATTATCCGACATCAGTTCGTTGAGTCGCAGTTCCAACTGTTCTCTCGACATACTATCTATCTTATGTATTTTATATTCTTTCTTATCCACCATGAGTCCTGCAAGTTTCGCCCTTGCAACTTCAGCGGCAACAGCAGGGCCATAAGACCCATCATCCATAGCTCTATCTCTAATCTCTGATAGCTTGGTCGCAATTTTTTCAAAAGTTATTTCATTCTTCTTTCTTTGAATAGCTTTCAGATCTCTAATCTTTGCTCTGATATGTTCAAACTCTGGGTCTTTCATCATGCGTGTAGCTGCAACTCCAGGATTAGAATACCCTGCTAAGTTCGCACATTGCGTTTGGTTGTAATCATGATAGACCATCAGGTCAACAAACTTCTCTTGCTTTTTTGTCAATTCCTTTTTTTTCATTTTTACTTTTCTACTTTACTCTACCTTTTTCATCTATGCGTGAGCAATGGAAGGTGGGTTTATTACCCACTTCCTTCCCCCTCTTTAGAGGGTTGCACAACTGCACAACTGCACATACCTCTAAACATAAGGCTTTCAAGCCACGCTGTGCGTATGTGCAAGCATGTGCAATTGCACAACCGCACATACTAAGAAATCCCATAGGAATGGGGCTTTCAGCTAACGCTGTGCAATTTACATTTTTCCCATTGCACAACCACTTTAGCCCCACATTCTCCTCTCTACAAGACCCCATAGCACTCCCAAAACTAAACACCAATTGCCTATTTTTTAACCAACCAAGCAGTGAGGCCACACGCAAATTTAAATAAATTGGGTGTAAGCTATCTGCGCATGACCTCTTTAATTTATTAATACTTTCTTTCTTCTTTTTACTACCAAAGATCTTGTCCCAATTATCTTTGAAAGTTTGTTCTTTAATCTGTCTCGGTCTTCTTTTACTACCTTTACTCATAATTTCTGTGTTCTTTGCCTTTTCTTACATAATATTTACCTATGCGTAGAACTTTGTTTAGCTCGTCATAACCATTAGATATGTCTGGGTCTACTGTGTAAATACTTTTTGCCCAATCATCTTTCTCTACAACCTCCCTAAATACTTTTTCAGGAACATGAAACTCTGTTGTGTCTATTTGTCCTACTTCGCCCTCTGATTTATAAATCATGTGTTGTTTGTCTTTGTAATCTTTATACCAGTCTTTTTTTATGCCTTGTTGTTTTAATCTATCGCCACATTTTTTTGAACAGTATATTTTTTTACCTTTCTTTTCAAAATTTTTATTACAACCAAGACACTTAATTTCCATTGTCATCCTCTATTTGTTTCATACCTCGTTGCCCCACACGTCCCAGCCTTCTGTTTCTTCTCTAGCAAACAATTCTATTCTAGGACCATAGCTCATTTCTTTGATCTTTGTTCTTGCTAGGCTAGGTTTTTGCGAGTGTCTAGTCGTTGGTCCAAACAAGACACTACTAACATTTCTTTTGATAGGTTTAAGATTGCCCTTGACACCGAACAAACAAAGTTCATGTTGCCCTCTAAAATAATAACCAATACCAAATCTTTCTTTAGTCCACACAAAATTAGTCACATATCTAAAACCCCACTCCTCCATGACCTCTAATCCATCTTTTAAAAAGTTATTAGTCACCCAAAGAAACAACCAACAATCGTCATCAGCTATGTCTTTTACAGGCAAGGCTTTGATGTCTTTCGTTTTCATAAGTGGGTAGTGTCTGTCTGCACCACGTTTTATTTTCCCTCCGCCTTGCTCTCTCCAAGGTGGGTCTGCATATATTGTTTTATATTTTTTGTCAGGGAAAGCAATCATCTACCTTGTCCTTTGTATTTTTTATAACTGCGTCTCATGTTTTTGTTCATGGTTGAAGTCCCAAGATTACCTCTGCCTTGTGAAGTCTTTTTACCCCTGACACCACATACAGGCACATGAGCATTGCTCAAACCAAACTTAGTTTTTTTAGGCATTATGTTATCTCCCTATTTATACTCTCATAAATCCACTCAGGAATATGTATCAGTTTTGTTTTTGCACCTGTCGCCAAATACATATCTATAGCATTCTCAAACATGTTTCTATATTGCTCTCTCTTTATCCAACACTCATCTGCTTTAGATCTAATTTTACAATCTTCCCGCCAAGACTTGTCAAGGTCAATCTCTTTGTAAAGTATCATTTGATGTCACCTAATATGTGTTTAATAACCTCAACTGTCCAACCATTACCAAGCATCTTGTATCTTTGAGTGTTGCTAACACCCTCTGTATAATTGTCTGGCACAGTCTGTAATCTTTCACATTCAAGAGGTGTTAGTTTTCTCCAGGTTAACTCTTCATCAACTACCACACTATCCTTGCCAACTGTCGTGATGGCATTTGATTTATCATCTTTGCGTAGTTCTAGCATTTGTTTAGTTTTATTAGCAACTGAGCTACCATCACGATCCATGCGCTTACCATCCTTATCGTAAGCTCTACCACGAAAAGCACCACCTGTTATTACCTTCGGCTCTGTATTGCCACCTCCACAAGCATTGAGTGTTGGCGACTTACCCTCTGGGCTATACACTCGTTTTAATATGTCGTGTCCGTTGATGTCGGCAGCTACGCCAACTTGTATAAGTTTATCTGCACTACCATGAGTAAGAGTAGGTGACTTGCCTTCATCACTGTAAACTCTTTGTTTTGTTTCAAAGACACCATCTCTAAATTCAAACTCCATAATTTGTTTATCAAATTTATTTGTTTCGATACCTAATATTTTTTTTAACTGAGGCCAATGTTCTTCCGAGGGTATGCAAAAAAAGTTACTACCCAATTTTCTAAAGTAGTGTTCTACTGTAGAGTATTTATCATTTAACTCTTTTGCTATTTCTTTTTTGTTCTTACCACACTTGGCATAGTGATCTAAAATACATGTTTGTAATTTAGGTATATCTACTTCATGTTTTCTGACCTTAACTTGTTCAATTAGTTTGCCAACTTGTTTTGGTTTGGTTTCTATTTTAGGGACTGTGCCTTTTCCAGCATGAGCAGTAATTGTAGGTGACTTACCATCTTCACTATAAACCCTTTTTAATATATCGTGACCTTTAATGTCCTCCAAATTGCCTACTTGTTTTGGTTTACCACTACTATCACAAGCTAAATAATCACCTTGCCTACCATTTTTTACATATTCCATAGCAGACAAATTACTAGCTTTTTCTTTGTTTAGGTCGATCATACAGTCTCTATCACCATTTCTTTTAACAAACTTATCTGACATTGCAGTAAATGTTTCTGGCTTGGTTTCTAATATATCTCGCAAGACAATACCTCTTTCTTCTGGTTGTTTTATATTTGAAATATTTGTCCAATAGTATCTTTGTCTTGATTGTGCTGATACCGAAGAACTATTTATTAATATAGGTTGTATGCCAAAAGTAATCTCTGGATAACACTCTGATACTTGCTGTGAAATAATATCTAGAAACTCTTTCTTCATTCTGACATTCTCTAATAAAAAATACTTAGGCTTGATTGCTTTGAGCATACGAATAAACTCAAAAAACAATGCAGACCTTGGGTCATCAAATGCTAATTGTTTACCTGCAAATGAAAAACCTTGGCACGGACTACCACCCATAATTAAATCTACGTCTGCGAAATCTTTAGGATCTAGTTTTGTAATGTCACCAACTTGTATTGTTTCGGGAAAATTTTTTTGTGTTATCTCGATAGCATACTTATCTATTTCACTTGCATAGTAAGTGTCAACCTCTATACCTAATTGATCTAGGGCTATCTGCCCACAACTCATACCATCAAATAAACTTAATACCTTAATCGCCATTCCTTTGTTTAAACCATAATCTTGTAGCGTATCTTCTTATTATAGCAATGATAGTTATGACTATCGTTTGCACTATTGTTATAACAAAAGCGTCTGTGGTAAAAAGTAAACAGATACTTAGAGTTATGTAAACCATAGGAAAATTTATTGCTAGTCCCAACATTGTGTCTGCTACAGATTCCTTAAAAGCTTTTTTGTCTATCTTCATTTATCTTCCCAAGGTCTTTTGGCCTTATTCTCTGCCAAGAAATACCATGTGTTCTTACCTGGCTGTTGGTAAACTTTTACAACATGCCCTAAATATTTTGTGACATAACTTACTGCATATCTACCCGCTCTCTCACCACTAGCTTGATCTGCTTCTTTCAATGCCTGTCTTGCTAATATCTCTAAGTCTTGTCTTGTGTAGAACTTATGTTTGTCCATAGCCTTTGCTACCACCTTTGCTATAGCTACTTCATCTGGACCTTCTTTTGGTTGCACCATCTTGAAACAACCTTCTTGGTAATCAAAGTATGCGTTATGTTGTTCTGGCTCTTTGGCATTTCGAGCTTCATAAAATAATGTAATGTTTGGTTTTGTGCCTAAAAGTTTTATACCAGAGTCCATCCAACCTGCGAAGGCAGAGCCACCTCTTGCAGACATAAAAGTTAAATCGTCTGCTCTTTCTTTCCCAGTGTGGTGTGCAATAATACAAGCAACTTTGAACATTTCTATAAGTTTATCAACACGAGATAACATCTCATGCACTTCTTGGTTTGAGTTTTCTTCCCCACTAAAAAAATTAATTATTGGGTCAATCATAAGCAAGTCTGGTTTGTGATAGTCAATACTCTGTGCTATGTCATCCATGTCTGCATCTCTCATGATATTTTTTCTCAGTCTGCCTGATGCTATCAAGTTTGATTTACCAAGTTGTAAAAGTTCTTCATCGTGTTCAAAAGGTTGGTAATACATATCTACTCTGTTCTTTAGAAACTCATGTATGATTTCTGCTTGTAGCCACATCACTTTCAAGGGACGAGAAAACTGTTTGCCCATAAACTCTGTGCCTGTTGTGGCAGCGGCAGCGAAAGCTCCAAGCCAATGTGACTTTCCTATTTTAGGTTTACCAACCAACAACACCCTAGACTCTTGGAAGATGAAACAATCACCCCAATACTGTTCTATTCTACCTGCGTCCATACCTTCCCAAAAATCATTGTTGAAAGGTTTTAAGCCTAGTGGGTCTTTTTGTGTTTCTGTTTTCTTTTGTTGTTCAATGGGGTCTTCTTGATCCATTATTTCTTTTAGTTCGTCTGCTAGTTTTATCTGCCACTCACTTGTTTTCCATTTGTGTATACCTGCATCAAGGTCATCTGGGTTTCTTCGCACATGTCCTGAACAGATACTGTTTACTGTTTGCATAACTTCTTCTAGTTGCATAGGTGGTTTGTTTGTTTGATTCCAGTCCAAAGCTTTTATAATTACTTCACGCAAACCCCAACCCTCTCTTATCCATTTGCCAACTAATCTAGCTAGGGTATCGTTCCTCTGTCCCTCGCCAACTCCGTCAGTTGCTAGTATCGTTGAGTTCTCTTTTGATACCTTGCCCTTGTTGTTGTAGTCGTAAATACTATTTATATCTTGCATGGAAAGTTTAGGTAAATCACTGAAAGAACTTATCTCTTCATCTAGTTCAAGCTCATAATCATTAGATGGTTGCATCATGACATAGCCACCTTGTCCCCTTACATCTAGTCTACCTGTTGTGTTCTTTATAATATGATCTGATATAGAGTAGAAATAGTGATACCCACCCCTCGGTGTTTTCTGCTTCATAGGTGTTTGTGTTATGCCAGACTCCTCTACAAACATACAAGCGTCATAAGTATCAGCGTCCAAGACTACAAAGTTTATACCTGTGATGGCAGCCCAATTACAGTTAGGGAACTTTTGATACCAATTAGTTATGTCTGATTTGTTTGGTTTTCTTTTTATATATTCAGACCACTTTACTCTTGGGGTCTTAGCCCATTTACGAGCCAAGCCAAAATCATCTTCAAAGGGGTGTTTCTTACGAAAGTATTCTGGAATGGGGTCTCTGGTAGACCCACAAGGGATTAAATGACATCCATCAGCCCAATATTTTTTTATTAAATCTTTAGGCTTGTCGTCTTCTTTATAGCTCATCACTCACTGCGACAGGATCTTTTTGTAAATTTACTGGACCATAAATATCTTCCCAATCTAAAGCACGTCCTGTCATGCTAATGAGTTTTTTTGCTTGTTTAACTGAAGGTTGTCTTGCACCATATCGCCAAGAAATAATAGTATTTTTTGACACGTTCATTTTATCGGCTAACTCCTGCTCTCCCACTTTTTGAATATATTCTTTAAGTTTCATAGTTTTCTATATTAAATGTTTTTTACATTAAGTAAATAAATTGTTGACAAAAAGTTATTTTTATTTTTATAATTTAATAGTGGTTGAGGTAAGGCTAGTAATATTGCTGTTATCCAACGCTCTTGACAAAGTGTTTTTTGTTCTACCAGTTTAAAAAGCCAGGGTGTCAAGAGACAGCCCAACACTTTATTTTTTTGGTGAGGATAAAGCGTTGCAAGATTAAGTTGTTTTTTATCGAAGTATTCGCAACTTAACACCTCCTTAGGGTTGGACATGTCTTACCGCCACATTTTGGAGATTATTATGGAAGATATAAAATTATCTAATAAAAATTTTATCGACCTGCTGAAGATGAAAAAGAAAAATTTATCTAAGCAAGCCGAACTACGAAAAGAGAGTGAGGCTCTCGATAGAGAACTCGCTACTCGTCAAGAAATTTTAGAAACTATTGGTGACTTGAATGAGTCAGGTGGATCTAAAAGAGTTAAGCTCGATGGCCTAATACCTTTAGACTTGAGAGTTCAGTATCGTGTTACCAGGTCTTGGGATCAAGAGCATATAAATAAAATCAAATCAGATGTGCCAGAGGACTTGTTTCCATTTAGAACAGAATATGTTGAGGACACAAAGAAGATTGCCTCTTTGATAGATAACAACCCAGATATTTATAATAAGGTGCAAGAGGGTTTGCAAACCAAGATAAATGAAAGACCTTACATATCTTTTGTAGAGCCGACTAAACAGAAATGAATAAATCAAAATTAAATACGATTATGTTAGAGGTCTTAACTGAAATAGAAGAAGATGATGTCAAACAAAAAGTAAAGGATGAATACATTAGAAGATTGTTACTAAGAATGAAGAATCTTTTTGACAAGGCTTATTCCCATTTTCATTATGGTCTTGGTAGTGATGAAGATAAAGAGGCTTGGCATTTGGTTGAAGGTTTAATTAACGAGTCAGCAGATAAATATATGAAAGAATACGAGACAACTAAACAGAAATGATTAAATCAAAAACAAAACTATCTGATAGCATTGGCTACAGATTTCCGTATGAACACCTAGAATTTGCAGACAAGTTAGTAGACGAGTCTGCTGTTACTAATAAATATGGTGTAACTTTTAAGATGACAAGATCTGATGCCATTAGAACTATAATGGAAAAGGGTATTGAAAAACTCAAAGAGGAGAAATTAATATGAGTCTACTACAAAGCGTTCAATCAGGACTAAAAGTCCCTGCACTGAAAATAAATGTTTCAGGAACTGACGGCATAGGTAAAACTACCTTTGCATCTAAAGCACCAAAACCAATCTTTATTAAGACAGAGGACGGCACTAAGTTTTTAGATGTTGATTCTTTTCCTTTGTGCAAGTCTTACGATGAAATAGTAAAGCAAGTGCAAAGTCTTTATGAAGATGAACATGAATACAAAACTTTAGTGTTCGATACAACTGATTGGGCAGAGAAACTTATACATGAAAAAGTTTGTCAAAACCACTCAGTAAAATCTATCGAAGCCATAGGTTTTGGTAAGGGGTTTGTTGAGGCAGCTGAATTGTTTCACAAACTACTACGTTTATTTGATGCTCTACAAGATAAAAAGAAGATGCACATAGTCCTTTTATCTCATGTAGCAATAAGAACATTCAACGACCCAGAGCGTGAGCCTTATGATCGTTGGGAAATGAACACCCACAAAAAAGTTTCGGCTTTGATTCGTGAGTGGGTTGACTTTAACTTGTTCGCAAACTACGAGGTATCAACTCGTACAAGTGGACAAGGGTTTAAGGAAACAACTCGTGCTGTGTCTTATGGCAAGCGAAAGTTGTTTCATAAATTTACGGCAGCATTTGATGCAAAATCTAGAGTGGATTTAGGCGCTATGCCTATAGACCTAGATTGGTCTGCGTTTCTTGCAGCATTTAAACAATCTTTAAAGAAGATTAAGGAAGGATAAATATTATGAGCCAAGATTTTAACTTGGATTTGACTAATGTCGAAGATGATGATTCTCCTATTGGTGCTATGCCAGCAGGTGAATACGAGTTGCAAGGTAGCACCTGGCAACACACGCAGAGTAAAGCCAGTGGCAATCGAATGATTAAAGTAGAGTTCGATGTCGTTGGACCTAATTTTTCAGGACGAAAAATCTGGGAGCATTTTATGCTCGAAGGTAATGGTCTAAATATTTCTACACAAAAGCTTAGACAGTGGAGAAGGTCTATGGGACTAGATCCAGATGTTAATGCTTTTGGTATGGAAGAATTAGAATCCATGATGAATGTTTCATTCTTAGCGAAAGTTAAAGTGGAGCCTGGTACTGAGAAAGATGATGGAACTAAATACGAAGACTCAAACAGGATAGCGTCATATATCTCTAGTGAGAAAAAGGTTGCTAGTAAGAAACCAGCAAAGACAGAGAAAAAATCAGATAGCTCTGAAAGTGCTGATGATGACGATTTTGATTGGGACGAGTAATAACTCGGAGTTAAGTATTCCAGGTAGTTTCTTAGTGCTGCCTTAGTTTTAGTGTGTACTCCGAGAAGGCTTTAAAAAGATGCCTTATTTTTCAGCACACTAAAACACACTAAGACTTGGAGAAAATATGTTTAAAGATGATTTAGAAATTGATTTAAAAAATACGTTAGTGTCTGTGACAGATCTCATAATAGAGCTTGAAAAGACATATCCTATAATGCCATCTAATCTTGAAGAAAGGGTGGATAATACTAAAAACTTAATATTAAATGTAAACTATGACTATGAAACTAAAAAAGTCCAAAGGTTCTTATCTAAAATCACTGGACGCTACATGCGTAGACAGAGTAACTGAAGACCTACAAAAATGTTTAGACGAATGGGTTGCTGATGGCCAAGATGTTGAGTCTTCGATCATAGCCTTGATGAGCTTTGCATTAGATATAGGATTTCATTACTCTGAAAACCCAACTCAAGTGGTACACGCTATTAGTGCCTTGATTACAGAGAAAATGGAAAATGAAAACCTAGATGTAAATGACATGTTGAACAACTTTTATGCCGATGGGTATATAAAAGAAAATACAATTCATTGAAACTAAGATACTATCAAAGACAAGCAATAGACTCCTTACACAAATGGTTTGATACCAAAGAGCCAGGAGACAATGCTTTGATATGTTTGCCAACAGCAGCTGGTAAAACAATTATATTTTGTAACTTCATTATGGAAGTATTGCAAAAAAATCCTCAAGCTAGATTCTTGGTTATGGCACATAGAAAAGAATTAGTAGCTCAAGCAGAACAAAAACTTAAATCAGTATGGCCCAAAGCTCCTGTTGGAGTCTTGGCTGCTGGTATGAAAAGATTTGATACCGACTCACAAATACTGATAGCAAGTAGAGACACTTTAGCATCGCCTAAAAGATTAGAGGCAGTTGGTTCATTTGATTATATGATTATTGATGAAGCCCACAACATACCCCCTCAAGGTTTTACTAGATACAAAAAAATAATAAGCGCCTTGTCCCATCTTAAACCTATGCGTGTCATGGGTTGTACTGCTACCCCCTACAGAATGGGACAAGGACTTATCTATGGTGGTAGAAAAGATCATTTCTTTAAAGGTCTTGCTTACTCTGTTTCTATACCAGAACTAATTAACAAAGGCTTTTTATCTAGGCTGTCTGCTTTTGCAGTAAAAGAAGATGCAATTATAGATGCCAGTCAAGTAAAGCTTAAGTTTAAGAATGGTGACTTCAGAGAAAAAGAATTAGAAAAAGTAGCCATGATTGATGAAACTATTACTGAAATAATTTCAGATTGGCTTGAGTCAGCATATACCAAGGGCAGAACTGCTACAGTATTCTTTTGTGTTTCAGTGCTACACGCTTTGAAAATGACATCTTTTCTACAGGCTCAAGGCATAGCTGCTGCATGTGTCACAGGAGAAACACCAAAAGCAGAACGTGAACAAATACTGCAAGACTTTGAAGATGGCAAGATCCATGCCTTGTGCAATGTCGGAGTTTTAACAGAGGGTTGGGACGCTCCAAGAACAGATTGTATTGCACTGCTTAGACCAACAGAAAGCCCAGGATTGTATGTGCAAATGTGTGGTAGAGGTATGCGTCTACACCCAAACAAAGAAAATTGCTTGTTACTAGACTATGGTGAGAATGTTGCCCGTCATGGATGTTTAGATGAGGTCAAGCCAGAACAAAGTTCATCTCGTTACAGGCCCAAGATATGTGCAACTTGTAATGCTGTTAATAGTCCTAGCGCCACTAGATGTTCTGAGTGTAATTCAAAGTTTGTTATTGCAAAAACAAAAACATTAGTAACGATTAAAGAAAGAAAGGCAGCTAAAAGAACAAAAGCTCAAAGACAAGCTGTGCTTTCAGACGAGAAAGCAAAATCAAAACCAAGAATAAAAGGAGTTTCTGATATATTTGCTGTAACTAAAAAGTCTAAAAGTGGCAATGAGTATTGTTGTGTAATATTTACCTTAAAAGATGAGTTCTTTGCCAAGAAGATGGCTCTTATGTTTGGACATCCTAACGCTCACAACATGGCAGTAAATCGTTGGCGTAAGATTGCTCCAGAGTGGACAGCCCCTAAACAACCTTGGATGGCAACAGAACTTATAAATAATGGTGCATTTGATACAATACAAGAGGTAGTCTTGAGAACAGAGGGCAGTTATGAGAACATTATCGGTATTAGAAACAAAGAGAATAAACTTATAAAGCTATGAGCATTAACAAAGCCTTTGATGATCTAGAAGAAAAAGAAAAGTTTACGCCAAGACATTACTTAGGAGTCAGTCAAATAGGTTCTGAGAATGACAGAATGCTTTGGTTTATCTTCAGATGGTCCATGCCTATAGATATAGAGCCTAGAGTTTCTAGATTGTTAGACCTTGGTAATTTATTAGAAGATCATTTAGTAGAAAAAATGCGCAAAATTAAAGGCGCAAAAATATATGATAAGACTAAAGATGGCAAACAGTTTGGAGCTAAAGCTTTTGGTGGTCATGTTAGTGGACATATAGATGGCTTGGCTAAAAATATACCAGGCTTAAATCCTGACGAAACTTACTTACTAGAATTTAAAACTGCTAATGACAGAAGATTTAGTGAATTAAAAAAACTAGGCAGTTATTGTGACTGGTCTCAAGAATATAAAGCACAAGTCCATGTTTATATGGGCATGTTTAAATTAAAGAGATGTATAAGTATTGTTTATAATAAAAATAACTCTGACTTATATACCGAGATTATTGATTTTGACGAAGAGCTTTACGATTTATATTTAGAAAAAGCTAAAAGAATAGTAGAGTCACAAGAACCACCAGAAAATAGAATACCAGAAACTGATTATCGTATTAGGTCTTTTATGTCCAAAGAACAACAAGACATATATCTGGGCAAAAAACTTCCTACTAACATTAACTGTCGCAACTGTAGATTTGCACAGCCAAAAACAGATGGCGAGGATCCAACTTGGTTCTGTAATAGCCACAAACGTAATTTAACTGTAGAAAGACAACTAAAAGCATGCCCTAGACATAACTTCGTCCCAGAATTGATTTCTGCTCGTTGCATAAATAAAACTGATAGTAGTGTGGAATATAAGCACGAAGATATAACTATCATTAATAGTTCAGAGAAAATTAGTGGCAAAACACCTAATAATTATTCGAGCAAAGAATTAATACATATAGTTAATAATAATTATCCAAGGTCTGTTATTGATAATCTTAATGAAATGAAAACAGGTTCTATGAAAAACTTTGGGCCAATAACTTTACAAAGCATTTCTAATATCGAAGAAGAAGATAAATATAAAGATGTGCCTTTTTAAGTGCCAATAAGTTTGTCTTCTTCCTCTTCTCTTAGAATTTGAGCTGCTCTTGTCATTTCTTTTCTTCTTTGTGGAGTAATAAATTGTCCTGTTAAATCTTGAAACATTTCAATTCCAGAAAGATCTAACACAGGTTGTTGAATGCCTGAACGGGATGCACTTACTAAATCTACGTTAGCTTCTATAGGTTTAAATATTCCTCTCATAACATCTTTATAATTTGCCACTCTAGCTGATTTTAATTGTTGTTCTATTTGAGAGTCTGAAAGACCTAATTTTCTAGCATCTTCAATAGCAGTATACAAATCTCTTAACGCCAAAAATCTATCCTCGTTTTCATTTATATATCCTTGCAAAACTCTTTGTGCTGAAGTTGAGTCCGTTGATCTTAATATACTGTTAAATTCATTGGTTGTATCTCTAATAGCTCTTTGTGCTTCAAAAGCTCTATATTTTATGGTTCTTTCTATTTGAGGTCTTACAACTTTTATGCCAGAAAAAGCTTGCACTAAAGTTTCAGCAACATCTATTTTGTTTCCTCTAGAGTCTAAAATTTTATCTTCACCTTTACCATTAGTACTTCCTATGATAGCTCTACCAAAATTTTTACTTTTAATTCCTAAACCTATAGCGTTTTTTGCCGTTGGGTCAAAAGCAACATCAAAGGGAGTTGCAGTAGGTAACAGAGTATTTATAACATGGTAAAAACCTTTAGCAGTTTGATCTCCTAATGTATCTCCTTCGTTCCAAACTTTTCTTCCAGTTGATGTTTTACCAGATACAGCTTCAAATACAGCTTGGGCTGAGAAAGCAGGTTCAGCAAAACTTTGAAACATTTCTAAAGTAGCATTTCCAAAAGCATCTAAGGCTATTTTAGATAAACTCTCTTCATCTCTGACACCATTTTCATATTCTTGAATAACTCTAGTCATTGGTCTTGCTAAATAATCATAAGGATTCATATAACTAAAGTTAAAAAATTGAGTTGGTGTGCCATTTTTATCTGATGCTATGGGTACTAAGGTTGCTGTTCTATCCCAAGGTGCAGCAAAAGATCTTTTGTAAGCATCAATAGCATCTTTACTTACACCAGTTAAAAGTTGACCTAAACTTTGAAGCCCAACGGGTATGGCTGAAGTTGTTGCAACTGCTCCAGTAAGTCTACGCATTCCTATTTTTTGCATTTCTGAGTTATTGCTTGTCAATTCTTTAACACCTCTACCAAGTGCGTTGTAAGTGTTTCTTATAATTTCAGATGGAAAAGCAACAAAGTTACCCAAAGGTAATCTCCTTATTACATCCTTTACTATGGGAACTATTCTTTGGTAATTTTGAACTGTGTTTGCTGTTATTTCTCCAGCTTCATTTCTTATAAATCTTTCTAAAGCCTCTTCGCCATAGTTATTTATTATGTCTCTTGGTTTTATGGCTGCACTTCCTCTAGAAGATTTTATTAAATCCTTAAACTCTATAATATTTTTAGCTGAATCAATAGGTACTTCTCCATCTAAATTTTTTGCAAGAGCGTTACGAAATCTAGTTTTTTCATTAAGATAATTGTAAACACGTCCAGCATTATCGGTCATACCATAAGCTTTTTCTGCAAACTTTACAGGGGCTGAGTCTCTTATTTTAAAGACTCCTTTTACCCACTCACTATTATCACTAGCAAGTCGTGCTAACTCTAACGTCTCGCCTAATTGAGCGCCACCTTTTTGTAACATGCCTTGCTCTGTTAATTCTTCAATAATGTCTTTTTTTAAGAGCCTTGTTTTGGGGTCTAATAAACCAGCAAAACTGGTTGAAACAGAGTCTATAAATCTACCAGTGCTACCTAAGTTACCATTTAGTAATGAAAAGAAAGGAATAGAAGTAAAGTTTCTTACTTGTGCGCCACCTGATAAAACAGTTTTACCATATTGCGCTGCGGCTTTTACTCCTAATAAGCTGGCATAAGCTTTGCTTATTATGTCTGAGTTGGCTGCAAGATCACTAGATGCGCCAAGTAAAGCGTTGTATGTTTTTTCTGTAGCATACATACCATCTAAAGCCCCTGCATCTTCTGCCTTAAATTTTCTATAAGTTGTTGGACGACCTTCAGAATCAAAAATTCTAAAAGTCCCATCTTCTGATTTTCTTGCTTGTTGTAAAAGCTCTTGCTCTGTTTTTAAAAATTTAGCACCACCTGTTTGTTCTGCAACCTCATCAAGAGTTTTAATATTTTTGAACATCTCTTGTTTGCCAACAAGATTAGCTTGTTTTTTAGCTGTGAGAGATGCAACTAACTGAGTATTCTTAATTGCTTTTTGCCAATCGCCAGACAAATATCCAGCCACTTCACCTAAAGCTCTTCTGGTTGCAGGTAAGTTAGTAAGAGTTTTGCCTTTCAATATTCCTTTTTCCATTCTTAAACCTTCTTCCAAAAGTCTAGGAGTTTCGATTGTGCTTGATACTTTATTTTTAGGTCCAGGCACAGCCAATTCATTAAAAACACTTTCTGCCTCTTTTGATCCTATGGTTAACTGCTCTTGAAGTTCTTTAATAGCAGATTCTTTTAGTTCAGGATTTATTTGAGCATTGTCTAAATATCTTCTATAAAGTCTAGTTCCATACATGCCCATATTCTCAGCGATTTCATCTCTTAGCTCGTCAGGCAAAAATAAGTTCATAAAACTTTTAGAATTTGCATCTGAGTAGTCAAGAATTTTTTGAGAAAAATCTTCGATAATGCTTTTATTATTTTGTAATAAATTAGATATACTATTTGTTTCATAATCTAGTCCAACAGATTTGTAATCAATGTAATCATTTTCTATTTTTTTAATTGATTCAAATGCCTCTTCCTGTATTTTTTTGGCTTCAGCTTGTTTAACAGCTTTATCTGCACCAGGATTTTGAAAATCAATTCTTATTTTTGGAAACATGTAGTCTTCTATACTTCTAGTTAATCTTAAAGCTGTGTCTTGACTAATAGTTCCTGAGTTAACCGCTTTGCTAATAACATTTGTTATGCCATTAAAAGTGTTATCTACTTGGTTTTGCACAGCATTAACCATGCCTAATCTCATGTATTTAGTTTGTCCGACAAGTTTATCTGGAGATTCTCCAAAGAATCTAAAATTTTCTGGTTTAAATATATTAAATAAAATTTTTGTTTGATCTTCATCCACTTGATCTGATATTTGTTTAAAGTTTTTAGGAGCTAATGTTTTGGCTATGTATGATGCCGCAGGAGTTACTGTGTCTAATGCAGCGCCCCCTACCTTACCTGCAAGTTTTAGAGCTAAAGGCGCTCCAAATACTATGGCTCCACCCTCTAAACCTACTTGCATTTTATTTTTTAATCTTTCATAAGCTGCCTCAGATCCATTTAATCTGGCTAATCTTTGTTCATCTGATTCAGAATTTGTATTAAGAAAAGTATCTTGTAAAGTAACAACGTCATCTGTTGCTACCGCACCATCAACCACACCAGCACCTATAGCGCTTTTAAATTTACCTAGTTTTCCAAACTTAGAGAGTGCGCCTGCTGTTCCAAAGCCAGGCAAACCAAATTGAACTAAGTATCTAGTGACTTCTCCTGCTGTGGTTTTGGCTTCTCCAACATCTACTTTTTTGTAGTGATCTACTATGCTTTGAGTTAAATCTGTATCAAAAAATAAATCTACTGGAGTGGCAGCAGTTGTTAATAGACCTTCACCAATTTTTTGAAAACCTCTAACTGCTTGTGTTCCTATATCTCCTAAGACACTAGCTTGACCCTTTTTAGAAAGCTCATAATCTTTCTTAACTTTTT
>VTLG01004305.1_pt1 | contig 26200 bp, 27 predicted proteins | sample 4694571 | NCBI WGS metagenome assembly VTLG01 (sample SAMN12604809, study PRJNA352737) | marine metagenome | biome: ENVO:00000447; feature: ENVO:00000209|ENVO:00000569|ENVO:01000036; material: ENVO:00002151; isolation source: viral sequences binned using virsorter ...
GTTGATTCTGGAGTAGAATCTATTCCCGTAACAAATGCAATGATGACTAATACAGCGCATGATATTACAGATAGATACGAATTTGATTCTGGACAAAGAGATAATTTTTATGATCATGCACGAATTAAATTAAAGGCGGGTCAACCTGGCCCCTCAGGACAAATGGTCGCGATAGTTGATTATTTTGAATGGGATGGTGCTATAGGTTATCATTCTGCTGATTCTTATCCAACAGCCGGAGCATGGAATCAGAAAGACGCGGCTAGTGCTAAAGTATTTGATTATACTGCAATACCAGAATTTACAAGTCCTACAACTGGTGAAACATTTAGATTAAGAGATGCAATAGATTTAAGACCTAGAAGAGAAAATGAATCTAATGATTTTAGAGCGAATACTGCTGCACTTGAAGCAATACCAACACCTATACCAAACGGAAGAATTACCGCAGATGTTGAATATTATCTTCCAAGAATAGATAAAGTTACACTAACTAAAGATAGAAACTTCAAAGTTTTAAAGGGAACTCCTTCATTAAATCCAGTATCACCGCCGGATGATAGTGATTCAATGACATTGTACACATTACAGATTCCCGCATATACATTTAATCTTTCTGATATTATTACAAGATATGTAGATAATAAACCCTTTTCTATGAGAGATATTGGAAAATTAGAAAAACGAATAGAAAGATTAGAATATTATACTTCATTGTCCTTATTAGAAAAAGAAACGGCAGCACGAAACTTTACTACTGATACTGCGAAAGACACTTTATTTAATATTAAAGGTAATGCATTTAAAAATGGTATATTAATTGATTCATTTAGCGGTCATTCTGTCGGAGATGTTTTAAATAGTGACTACAATATTTCAGTAGAATATGCTAAGAAAGAAATGAGACCCGGATTCTATTATGATAATCATAAATTTACTTATGATGTGTCTTATAGTAATAATGTAACAAAAACCGGAGATTTAATTACTCTTCCTTATACTGATGTGGACTTTATACAACAACCTATGTCAAGTAATACTGTTGTATTAAATCCTTTTAATATTATCAATTTTGTCGGAAATTTAAAAACATATCCATCTTCTGATACTTGGTTTTCTCAAAATTCTAGACCAGAAATTATAACAAATCTTGAAGGACAGCATGATAACTGGAGATTACAAGAGGGAAGAAAAGGATTCGGTTCACAATATAATGATTGGGAAACTAATTGGTCAGGTGTTGAAATTACAGAACCACCTATACAAGGTATAGAATCAAGAGGGAAAACTTACGAAGAAAAGAGAATAACTTCAGAATTAGATGATACGAAAACTAGGATAGGTATATTACCTACACCACCAGATGCTATTCTTAAAACTGTAGGTAAGAAAGTCATTGATAATACAGTTAGACCTTATATAAATGGCCAAAGAATTCAATTTATGGCGAAAGGATTACGTCCACTTACTAATGTATATGCATATTTTGGTTCAACGGATGTTGGTGCGAAAACACGTCCTGCTACAACATTACTTCTGGGAGGAGTTGATGGCTCATTTCAAGTAGGGGAAACTCTTATTGATAATGCAAATAATCATTGTACAATTTTACAAACTACTGATGTTGTTTCTAATGTGGCCACAGTTTTAATTTCTAATGTATCTGGTAATGTTACTTCTACTACAGCAAGTCCTTATGGAGCAGCAAATGGAATAACAATCAGTCAAAGAGAAATAATGCCTGATGCAATTGGTGACGCAACTCATGTATTTGCAACAGGAAATGCAATTACAGGAGCAACAAGCGCAGCAACTGCGACTATTACTTTATCTTCTAAATTTTCTCTGGGCGCCGCTAATGGTATTATGAAAACTAATGACAGAGGCGAAATGGCCGGAGAAGTTTTCATAGATGATGGTGTATTTCGAACAGGAGATAATTTACTTAGAATTACAGATAGTAGTATAGATAATGTTGCGGCTACTGTTGCAGTTGCGGAAACTAAATGGTCAGCTAAAGGTATATTCGATTCTCATACTTCAGAATATGTTTCTACAAGAGAAGCTATTATTCGTAGAGAAATGGCAAGTGAAGAAAAACTTTTTACTGATCCTACAGTTAGAGAAACCGAACAAACAAATTGGTTAAATCCAATAGCACAAACATTTTTTGTAGATCCTAATACATTTCCAAAAGGTTTATTCTTACGAAGTGTCGATTTATATTTTTCTGCGAAAGATGTATATTTACCTGTAACTGTACAATTAAGACCTGTTGTTAATGGATTTCCAAGTTCTTCTAAAATATTACCGTTTAGTGAAGTAACTTTAAATCCTGAATTTGTTAATGTTAATTCTATAGCAAATACCGCAAATGCATTGACTTATACAACATTTACATTTGAGTCACCAGTTTACTTAGCACCAAATGAATATGCACTTGTAGCAGGATCGAATAGTACAGATTATAAATTACATCTAGCTGAAGAGGGGTATACCGCTATTGGAACTGATGATACAAAAATTTCTAAACCCAGTTTTATCGGCTCACTTTATAGACCACAAAATTCAGGATGGTTGGGTACAGATCACGATGAGTATCTAACATTTAGATTAAAGCGTGCAGATTTTTCAATAGGCCAAGGAGGATCTAATAACTTTGCAAAAATGATTGTACATGGAAATGGTGCTAATGGAAATACTGCAAATGTTGAAATGGATCATTTTAATGTTGGAACTTCATCTTTAGAATTTAGCGATACAGAGACAGTTTGGAAATATGTTTCTTCTAATAGTACTTTTACTATGAATGATGTTCAAGAAGCTACAGCAACTTATACTACGTTCACACCTAATCAAAATAATCCAGTGAAGGATAGAAAAAGATTAATTGCTTCTTCTAATGGAACATTCAGAATAAAAACTGAAATGATTTCATCGAACTCTCATGTTTCTCCTGCGGTTGATCTAGATCGATTAAATATGACTTCTGTTCAAAATATAATTGATAATGGAGAATTATCTGATTCAGATATAACAGTAATGACAAGAGGTTCAGGATATGAAAATGTAGAACCACAATTTGTTACTGCTACATTAAGTGGTGGAGGAACAGAAAATGTTGCTTCATTGAATGTCCATGTTTCTGTAACTATGAATGTCAATTCAAATTCAACTACAATATCAAGTGGAAATACTTCATATACTGTTGATGCAGCAAATCCGGGACAATTTATTGTTGGTGAAGCTGTAATGGCCAATACTGCAGCTGATGTTAATGCAAATAATAGTGGTATCTATGGAGTTATCGATTCTATAACTTATAGAGAAGGAGACACTTTACAAAATGTTGCTACTGTTACGATTAAAACTAGTGCAAATAACCAAGGTGTCTTTGGTAATGGTATGTTACTTTGGGCTAATCCAAACGCACAGACAAATGCTGCCACAGGATTAGAAACATCTTGTAGTAATACTAAAATGCAAGTATTGATAGCAAATGGTTATGTTTCGAATGTTGTAGTAGTAGATACTGGATCTGGATATACTACTAATCCAGAAGTTAGTATTACTGGATTAACTCCTGTTACCGGATCTATTAATGCAGCAGTACAATGTACAGGAGAAGAAAGAAATAGTGGCGGGCCTATGACCTCGAAATATATTTCACGTAGAGTTACACTTAAGGATGGTTTTGATGCTTCAGATATGAAAGTTGTATTAAGTGCATATAAACCTAAAGGAACAAATATTCATGTTTACTTTAAACCTCACTCAGCTTCAGATCCTCAAGAATTTGATTTGAAGAATTATATATTGATGGATCAAGAAACGAGTCCCGGAACATATTCAAGAGGAGAAGAAGATTTTCAGGAATTTATTTTTAAAACAAAAAAAGAATCAGCAAGTTATACTTCAGGTAATATATTATATGAAACATTTAAAACATTTTCAATAAAGATTGCTTATGTCGCTGATTCTACATATGATATGCCAAGAATAAAAGACTTGAGGGCGATAGCATTGGATTAAAAATATGGGAAAAGAAATTCAAACAGAAGATCCGAGATTTGTTAGAGATATTGAATCGAAAGCACTATTGAATACAGATTACAATGCCTTACAACAACATAGAAGAGAAAAATTATATTTTGAGAACCAACAGAGAGATATAAATATAATGAAAGATCAAATTAAACACTTAACAAAAGTAACTGAAGATATGTTAGAAATAAAAACTCTTCTTAGGAATTTTACATCATGACAGCAAATGTAGTAATGTCCGACACCTTCGGCGAGTTTAAGGATAAAACAAATGAAGTATTAGTAATGACGGATTCTGGAATGTCTAATTATATTAAAATATTAGATACTACAGAGTCAACAAGCAATATTACTGGTTCAATTATTACTTCTGGTGGTATCGGAATTGCCAAAAATGCAACTATTGGTGGTAATGTTAATGTTCATGGAAATTTACATGCAAATGGAAATATTACTTCAGATGGAAGCCTAACTTTTGGTAATGCTGATACAGATAATGTTGTATTTGCAGCAGATATAAATTCAAATATTATTCCAGATGTAGATGATACTTATGATCTAGGTTCATCTACACAAAAATGGAAAGATTTATATGTAGATGGTGTCTCTTATCTTGATGCTGTAAATCTTAACGGTAATCCAATTACTGCTACAGCTGATCAAATTAATTATAATTCTATTACTACATTAGGAACGGCTGAAGCAAGTAAAACTGTAACAAGTGATGGTGCAGGAAATGTTACTTTTGTAGATGGTGCATGTAATATAGATATAGCGAGTCATGATGGTACAAATGGGTTAGAACTTGGTGGTGTACTTGTTACAAAAACTGCGACTCAAATTAATCAAATGTCAACACTTGAGGACGCGACAGCAGTTGCTGTTTCAATGGCAATAGCATTAGGATAATAAAGGATTAAAAATGGCAAATTCGTTTAAAAGAAAAACTTCAGCTGGGATTGGAACAGGTTTCTCAGCTGTAGATAGTTATACTGTTGCCGGATCGACAGAAGTTACGATAATTGGATTAACTGTAGCAAATGTTACAGCGGGACCGGTTAAAGCTGATGTATCATTATTTGATGGTGCATCATATTTTTCTATCGTAAAAGAAGCTCCGATTCCAAGCGGTGGTTCATTAGTTGTTATTGGAGGAGATCAAAAAGTTGTAATGGAACCCGGAGATAGTATGAGAGTTAAATCTGATACAGCATCATCTTTAGATGTAGTAATGAGTATACTGGAGATTACATAATTTGGCTTATATAGGAACAAGACCTGCAGTTACAGCAATGACTTCAGATAATATTGCATCCGGAGCAATAACAGCAGATCATATTGCAGCAGGAGCCATTACTGCTGCAGATGTGGCTGCAGATATGGCCACTCAAGCAGAGTTGGATGCGCGAGTTGAAGTACCTCTTAAAGGTATAACACATTCTGATGGATCATCTTCTGCTTCAGGAAGTGATGTTAATATGTTATCACTTGCTCTCGATCTAACAGGATATGAAAATTATATATTATGGGGTTGGGGTCATACTGCTATATCAGAAAATAATAATACATCAAATACATCAAGAATAAGATTAAAACTTCATGAGGGCTCAGCAGGAAATGTCTATTTTGCGGCCGCAAGACAGGGCATTGGAGCATATAGTACTGTTACTTGGAGCTCGAACTCAACAGCTCATATATCATGCCAAGGTTATTTTGTTGTTACTGCCGCATATGCAAAAAGTTGTGTATTATATTTAAATGGTGGCATAGACGGATCTGACTTTAGTTGGGGTGATCAAAACGCCTATACAAATTTTGATGGTGAGACTCCAAATGCAGGAGCAACATTAGGATTTTTACTTTTACATCCATAAGGAATAAATGAGTTATATAGGAAATGAAAATCAACAAATAAGAGCAACGAGGACAAATTTTACTGCTTCTGGTAGTGAAACGTCCGTAAATGTTACTTATACTGTTGGTCAATTATCCGTATATTTAAATGGTGTTAAATTACTAGAAGGTGTCGATTATACCGCATCAAATGGAACGAGTATTACAGGGCTAGTAGCCTTAAGTGCTAATGATGTAGTGGATTTTGTAAGCTTGGGTGATTTTGAAGTGGCCGATGTGGTGCCTGCATCAGGAGGAACATTTAGTGGTGCGGTTGTTTGTAATTCAACCTTAACTCTTAATTCAGATATTACTAGTAGTGTAATACCATCTACAGATAATGCCGAAGATTTAGGATCGGCTACCAAAAGATGGAGAAACGTTTATACTACTGACTTACATTTAAATAATGATAGGGGTGATTGGACAGTAATTGAGGAAGAGGACTATTTAACACTACGAAACAATAAGACAGATAAAGTTTATAAACTAGTCATGGAGGAGATAGAATAATGGCATTAATCGGAAGACATACAGCTGTCGTAGCGACAGGTGGTACAGAAACTACGGTTGATAACTATAAATATCATACCTTTACATCCTCAGGTAACTTTATACCTACGACTGCAGGAGAAGTTGAATATCTATGTGTTGCTGGTGGCGGAGGTGGCGGTTCCGGAAATGGCGGCCCATCTGCTTCTGGCGGTGGAGGCGGAGCCGGCGGTATGATAACATCCACATTACATGTTACTCCACAAACTTATGCGATTGTAATAGGACCTGGCGGTACTGGTGGAAACGACAAAGGTGGTGAACAGGGCACTAACTCAACTATTTCTGCAACCGGTTTGACAATCACTGCTCTGGGTGGTGGCGGAGGCCAATGTGGAACAGGATCAGTTGGACATGAAGGTGTTGCGAACACTACAAACGGTGGCTCTGCGGGTGGTGCAGACTATACTACTGGCGGTACTGGCACTGCTGGTCAAGGTAGTGATGGAGGAGATGGACACCTCGCCGGCAAGGACACTCAGCTCTGGTCAACTTCATACTACGGAGGAGGTGGAGGTGGTGCTGGCCAAAGAGGACGTGATATGGATTCAAATCAACATTCGCCGGGTTCCGGAAGAAATGGTGATGGTGGCGATGGTTTGGAATGGAATGGTACTTTTTATGCAGGCGGTGGCGGTTCTGGCGTTTATACAGGAAGCAACACAGGTCAGGGTCGCGGTGGCCTTGGCGGCGGAGGCGGTGGTAGTAAAATAGGCAGAGAAGGTGGTTCAGATGGCGCTGTCAATACAGGTGGCGGAGGCGGAGGCGGAGCCGATGGAGGATCAAATGCCTGTTGGTCTGGTGGTTCCGGTATTGTAATTTTTAGATACTTGGTTTAGAAAAAGGAAATATGTCACATTTTGCTAAAGTAGTAGATGGTATTGTTATAGAAAAAATTGTAGCTGAGGAGGATTATATCAAAACACTTCCGGGCGAATGGATACAAACATCTTATAATACAGCCGCAGGAGTACACTCACTTGGTGGTACACCTCTAAGAAAGAACTATGCAAGTAACGGTGACACATACGATAAAGTCCGCGATGCTTTTTACAAACCTCAACCTCATCCTTCATGGACATTAGATGATGATACTTGTCAATGGCAACCACCAATACCAAGGCCTGATGATGATAAATTTTATATTTGGAATGAAGATATAAAAGCATGGGATGAAGTAGATAAATAGTATAAATAATTAAAGTTATAATTAATAGTATGTACAACATGAATTCTATAAAGGAACAGATCAAATGTCAAAGAAAATTACAGAATTAGGAAAATTGTCCATTGCGGCAAATACAGATATTTTACTCATAGTTGAGAATCCTAGTACTACTCCCACAAACAAATATATTGAAGTCGGCGATTTAATGGACAACTCCGGAGCTATGGCTATCGGTGGTCTTGATATTGACGGCGGGGCCGATATTGGCGCTGCATTAGTTGATGCTGATTTATTTGTTGTAGATGATGGCGCGAGTAGTACAAACAGAAAAGCTACGGCATCACGAATTCTAGATTATGTATACGAAGGTGCAGAAGCGAAAAAGGTAAAACAAAAAGGTGCTTGTTTACAAAGTTCGACACATCAAGCATTATTTTTAAGTTAATTTGATTTTTGATCAATAAAAGATTTAAGGAGAATAAAAAATGGCTATACCCAGCGGAAGTGGAACAGAAGTTTTAAAGGTTAGTTTAACAGCAGGGGTCACAAATGCAGAAAGCGTTGTTTTAAATGGCGTTGCAAATCATATCTATACAATATTAAGTGTTACTGTCTGTGAAACCGCAGGTGCCGCAGAAACATTTGACATGTATATTGATGATGATGGTGGTGGAACAGATTACGAAGTTCTTTCAGACACTGCTGTGGGAGCAAACGAAACCTTTGTATTTAACGATAGATTGGTTCTATCAGGAGCAGACAATCTTTGCATTGCTGCAGCAAGCGCATCCGATTTAGATGTAGTAGTTACCTACATTGATCAGGATTGGACATAGGAGATATAAATGAGCGGAATAGTTAACCAAGCAGGAGTAGATTCAGGAAGAATTGGAGGAACCCAAGCTCTAGTAACTGCAGCTGGAGAATCAGGCGGTGGAGGAGGTTCCGCAACCCATACAGCAATAGCAGATGGCGCATTAGCCAATGGAGATAGAGTAATTCTTCAAGCTGATGGTAAAGTTAAAGTAATTGGCCAGTCCGCAGGTACTGGAGCAGAAACTATTACTACTGATAACCAAGCACAAAGTATGGGTGCAAGATGGGAAGAACCGACTATACAATATGATCCAAATGATGTTACAAGATTTGCTGTAATTTATAGAGTGTGGACTGTCGGGACCGTAATGAGAGTTGGCCAAATAACAGGTACAACTATATCTTTTGGTTCAGATCAAGTCGTAGATACCTTCAATACAAATGGAGGGCAACACTTTCAATGGCATCCTAAGATTGCTAATCATATTGTCGCTGTATACGGAAATGATGAGTCAAATGGCGGTTGGAAACTTAAAGTTGGAGAAGTAACCGGAACATCTATAAATTTTTCTGGTTTATATTCTGCATCACTCAATCCTACTAATCAAGATGGTGGGGATTATAATAATGATTCATATTTTCATTTAGATTGTGATGGGGCCTCAGCCGAAGCAGATCACAATTGGTTTGCCTGTATTTGCCACCGCAGTACTGGTGGTATGGATTCATACTGGCTTGAACAAGTTGTAGGAATTATTTCAGATGATGGAACAACAGGTGAGATTTCGGATATACATACTGTTTCCGGTAATGAGATGGCAATGGGATTTAATCCTAATAAGCATTGTGTTAGATTTGATCCTCTGACAACGAAGAAATACGGGCTGTTTTGGCATGATTGGGAAGATAATAATAAACCAAAAATTAGAATGAATACTGTAGACGGGGAAGCAGGAGCCGACAACATTACTATTACAGAAGGTTCAGATAATGTAGTAGACAATGATAGCGGCGATGATTATAAGAATTTTGTATGGATGACAGGTGGAGGTAAAGTAGTATGTTCATGGCGAAAAGCTTATTATCCTACTCTAGTCATAGGAACTGTAACGGGAACATCCGTATCATTTGGGTCTACATTACAAATAGACAATCAGCAAAATCCAACTTGGGACATATACATAACTGAAAATAGTTCTACAAGAATTTATGCTGTTGGTAAAACAGCATCGGGGCCCGGTGACATTCTCGGGAAAGTTGTTGATGTAAATGGTACAACTATGACTGTTGGTAATACATCCACTATAATGGGTAATTGTCAGGGTGGTACTAATAAAGGATTTGGTACATTTGATGGCTCAAATAAAATTATGGTACGTTGCCTTCAAGGAAATAATGCTTCAGATTATACAAAATTTACTTCAGCGACGATAGGTGCAGCTGGTTCAAGTAACCTTGCCGCAGGCAACTTTATAGGTATCTCTGATGGTGCATATGCTGATGGTGTCACAGCTACAATTCAATTATCGAGTCCATCTATAGATGATGCTCAATCAGGCTTAACGCCGGGATCTTCATACTATGTACAATCCGATGGATCGTTATCTACTACTGCAGGTGATCCAGCAGTATTAGCAGGAATTGCACTTTCGGCGACACAGTTATTAATTAAAGGATAAAAACGATGACAGCAAATGTAGCCTTAACAGATACTTTTGACCAATGGCGAGTCAAAGATAATGAAATTATTATAATGACTCAGCCTAGTGGAATGAATAATTTCATTAAGGTACTTGATACAGCAAATTCTACTACAACTACCACCGGTTCTATAATTACACACGGTGGTATAGGAATAGGTAAATCTGTACATATAGGTGAGGATCTAAAAGTTTGGGGTGATATTACATGTGTAGGTGATACTACTGTTCATGGTAATCTTGTATTTGGAGATGCAACTTCAGATCAAGTAACCTTTGAAGCTGATATTAATTCGGATGTAATACCAAATACAACTCTTACCTTTGATTTAGGTAATACTACTCAATTCTGGGCTAATACCTATACAGGACATATTCACGCTTCACAAAAAGTTGATTCTGGCTTACCTGCAATATTAGTAGATGCATTAGATGTTGATAAAATAGCAGTAGATATAAATGCATCTACTGAAACTGCAAACGCAGTAGATATTTCAGCAGATGCTATAACTAGTGGTACCGCATTTAAACTTTCTGCGGGTGCAATTACTAGTGGAATAATGATGGACTTAGTAAGTGCTGCTACAATTACAGGAACCGGACTTAATATAGCATTAGATTCTTTAACTACAGGTAAGATTGCTAATATTTCTGGAGATGGTCTTACTACAGGATCGTGTCTTTATATTGAATCTAATTCTGCTGATGCTTCAGCTAGGCATTTACTTAGTGTAATTAATGAGAATGATGCTGCAGACGGAGCAATTCCAATTTATGCACGACAAGATGGAGATGCTCCTTGTGCACAATTTGCTGGAACAACATCATGTGTAGTTCCTGCGGGTACTTCAGCACAAAGAGGTACAGGAGTACAAGGTGGTATCAGATTTAATAATGAATATAGTTTCTTTGAAGGATATACAGGATCTTCATGGACTCAAATGGGACAATTAGAGGATGTTGATGAAGATACTCATGTACGAGCAGAAACATCTCCCGGAACAGATAATGATGAATTAACATTTACTACAGCTGGCGCATTAAGATTGACTATAGGTAGTACTGGAGATGCCACTTTTACTGGAACTATTTTTGAAAATTCCATGAGAGAGTTGAAAACAAATATTGAAAATGTTGAAAATGTATTACCTTCTATTTTACAAATGCAAGGAGTTAAGTTTGATTGGAAAGATGAATCTAAAACACAAAATAGAAATTATGGATTTATCGCTGAAGATGTAGATAAAATACTGCCAGATTTGGTAGCACACGATGAAGAAGGTAAACCAAAGGCCATTCAATATACAAAATTGACAGCTGTACTTTTAGAAGCTATTAAAGAACAACAAGACCAAATAAACGATCTGAAATTAAAAATAGGAGTCTAAATGTCAAAAGCAAGAATATTAGCTGATTTGGGAAATACAACAGCTGATCACGCAGAATTAAGTAAATTAGATGGTGTACCTGTTGGTTTAACTTTTGATGAATTAGCTAAATTAGATGGACTTACAGCAACTACAGATGAGTTGAATAAGTCAGCAACTACAGGAAAATCAATCGCTATGTCTATTGTCTTCGGTTGATTATCTATTAATTTAAGGAATTATACCGATGGCGAATCCTAATATAGTAAATGTTACCAGTATTTACGCTGCCAATATGGGGTGGAATTTACAAACTGGTCTTACTGACACTTTACTAACCGTTTCATCAGATGTAATCGTTAAAATTAATACATGTACATGTGCAAACGTTAATGGCACAGATGCAGCTGATTTAACTTTATTAATAGATGGAATGGCAACAGATACGACTAGTTTAGGCGTAGTACCTACTGGTCAGGATTCCACAATTTACCTCGCAAAAACAGTCCCAGTTCCCGCAGATGATATTTTAATCGTTGTAGATAGACCCATATATTTGATGGAGGGTGATATCTTAAAAGGAGGAGCATCTTCTGCAGGATATCTGGATTTATATATCGCGTTTGAAATCATCAATGACGCATAAGGAATAATATGCCACTTTATAGAACCTCAAAAAGTCAAGGTGGAGTACCACCAACAAGTGAAAAAGCAAGAGGTGGGCTTTTAATGGCCGGAATTGATAAGGCTTATTGGCAATATCCGGGAAGTCCTCTCGCAGAAAAGATAGGGTCCGGTTGGAGATATAGAACGATATATACACACGGTTATCTGGCTGCTGGTTACAAAGGTTCTAATGCATGGAGAGCTGTAAACAAAACATGGCATCAGACTGATACTACACTTTATTGTGGTGAACAATTAGATAGAGAAGGATCTTATTTGTCAGGCACATATAGCGATCATAATGGATATCTTGAAAACAATGGTCATACTACTGCAGGTGTAAATTTATCTAGTTATAGTCTCTCAAATGGTCAAACAAGAAAGATAACAGTAACAGGAGGATTTTCTTCTTCTGGTGTTAGCTATGGATATGTAGGTTATAATCCCTTAGTTGATGGTGTTTCTTATGGTACCTCAGGATATGGAAATCACGTAGGTGGTTGGAATTTTAGCACTTCCGTTCATGATTGTGCTACTGCTTCAGGAATAAAAACTCAAGAAGGATTATGGGCAGGAGGTACACACGGTACAACTTCCCATTCGTTACATTTCGCTTCTGAGATTATGTATACTGCCGCAGGTGCTCCAGCATCAGGTTTAGGTACAGGTTGTCAAGGAGAAAATAAAGGTTGGTTAATGAATGCGGGAAATAACAAATATTCTTATAATTGGTCTAATAGATCAATGGGATCAGGTGGTACTTGGACATACGGAACAGATGGACAATGTAAAGCAATATCCTCTAAACACGGTCATCATTATGTAGGTACTGGTAATAATGTTACGATTGGCCAACATAAGTTTGCTGATAGCAATGGAGCTCATATTTCATCTCCAAATAAACACCATACAAATGGTGAAGAAAATCAAGAAGATGGCCAAGATTGGGGATATACTATGGGTGATTATAACGGCCAGCAAAATAACTGGACTGTCAAATATACATATTCTACTGATGCTCAAACAGCTATGGGAGCTACATGTATGCCTAAAGGGCATTATGGACAATCATCAGGTTTTTGTAGTACTGGCGCGGCGTCTGTTTGTGATGTTGGAGTCAGTTAATGGCTACCTCCAAAGATTCAAGATCAATTTTAAATCCGGATAATTGGTTTGAACCAGAAATTGTTACAGATATTGATCTTCAGAGTAACGTACTACCAGCAGTAAATCAACCAAAATTAAAACATATTATAATTCCCGAAGATGTTATTTCGCAATATTATGTAACAGGTGTCGGGGATAAAAATTTTCAATGCGAAGCTAAATATAATTTAATGGGTTTAGCAGCAGTGGAAATAAGTGAATCTTATTTAGAAACTCTTAGACCAACATTAGGAAGATCATTTGAAGAGATATCTAAAGAAGAATTTTATTTTGGTACAGCACATTTTGCGGAAATTAAAGACCACATTAAAATTTGGAAAGATCCTGATGGTGTAATTTGGGATTGGACTCCTGCCCTACCTGATGAATTTTGGGATACACATAGTAAACAAAAAATAGAATTTACTCAAGAGATGAAGAGTCATACTTTATCTTTTATGAAAAAATATGCAAAAGAAATTATAGAGAATGAATATAGTAAAAAATTAAAATTTATTAAAAATGTATCTGAATTAGAAGCTTCTACTTGGGAAATACAAAAACATGAAGCAAGAGAATTTTTAACTTATGGTGAAAATGATCCAGCACATGTTACTCCATTTTTAGATTATGTTGCGACAGAGAGAGGTTTTGATAAAACAGCTTTGGCAAATAAAATTTTAGAAAAAGCTGAAGAATATCAAGATAGACTTTCAACTATGTTAGTTGAATCTCAAAAACTCTTAAAAAAAGTAGAAGAATGTACAAAAATATGGGATTTGAATATTATATACGAAGATTATTTTGGTGTAATGATGTCCACAGATCAAGCTGTTGAGTTGGGTCGTGCTGATGATGGTAAAAATGAAGATGGTTCGATTGACCCAAATAGAAAAGGTTTGAGAATGGCATGGTTTAATATAAAGACAAATGAAATATCAACAGAAGATGATCCTGATTCAAAATGGCTACCTGATGCTATTAATCCTTATATGGGTAATAAATTGAATTTTTAATGTTTACAAAAATAACAGAGAAGCTACACGAACTTCAAAAAAAATCTAAGTGTACTCCTCAACCTTGTTCATCATGTTTAAAGAATCCTTGTTGTAAAGATCCGGGATATGCTACTTTAGAAAATGTTGAAAATATATATTCTAAATACTTAGATAATGGGCTAGTGAGAGAAGATGAAATCACATTTAAACCTCATTTAACTTTCAAAGAATTTATTCAAGAATATTTTCATGTTAAAACACATGATATAATAGAAGATTTTTGTATATTTTTTCCTAAAACAATAGGAAATTTTGGTTGTGTTTTTAATAAAAGAAAAATTATTAATAATGAAGATAATTTTAAAAATTGTTTATTGTGGACTGAAGAAAGATTTGATAAGAATACTACATTTCCTTTAGGGTGTATTAATAACGGTGCCTCGGTTCAAGACCGCGAGGATTTATTTTTAATTTATAACAAAGTTTATAATAATAGTTTTGGAAGGCTTATGGAAAATATAGATAATTTACCTGATATGTTACATGACAAAACGGATATTGTAAGTAGTGATGTAACAAATATAAAAGTGGATACATGGGTGCGAGATCATTTGAATTTTTCTGCTGAGGAAGAAAAAACACTAGAAACAGCTTTGCAATTTGATAATGGTCAGTCTAATTATTCATCTAGGAATTTTGTAACTAAAACTGGAATAACTCCTTACAAAAAAATTCATCAATCATTTATGGAGTTAGAAACACGATATCATGCATATAAATCTATTGTAAGAAATTTACGAGAAGCAGAAGTTCGCGTAAAAATAATTGAACGAGACATTAAAAAAGAACAAGACGAGCTAGAACGAGAATTGATGGTTATTAAGCTCGAAGATTTAATATACGACATAACTGTTTTTAAACGTAAAATGAGTCAATGTGAACGTGAAATTAGAGTGTATCTAGAAGTTATTAAAGATACAAAAGAAAGTAATAAACAACTAGAAGAATATTTACCTGAAAATGATGAAGAAGAGAGAAAATATTGGTTGATTCGAATGTCAAAACAGGCGGCTATGGATATTATAGCATATGGTCGTATTGGTTCAGGTAATATGGATTCTATTTTGTTAATGCCTGAAGAGGATCAATTAGAAACATTAAAGGGAGCATTACATTTTTCAGGATTGTTATCTTCAACGATAGGACAAATTAATAAAGAAATTGAAGGACAGGTCAATTCTTTAGAGGCACTTGAAGGATTGCAAATGCCAAAATTAACAGATAATAATAAATTATTTGAAATAGAATTAAATGAAAAAAATATTCAGCATACCGATAAATCCAAAGTTGACGGAACCACAATTTAATGATTTTTTAGGTTTCTTACATACCTATAAAGATTACATATATGATCTCTATTTTACTAGTAGAGTACCCCCGTTTGTTCAAGATGCAATGGGTGATGTATACAATGGGCCGGCAGATCATATAGCTATATTAGATAATGCTATAAATGTATCAAAAGAAACTGGTATTCCCCTTTCAGCTACATTTAATAATACCTTAGTTGCACCACGCCAAAATAATTTAGATTTATTCATACAAAACTTTAAACAACTTTATGATACTGGAGTTGTTCGAAGTGCAACGATTCCTCATACTCATTGGGTAGCAACAAAACAGATACAGTCTGCATTTCCCGAATTAGAAATCAAAAATACAATATTAAGAAATGTAACAGAACCGAGAGAGGTAGTCGCTTTAGGTGAAGCAGGATTTAATTATGTTAACTTGGATCGTGATTTAATGCGTGATCATGATAAGTTAAAAGATATGAAACGTGCTAAAGAATATGCTGGTGTTAAATTGTCATTATTAGCAAATGAAGGATGTATAGGTAATTGTCCTATGATGGATGAACATTATCAATTTAATAATTCTAGAACAAATGAGCCACAATATTTTAATGATCCTATATCAAGAGTATCGTGTGATAAATGGGATCAAGAAGATATGGCCGTTCCGCTAAAATCCGCAAATTTCCCTCCATGGAAAGAAGATTGGGATGAATTATTAGAATATGTTGATGTTATTAAAATGCATGGAAGAGAAAACATGTATAGATTAAATGAAACCATGCATATAATTAAAAATTATGTAGAAAATAAAGAAATATTATTTGACACATTTGATGATTTCATAGAAGATACAAACCTAGTGGATGCCCCTATAAATGTATGGCGTAAAAAAATAAAAACCTGTAAATTTGAATGTTGGGATTGTGGATATTGTGATAAAGTTTATGATGCAAAAAGTGAACATAAAGGTAATGATAAAATAAAACTAGTAACAAAAGAATTAGTTGATTCTACTAGTAAAGACATTTCAATAACTATTGATGGACTATCTTCACCGAGAATTCTTAATTTACTTAATAGTTTGGGTAACTCTTCTACTAATTATCTAGAAATAGGTTCATATTTAGGATTAACTACATGTGCAGTATTAAAAGATAATAATATCAATGTATTTTGTGTGGATACATGGAAAGAAGATTTACAACCTTTAACGCCGGGATTAATCTTACCACCTAATTCTAAAGAAGAATTTATTAAAAATATAAAACAACATAAAGGGGATAATTCTATAACAACGTATGAATGTGATTTATTTGATACAAATTTAAAAGATATTAAAAATATTGATCTATTCTTCTATGATGGCCCTCATGAAAAAGAAACAGTAGAAAAAGCGATAGTATATTATAAAGATTGTTTTGCAGATGAATGTATTTGTATTTTTGATGATGCAAATTTTCCTAATGTTGTTATGGGTGCTGATAGAGGACTAGAACAATTAGAACATGAAGTAATTTTTATGAAAAAGCTTTTAAATACAATAGAGGATCCTAATCAATGGTGGAACGGTATCTATGTTACAGTAATTAAAAAGGTGAATAATGAAAATATTTCATAAAATTTTTCAAGATAAATTGATAACTTTTTTTGAAATGACTGATTCATTTACCGATAATTTTACTGATTCTATTTGGTCTATAATAGATCAGAGCGGTGCTAAGGCGAACAATATGTTAGTAGGTGAAATACTAGATGAATATGTTATTAACCACGCGGTATTAGATGAATTTTATTTAAATACTTTTAATGATATTCTACACATTCATGCAAATGAAACATTATTACGTATGATGGGTGAATTTGAAAAAGTTGAAAAGGATGAAGTACATATCCGATCATCATGGTTAAATGTGATGAAAAGAGGAGAATTTAATCCTCTTCACACGCATGAAAAAAATGATTTAAATCTTGTATATTTTCTAAATGATTTTGATTCTAGCATAGAATCCTCATTTGGTCGAAATAATAAATCACGATTTTTCGATTTAGGTACCAAAACGACTTCTACCGATGCATCTTATAAGGGATGTCATGTTATTGTACGTAATAATGAATTAATGAATATTCTTCCTCGTAAAAATTTTGGAGTAGTTTATGATTGGGATTTAATACATACAGTATATCCATTTGATAAAAATGAAGCAAGATTAACATTTGTAATGAATATTATTTTAGGAAAGACGACAAACAGATTTGGTGAATGGGAATACACCAATCTTCCACATGAACGAGGATATGATTGATATAATTTTAAATAATCAATGGTATGTATTGTACCTTGCCTGTATAATGGTCATGTCAGCATATGTGCAACGTAGAGGTCTTATCTATCCTCTATTAAACAAATTAACGGTATTTGTTCCGTCTAAGAGATTGTTTGTTGTCATAACAAGTGCTGTTGCGGGGGTATTGCCTATTACAGGTAGAGTTTCCGTCTCTGCTGGCATTTTAGATACCATTGCACCAAAAGATGATAGACGGAAACATTATGGTATAATAGATTATTTAAGTACACATCATTACTACCTTTGGTCACCATTTGAAAAATCTGTTATTATTCCTATGGCAGTTTTGAGTTTATCTTATACAGAATTTTTACAATTAATGTGGCCATTAACTCTGATTGCTATTGTTGTTCCATTTGTTTTAATATTTACGTTACTTAAAGAAGACGATGTAATTATACAGACACAACAACGTGAATACGCGCAAGTAGAATGGGTAAATTGGCAATTACTTACCGCAGTAATGGTAATTATTATGTTGGGAAATTATGTACGAGAACATACAGACATAATAAAAACTTACTTAGAAGACAATAATTGGTCTATTATTTCAGGAGCATGGATTGGATTCGCTGGTAGTTTTATATTAGGTTCATCGAGTAGGTTTGCCGCATTTACCGCAATTTTGGCAAGTGTATTTGGTGTAGAATATCTTCCTTTATTTTTTGCTATAGATTATACAGGTTATATGTTGAGTCCTACACATAAGTGCTTTGCAATAGGAAAAATGTATTTTAATACTTCCCTTGTTACATATTACACCCATATAATACTCCTTTGTTCAATTATTATAGCTGTTTCAATTTTATTAGTACTTTAATTATATAAATAGTAAAGAAACCTCAACGAAACTATACTATTACAAGGAGATAGACTGTGGCTTTAACACTCCAAAAACAAATTAGAAATTTCGTATTAGATCAGGGATGCACCTTTTCCAAAGTTGTTACTGCTAAAGATACCGCTGGTGCAAATGTTACTATTTCGACTGGAACTGCCGCAGGTAAAATGAGGAAATCTTACCATTCATCAAATAATGTTCATGCTTTTACTACAGCAGTTGATGGTTCAAATGTAACTATTTCATTGACTTCCACTCAAACAACATCAATACCAAATGGGAATTATGTTTATGATATAGAATATACACAAGCAGGAGGAGAGATAGAAAGAGTAGTAGAAGGTATTATAACAGTTTCACCGGAGGCGACAAAATAATGGCACAACCAACTACTAGAACAGCTTTCACAGATTATTGTAAGAGGAAACTTGGATGGCCTGTTGTGGATTTAAATCTAGATGATGATCAGGTGGAAGATTGTGTAGATGATGCACTCCAGTTTTTCCAAGAATATCATTTCGATGCGACAGAAAATATATATCTTAAACATCAAATAACAGGATCTTCTGTTACATTAGCAGGTGCTCCTACAGGAACCTTCTCAGATGGAGAATATGTTACGGGAGGAACAAGTGGAGTAAGAGCAAAAGTACATGAATATCATAGTGCTAATACTACATTAAGATTTAAAGAACCCGAATTAAAATTTGGTGGAGATGGAGATACTTACTATGGTAACACTACTACAACTTTTGCAACAAGTGAAACTTTAACTGGTGACACTTCTGGAGCTACTGCGACAACTCATGGTTCTACGGCTGTTACTATTGGAGATTATGATAATAGATATATTGATATAGCGGAAGCTATTATTGGTGTACGAAGAATAGTTCCTTTTTCAGATGATACAGACAATTCTTCTATGTTTTCTGTTAAATATCAATTTGCTTTAGCAGAAGTTAGAAATTTAGGAGCTGACTTATTATCTCATGAAATGAAAAGACAACATTTACAATTAATTAATGAAATGTTCACGGGATCACCAACATTTAGATACAATCGACACGCAGATAAATTATGGTTAGATATTACATGGGGAGCTGATATAGACATTGATGATTGGGTACTTGTAGAATGTGATAGAATTCTTGATCCGGCTACATATGCGGATATTTGGAGTGATTTATTTCTTAAACAGTATGCCACATTATTGCTAAAAAAGCAATGGGGACAAAACTTAATTAAATATGATGGTATGCAACTTCCTGGTGGATTGACTCTTAATGGTCGGCAATTATATGATGATGCGGTTGCAGAAATTACAACTATAGAAGAACAGATGCAATTAAAATATGAATTGCCTGTGGATCATATAATAGGATAATATTTAATGGCTACTAATCCTTATTTTAATCATTATGGGAAAAATACAGCTGATCAGAGATTGACAGAAAATTTGTTGATTGAATCCATTAAAACTTATGGAATTGATATTTTTTATTGTCCAAGAACTTTAGTCAATGAAGATTTATTATTAGGTCAGGATGCAATTTCTGAATATCGTAGTGCTCATACTATTGAAATGTATATTAAGACTATTGATGGATTTGAGGGTGAAGGAGATTTTGTTGCAAAATTTGGTCTACAAATAAATGATCAAGTTACTTTTACAGTAGCAAGACGGAGATGGTCTGAACTTGGATTAATTGGTGATGGTAGAGAAGATGCACCTAAAGAAGGAGATATAATATATTTTCCTATGACTAATGCATTATTTCAGGTTTTATTTGTAGAAGATGAATCAATATTTTATCAAACAGGTGGTTTACAGGTTTTTGATCTTGTATGTGAAATGTTTACTTATTCTAATCAGAGATTAGATACTGGTATAGATGAAATAGATAAGATTGAACGATTACAGGCATATTCTTTAGATTTTACATTGGATTCAGGAAGTGGAAATTATATAATGGAAGAAACTGTATATCAAGGAGATTCTTTGTCGGAAGCTACTGTAACAGGTGAGGTAGCTAGCTGGAGTTCTACAACTAAAATATTAAATCTTATTAATATGACAGGTAATTTTTCTGGAACAAAAAATATTATTGGTGATACTTCTGGTGCAAGTTATACAATTACAGCATTTAATCCTCAAGATTCCACTTCATCTGCAGCTGGTGATAATTTAGCAATAGAACAAGAAGCAGATTCTATTATTGATTTCACCGAAGGTAATCCGTTCGGGAGTCTATAATGTTAGGAACTACTTATTATCACCAAACTATTAGAAAATATGTCGCAGTATTTGGAACACTTTTTAATGATATTAATATTCAAAGAACGAATTCAGCCGGTGTAATTGTTGATCATATTAAAGTTCCTATAGCATATGAAGCTAAAGATAAAATGCTATTACGTGTAAGAAGAGGAACTAAAGCTGATGAAAGTGTTGGAATAAGTTTACCTAGAATGGGATTTGATTTAAATGCTATTGTTTATGATGGTACTAGAAAATTAAATACTATAGGTCAAACTTTTGCAGCAAATACAGCTGCAGGATCCTCCTCTCTTATGAAACAGTACAATCCTGTACCATATAATTTTGATTTTACCTTATCTGCTCTGGTAGATAATTCAGAAGATGGTGCCCAAATCTTTGAACAAATTGTTCCCTTCTTTACTCCAGAATTTACAGTTAGTGTGAATTTAGTTCCTTCCATGAATATCAAACCAGATATTTCAATAATATTGACAGATGTTTCTATTGAGGATTCATATGAAGGCGAATTAACTGTTCGAAGAGAAATTATATGGACTTTAAATTTTATGATGAAGGGATATATTTATCCTGATGTTAAATCTGGATCAGTTACGAAAACAGTTTTAGTACATCTTAGAACTACTTCAGATGAACCAGAACTTCCAGAATATATTACGTTAGAAGATAGTACGGATTTTTCAACAAATTATATGCTATTAGACGGAGATGCGGGTTCTCCAGATGCTACAGGTAGAATGAGACTTCTTAGTGAATCGAGTTCTGAGGGTGCATTAGCCGGTATTAAAACACGGATAACGACTCAACCCGGAGCTAATGATGTTATTGCAAGTGATGATTTTGGCTATTCACAAACAGTAGAATATTTTGATCCTCCCATAGATAGCGATATAACAACAGGTTTAGACGTTAATTTATAAATGATGAAAATTGTAGTTGTTGGTGGCGGTTCTGCAGCTTGGATTACCGCAAGTTACCTTCATGAAAATTTAGATTGTGATTTAACTGTAATTCATGATGATAAAGATGCAATAATAGGGGTTGGTGAATCTACAACGCCCGCTATACGTAAAGTTATTACAAATTTACCTGACTGGAAAAATAAAGCAAAAGCAATTCCTAAATATGGAATAAGATTTAGACATTGGTATGAAAAAGAACATGAATGGTATCATTTATTTGAAGATGCTATTATAAAAGATGATGGTGTTGATTCTATTGATTTTTTAAGAAAAAACCAACCTAAAATAGATACTACCGCATTTAATTATTATCATGGTAATTATATAGATAAATGTAAAAATAATTTATTAGATGCAAAAAACGATGCAATTCCGGGATATGGTTATCATGTACAGGCTGATAAATTAGGATTGGCTCTAAAAGAACAAATGAGAGACTATACGGAAATCAAATCTAAAGTTGTTGATGTAAAATTAAATGATGATGGAATTGAATATCTTTTATTGAATGATGGAAGAAAGATTATAGCAGATTATTTTTTTGATTGCACAGGGTTTAAAAGAGTTCTAATATCAAAGTTGACAGTATGGCAATCATATACCGATATGATAGGTGATAGATATATTTCCGGCCCCGTTGAAAGAAAAAAAATACAGCCATATACAATGTCTAATGCATATAAGAATGGATGGCGTTGGGAAATAGATACTCAAGATAAAAGAAATGCCGGATATGTTTATTGTAGTCACTTAATGAGTGATGGTAAAGCTATACAAGAATCCGGTTTAAATTATGAACCATTGAGTTTTGATAGCGGTAGAATGAAACATGTTGCAATTAAAAATTGCATAAGTAATGGGTTAGCTCAAAGTTTTATTGAACCACTAGAAGCAACATCTATAATGTTAACTTGTTCTACTGTAGAAAAGTTTGTAGAGATAACTAAAAGAAAACTTAGAATAGAAACTTTTAATAAATGGGTTTGCCGGTTTATAAATTGGAATAAGGAATTTGTTAGATATCATTATGTTTTATCACAAAGAAGAGATTCAGAATGGTGGGAATATTGGGGATCATTGCCTAATCATATAGAAGATTTTTTACAATCAGCTTTAAAACAAAAAAGATATTGTGGGCGTAATGATACAGTAGTAAATCATTACAATATAGCTGCATTGATGGTAGCTAATAAGTGTTTTGATCCAGCTTTAATAAAATGAGGAAAAATGACAGATACTGCAGACGGTAGAATAGATGAAATTTTAGAAATTACAAGTTTAGTACCTACTTCAGAACTTAAACCTGAAGCTCCTGCCAGAATCAAACCGAAGACTGATGGCAAAGATGATGATATTGATTATAATTATGCCCGTGAAAATTACTATAATTTAATTGAACGAAATCAAGATGCAATAGAAGAGATGTTAGAGATCGCAAAACAATCTGAACATCCACGTGCTTTTGAAGTAGTAGGACAATTAATTAAATCTGGCTTGGATGCCAATAAAGAGTTAATGGGTCTACATAAAACTAAAAAAGAACTAAGTATAGAAAAGGGTGGACACACTACTACTGTTAATAACGCAGTATTTGTAGGATCAACAGCAGAATTACAAAAACTCTTAAAGGCTAAACGTGGCGAGTGAAAATTATCTAGGAAATCCAAATTTAAAAAATGTAGGCCAGCAGATAGATTGGACTGAAGAATCTCTTGCTGAATACATGAAATGTAAAGATTCCGTTGAATATTTTATATCACATTATGTAAAAATTATTCATGTAGATCAAGGCCTTGTACCATTTGAAATGTATCCTTATCAAAAAGATATGATACATAAGTTCAATGATAACCGTTTTGTTATTTGTAAAATGCCCAGACAGACCGGAAAGTCTACCACTATCATCGCCTTTCTTTTACATTACATTTTATTCCATGAAAGTGTTAATGTGGCGATTCTTGCAAATAAAGGAGCCGTTGCAAGAGAACTTCTTTCAAGATTACAACTTGCATACGAAAATTTACCTAAATGGTTACAACAAGGGGTAGTTGTATGGAACAAAGGAAATATTGAAGTAGAGAATGGATCTAAAGTTATAGCCGCAGCTACTTCTTCTAGTGCTGTTCGTGGTTCATCTTTCAATATTATTTTTCTTGATGAGTTTGCACACGTTCCTCAAAATATCGCCGAATCTTTTTTCACTTCTGTTTATCCTACAATTTCTTCTGGTGAAACTACAAAAGTATTAATCGTTTCAACTCCACTTGGACTTAATATGTTTTATAAGATGTGGGTGGAGGCCGAAGAAGGTAGAAGTGATTATGTACCAATAGATGTACATTGGTCAGAGATGCCCGGTCGAGATGAAAACTGGAAAGCCGCAACTATACGTAATACCAGTGAAGTACAGTTTACTCAAGAGTTTGAATGTGAATTTGTAGGATCGACATATACATTAATTTCACCTTCTAAACTTAGATCAATGGTATTTAAGACTCCACTTCATACTAATAATAATTTGTCAATATATGAAGAGCCAATTAAGAATCATACATATGCGTTAGTTGCCGATACCTCACAGGGAAAAGGTGTAGATTATTCTGCTCTTTGTGTTTTTGATGTTTCTGAAATGCCATATAAACAAGTAGCAGTGTTTAGAGATAATACTATTTCACCATTGTTATATCCAAATGTAATTTATAATGTAGGTAATAAATATAATCAAGCACATGTACTAATTGAAGTTAACGATATTGGATCTCAAGTTGCTGATACTCTACACTACGATTTAGAGTATGAGAATATTATGATTATTACTATGAGAGGTAGAGCAGGACAACAAATAGGTGGTGGATTTGCGAAGAACATTCAACTAGGATTAAGAACAAGTAAACAAATCAAGAGAATCGGATGTGCCGCATTAAAAGATTTAATAGAACAAGATCAATTAATTGTTCCAGATTTTGAATCAATTAAAGAACTTACAACTTTTGCTTTAACTAATAACACATATCAAGCAGAAGAGGGTGCACATGATGATATTGCAATGACTTTAGTAATATTTGCTTGGTTAGTTCAACAAAGATATTTTAAGGAATTGACAAACATGGATATACGAAAGAAAATGTGGGAAGAACAAATGGAAACGTTAGAACAGGATATGTTACCTTTTGGTCTTATAGATGATGGTATGGAAGCAGAAACTGTTGTAGATACAGACGGCCAAACATGGAATGTAATAGATGATGAAGCTCGGCGGTTATATCATTAAAGGAGATAAATGGGAGATTTTGTAATAAAACCGGATACAGGAGCAGGAAATTCATTAATTCTTCAAGATCAGGCAGGAGGAGCAGTCCTGACTACTTCTGATACGGGTGCTACTATTGCAGATGGAATAGCACTTGGTACTCCTGCTAGTGGTGTCTTGACAAATGCTACGTTTCCTGCTGGGTGCATAATACAGGTACAATCTAAAAGGAATACTTTATTAGATAGTGGAACAGAGACAAGTTGGACAAATACTGGGATAACAATGGAGATAACTCCTAAGTTAGCAAGTTCTTATATACATTTCATGGGAGTAATGTATGTTTCTATAACAAATAATTCAGGTTATGGAGGTTGTTCGTTTAGATGGAAACGTGCCCAGAGTGGTCAAGGTGATGTTTATCCCGAAGAACTTGATGATACCAACGGAACTGGAACAAACGATAGTTACTCTTCACATTGGCAGCAATGGGGAGGCGGACATCCAATTGAGTTTGGATGGAGGCATCCATTTAATGGAATTGATAAAACTACCCATACAGCAGGATCACAAATAACGTATACTCTGGAAAGACGGTGTTTTAGTGTGGATGGGTTGGTCGTTGGAGCAGGAACAAATCCGGGTGTTGGAAGTAATTTTATTTGCAATGAAATAGTAGTTTAAAAAAGTAAGGATAATTAATGGCTGATCTAATCATAAAACCCAATACGGGAGCAGGAAATAAATTAATCTTTAAAGACCAAGCAAGTAATATTGTCATGACAACTACTGATACTGGCGCTATAATGCATGGGT
>VTLG01005293.1_pt1 | contig 26198 bp, 41 predicted proteins | sample 4694571 | NCBI WGS metagenome assembly VTLG01 (sample SAMN12604809, study PRJNA352737) | marine metagenome | biome: ENVO:00000447; feature: ENVO:00000209|ENVO:00000569|ENVO:01000036; material: ENVO:00002151; isolation source: viral sequences binned using virsorter ...
TTGTTGATAAGTCCAAGTGTTCTGCTACATCTCTTTGCGTTGCCATAACCTAACAATTACCTAAATATATATAGCCTGTCGCTAAAAAAAAACTGTGGTCGCGAATAACCCACAGGCAACCTTGCAGAAGAACCTTGCAAAAATTTACCACTTTCGGAAGCCTTTGTTTAAAGGCGTTCTAGCCTTATAAGGTATTATGCTTTGTGGTTTATCATCTATCCATACATCTATTTTTAAATTTAGATTAGCAACAGCTTCAAGTTTCGATTTAGTTGCATATATAATCGGCACACTCATATCTGCCCTTATATCATCTGCTAACTCTTTATATCTTTTAGTTACGCAAAAAACATTATGACCAGCATCAACAAACATATAAATTATTTTATTCCAAAGTTTCTTGTCTAATGTATATGTATCATCGTAGTCTATGGCTATGTTCATTACCTCGCACTCCTTAAAGCCTTTCGCAAAGCCTGACTAAATCTTTTCGGAAATGTAAACCCAATGTATCTACCAGCTATTTCATAAAATGGAAACATAGGTCTATAGTTTACTGCTCTTTTAAAACCAATAATTAGTTTTGGTTTTGGGTCTCTTTTACTTCTCTCATAGACACCATCCAGACCACCAACGTTACCAAAAAATTGTGTTTTCTTTTTAATTAAACCACTTTTCTTTCCTCTAATGTTTCCGTACTGATCTAATCTTGCATTTTTTTTATAAGGTATAGGTATGTTCTTACCTGTGGTTCTTGTGCCACCAAATACCAAGAACTTCATAAAAGCATTTGCCCAATCAAAAAAACCAAGTGTACCAGTTAAGTTTCTTTTGTTTGAAGATTTTTTAAAAAATGCTTTTGTTGTTTGTCTTCTAGGTCTATCAAGTCTTTTATTCATTTCTCTAGTTAATACACCATCCAGACCTTTACCTCTCATTCTTCCTGTACCTAATGTTTCATTAATAGCTACAGAAGCAGCAAAAGGTATTTGTGCTTTTTGTATCACATCTAATTTTTTTGCTACTTGCTTTATATTAGAAGTTACTCTTATCTTCATACTTTCTCCAATGTGATTTACCTTTAAACTTCAAACCAAACTCTTTAGCTTTTCTTCTTACAGTAGATGGATGGCATCCAAAAGTCATGGCTACATCATGTGATGATTTACCTTGCTCTATCTTTTCTTTAAGTTTATCTTTATCTATTTCCATCTGTTATTCATTAGTTGATATGTAGTTAATAAAAATAAAGCTACCAAAATATAAAAACTTATATCCATTATAGATTCTCGTAATGTTCTATAAGTTTGTTTATATACCATACTGCTTTTTCTAAATCTTGTATATTTGCATCTTTATACCTATGCCTATGTATATACTTTATTGCTGATCCCTCTAAGTAAGCAGGAAAGTCTTTTCCTAATTGTTGCTTTATATAATCTATAGCTTCTACTCCACCTTTATTATAATGTGGTGGATGATTTACTAAATCTACCATTTACTTTTCTCCTTTTAGTTAATTCTCTTTTACATTTGATTCTAAGTTTTGGATTTGCATTTATGTCATTTGCAATTCTAATTAACTCATCTTTTTTTGTTGCGTGTAAATAAAAATGTTCGGTAGTTGTCTTACCAGTTTTTCTATTATATGTCTTTACACTTTTCTTTAGTTTTGTTGGCATTTCTCTTTTCCAAAAATAACAATCATAGAATCGTGCATCCCTGCCTTATTACTAACTTTTTCTCCAAAAGTATTGACTCCTATAAATCTAACCCTACCTTTTAAAAATCTTATCTCACTTGCGTTTGGTTGTATATGTTCGTGAAACAATATTGTGCTAGTGCTTACAGGCAGTAAACATACACAAAGTTTACCCCTTTTAGATTCCTCAATAGCTTTTATTACAAAAGCATCTTTTAATTTTCTACTGTATGGTGGATTAACAAAGTTGCTATCTCCCCACTCAGTATTTAATCCATCAAATTCTGCAAATAAAGGACAAGGATCAAAATCAAAGTTAAACTCATTATTTAGTTCATCATAAAGTTCTGGTGGCGTTTGCCAATTATCGTGATTATTTAGATTTCTGTTTTTCATCTTTATTTAATTTATTACCAAACACTTTATCCCAGTTCTTATCTATTTTATTTTTATCTTCAGGTCTGCGTTTACTACCTTTGCTCATAAGTTATCTTCTCAAAGTTTACCTTTTTACTAAGTTTTGATAGTAATTGTTTAGCTTCCATAAAATCTTTTGGAATACATCTAAGTAATTCTTCTATGCTAAATATTGCAACATCTTCTTCTTGATTATGTATTTTAATCAACAATGGTTTTTCTTCATCAGTATCACAAACTAATATGTTCTTGTTATCAAATCTAAATGATCTAGCATTTGGTTGTATTTGTGGATAACCACTAGATTCTAATTTTATATTAAGTTGTTCAAATGCTCTATTCATCATATCAACTCTTAATATTTTTCTTTGTGTAGTTTCTTTGCGTAAAGATTCTTTCAACATCATTTCTGCTCTACAAAACTTTATCTCAAAATCTACACCTACCATTTTGAAGATGCGTTTTCTATTACCCCACTTAGCATAAGTTTGTGATTCATAAGTGCGTAGTGCCTTTAATTTATCTTTTAATTGATTATCTAAATATGTATTTGGTTGGTTCATAATACTGTAATCTTAGTTGGTTGGTGGTTGGTTGTATTAGAAATACAAACCAAACCAACCATCTTTCTATTGATTTTGCCAAAAAACCCAACCAAAAACCAACCAAAAACCGACCTAAAACCAACCATATTAAAACACCTCATTATCAAATGATTTAGCCTGATAGCCATATCCCTCTTTATAATGCACTAATTCCATATCTTTTAAATCAGCTAATCTTGATTTTAATGCACTATCTGATATATCCATTCTAGCTTTTAGTATCGTAAACTTGACCCAAACACTTACAGGATCATTTGGCTCTTTCTCTTTTTGATAATCCTCTATAGCTTTTATTGTTTCTTCTCTTGCTCTTGTTAGTCCTAGTTTTTTAGGAGATTGATCAGTTATAGCTAGTACACCTGATGTTACGCCCTCATATCCATATAATGTTTGTTCTTTAAATTGAAAATATAAATCATCAATCGGAGTGCCATCTTTAACTAATGTTTGCTTTACAGTAACGAGCATAGCTTTATTATCACTATTCTTATCTCTATCTACTCTAAACTCATAATCTAATGCTGCTGGTAATACAGAACTACCTCTTGCCCTGCCATTACTACCATGACCTGTGTGATGCACTATGACTATAGTTGCATTAAATTCTTCTTTTAGTTCATCTACCCTTTGTATAAACTTATTCATATCTTCCGTAGAGTTCTCATTAAGTCCATAGTTTCTGGCTAAAGTATCAATAATAATCATACCAATATTGCCTTGATCTACTTCTATATCTCTACAAACATTCTGCAACATAGAAAATTCTTCATCATCACCAATTCTTGAACCTCTATTAGAGACTAATAATGGTTTATCACTAATATTTATATTATAAAACTCCTCATAGCATTTTACCCTACGACCAACCCCAATAAATCCCTCTCCAGCAAGATAAAGTACAGTTGATGGTTTTGTACTAAAACCATAAAAATCTGTTCCTGAACTTACAGCACATGCCATAGCTATTGCAATAAATGACTTACCTGATTTGGGTGAACCGAAGATAGACATAACTGTACCTCTTTCACACACCCTATCTACTAACCAATCAGGTTCAGTAAGATTATCCATAATCTGATTTACACTTTGGAAGTATAAAGAACCTCTTGGTGGTTTAAGTTTGTTTTGTTTGATGTAATTAATTAGATCATCCGATGATGTAAAGTAATTTCTTTCATAAGCATCATATAAATCATCTTTTTCTTTGAAATCTTTTGGTGGATTAGCAATAGAAACACTACATCCATTTTGCTTTAAATGTCTTGCTATTTCATTTGCACACTTCTTACCAGCTTCATCATTATCAGGAAAGATGTAAACTTCTCTATTATAAATCTTAGACCAGTCTGCTTTATCCCAAGCATTGACTCCACCATGCCAAGTACAACAATCATAGTCATATATCTGCTGACATCCTAATAGAGCCTTTTCTCCCTCGTTGATAATTACTGGTTTATCTAAATGCTTTTCTTCTATATATATAGGTAAAGTTCCATCAGGTCTTTTCATAGACCAAGAACCATCTGTATTTAAAGTGAATGGTGCATACTTTTGTTTTATAAAATGACCATCAGGAAATCTAAGCACTAAAAAGTTATCAGCATATTTGACCTTGATAGTTGCTTGTCTATAAAGGTCAACCATTTGTTGCCTAGAAAAAGATTTAGCACCACTTTTAGGAACAAGGGGGATTGTTCCATTTGTAGAGGAGTAATTACGCTGTGGTGCTAAATCATAACCATACTGCTTTAAAATTACTGAAACATCTTTATTAAGATGTTTTATAAGATCAACAATACCACCACCTGTATCATTTTCAAAATCATACCAAGTAGCATCATTTAGATTAAGAACTAAAGAACCTTTATTACCCCATCTGTATTCTGTAGATGTTGTTGTCTTAGGTTCTCCTAAAAGTTCTTTTGCTAATTCAGGTGCTATTTTTTGCCAATCTATATTCTGCATCAAAAAGGTATATCATCATCTGTTAATAAATCATTATTGTCATTGATTTGTTTATTAACTAAATCAGAAAGACCATCATTACCTTTTACATCAGAAGTATCATTATCTTCATAATACCAACTTGGAATAACAAACTCATTTGATCTTGGTGCAAACTTAGCAAATTCAAAACTTAATTCGCTAGATTGTCCTAAACCAACCTGTAGTTTTTTAGCACCTGTAAATTTAACAACAGGTAGTAAATCACCATTCTTGTCTTTATCATTCCAGAACAAAGCAAGTATCTTATTAAATGCTTGTGTTTCTGCAAATGTCATATTCTGCCATAACAAAGGTCTGGAAAGTCCTTGTGGCAAAACCCAAGCTGAAAATGCTCTTTTATAATCATTGTCTGGTTTATTTTCAGGAACTCCAAACTTTTTATCCCAAACAAAGTCATAACCTGATACTTGTTTGTATGCACCCCAACCACTTAAAAAAGTAGCAGGATCAAGTTGTAGATATTGAAACTCTATTGGCGAATCGCCATTATGAAAACTCATATCTCCTGTTTTCCATTTTAAGTAGGGGGATTCTCCACCACTACTCATTCCACCTAATATATCACTCATATATACTCTCCTATTAATGTATTGTTTTATCAATACTGTTTAAAAAATCAGCTTCAAGGGTTGTGTAATTTCTTTCCTTAAAACTGACATAATCCTCATCGTTTATGATCCCTAAAAAATCACAAGCAATATTTATTCTGTAATAGCGTTCTCGGCAATAATCCTCAAACTCATTTTCCAGCATAAAACTATTTACATCCATTAGCTTTTTGTAGGACTTCATCCATGTTCTCGCACAAATCTGTCAATGGACACATTAAAGTAATTTTGTTTGATTGTGGTACTGCTGACATTAACCATGCTGGTACTATACATTGAATACTTTTCCTATCATATTTCCATATTAATATAGGTATGTATTTATCACCAGCAGCTTCTAGCGTTTGAGTCCACCAATCATTTCTAGGCATATTAGAACCTGATTTATACCTCTTGCACTCTATGGCTATATTGTCTAAATAAATATCTGCTTGTCCTTTTTCTTGGTATTGATCTAAATTGCGTTTCACTCTTTTATCTATATTCTTAGATTCAAAGTAATTGTTTATTTTATTTACAATAAATCTTTCAAATGCAGCACCTTTATTTCTAGAGTTGACCATAATCAGTTCTAACGATTCTACCACTCATATATTCTATTTCTTCATAATGCTCTCCAGCACCTTTTTGAAAATAGATATACTTAATTTGTTTATCTTTCTTTTCTTCTGCTATTTCTTTTCTTCTTTTTTCTACAGCTTCTTTATTCTGACTCATTTACCTTTCTCTCCTCATAACCACATACACCAAGTTTTAGCAACAACTGACTTGCCGACTCAATGCTCATATTATTTTTAGCAGCAAATATTTTAATCTCCGTATGTAAATCGGTTGGAATCCAAAGTGCTTTTTTATAATTATCTTCCATAAAAACTCTCCATATAAATATTAATATTAATATGACTTTATTACCATAGTTAATTAATACTTTCTTGCTTTTCTCCTATAATCAACATAAGGGCAAAAGATAAACTCTCCATAACACCTATACACTCTCATATATCTATTTGCCCTTTTTATAATCCATATTTTTAAAAATATGTTTAATTACCTCAACAGTCCAACCATTACCAAGCATTTTGTATCTTTGTGTGTTAGAGACATGGTTTGTATAATTATCTGGAACTGTCTGCAATCTTTCACATTCTAAAGGAGTTAGCTTTCTCCAGTAAACTTCTTTATCTTTGTCTGAATGTTCGTATCTCATATAGTCATAGTTTGCAGCTGTAAGACAATTACTCTTGTCTTTCATGTTTCTACCTCTCCTAGTTTTAGAATTAGGAAAAGTCATATCAAAACAATCGCCATTATCAATAGTGGTATAACCTTTTTTCGTTGCTTCTTTTATAGTTAATTGTTTTTTTTCTTTATCTACGATTATAGTTTCAGTTTCTATTAATTTTGGTATATTACCACTACCTCCACCAGCTTTTAATGCTCTAGTTTTTTTACTATCTTTGCTGTAAGTTTGTTGTTCAAAGAACCAAGATTTACCACTTGTGCCTTTTTTAATGTTAGTTATGCCGTTATCAGAAGTTGCAGTCTCAATCATTTGCTCTTTATTACTAGCCTTTAATTTAATATTAGGAATTGCACCACCACCTGAATTTGCCCTTATCGTTATTGATTTATTAAAATGTTCTCTTGGTTTTTTTTCACCAAACCCACCATATATATTTGAATACATAGGTTCTTCTGCATCGTTTTCCAATATATCCCTAAGTACAATACCTCTATCTTCTGGTGTTTTGATACCTGCTATATTTGTCCAATAGAACCTTATTCTATTTTGTGCTGATACTAATGCTGAGTTAATCATGTGTTTATAAACATTTGGTAAAGCGTTTTTAGTATGTGTAGTTATGTATTCTTCAAACTCTTTTTTCATTCTTACATTTTCCATTAAATAATAAGCATTTGGATTGTGAGTTATTACATTTTGCATAATGTCTAACATTATCCAAAACATTTTACCTCTATCATCCCTATCACCAAGACCTTTACCAGCTACAGACCAAGATTGACACGGAAAACCACCTGTTACTAAATCAATAGAATCCCAATCAATATCCCACTCTCTCCATGTTGAAACATCTCCAAGCTGTATTATGTCTGGGTAGTTTGCTCTACTAACTTGCATAGCATACTTATCTATTTCACTTGCGTAATACTTCTCAACAGGAATACTGAGTTGATCGAGTGCTATACGCCCACAACTCATACCATCAAATAAACTTAATACATTCATTTAGATTCTACCTTTTTTATCGTTAATGTTTTACTTCTAATCTCATAAGCATCTTTTGGTGGCACTATCTTTTCAGGTTGTGCTTTATACTTACGCATCTTCCATTGAACTATCCATTCACCAGTTCTACCAGTAGAAGCGTTACCCATTTCATCCATGATGTGTGCTTGTATCTTTTCATTTACTTCTTTCAAACTGGCTATCATTTCTTTAGTTTGTTCGTGTTGTTTTAAAAGTTCAGATGTTTCTTCACTTAATATTTTAGTTTCATCATTTGCGTTAGGATATTTAATGTGAGCATCATTTGTAACTTGTGGCGTGTAATAATCTTCTTCATCAATTCTTCTATTAAAATCAATTACTTTATCAGCAAGTTCTTTTTCAAATTCATAATCTTTAGGTATTACATAGATGCGTAGATCAGTTGACTGATATAGAATTATTAGTATTCCTGCACTTGCTTGTGTAGTTGCCATAGCAGCTTTGAGTTGCAGAACGCCTAACCAATCAGGTGGTATATCTTCAGGATATGTGCTGGTGCATTTTACTTCTATTGGCGTAACACCACTAAGATAAACCTCAGAACTATTTAATGTGTAAATGCCATTTTCTTTATCTTCTTTTATAATTAGCTTTATAGGATATGCCATACCATCTAATGATCCCTCTAATGGCAACATAGGATGAACCACCTTTTTTGTGATTCTATCTTCATATTTATCTATGCCTAGTCTTTTCATACATTCTTGTATTAAAGGTTTTTCCAATACATCTCCTGTACGCTGTCGTAGTGTCTGTGGCGTTCTTATACTCTCGCCATGCCTTGCCCTTATACAATCATTCAACACCTCTTGTTTGCTCTTAAAATGCCCTTTATCAAACAAATATGGCACTAACGAATGTGTGCAATAATCATCCCTAGTTATCTTACCTATTGGTTTCATTTTTCTTACCTCTCATAAATAATCTATCTGCTTGTCGTTGTAGTGATTTCTCTACTTGTCTATCAAACCATTTCCTAAACCATTGTCTTAATTTACCCATATTAGGTAGCTAATCCTAATAAGTATTTGACTTCATCTATTGAATCCCTAAGTTTATATTCTTCATCACAAACTTCTAATATTACTTCTCCAGTAATATCATCTTTATAGAACCCACTAATTGTTCTAATCGGTATGTTGATTTCCCCACCACCTAATAAATTAAAAGTTATATTTCTACTCATAATGGACTCGGATCATATATTTCTGCATCTTTCATTTGTTTCATAATAAATTTTACTTTTTTGCGAATAACATAAAATTTTGCATCTTGTGGAGTTCTGCCTAATAAAATAAAATCTCTTAATACTTTGGGATTTATATCAAGAACTCTTGATAAGCTAGTATAGTTAAAATAATTTTCTAAAAGATAATCAATATCTTTTCGTGTTTTTATTAGTTCTGCTTGTTTAAGATAAAAGTCCACTTTCTAACTCCTCTAATTTTGCTTTTTCGTTAAATAAATTATTGCGTTTTTCTACTACCAGTTCTTCAGCTTGTGCTAGTTCTTCTTTAGCAATATCTACCCTAGTTTGCTGTTCCAAAATATCACAAGCCTTTTGAAATGGGTTAGACATTATTGTTTGTTGTTTTTTATTTTTTTAATGACTTCTTTTACTTTAAATCCATCTTTAATAAAGTTTTTTTTCTTGTAATCAAAATATTCTTCATGTGGTGTTTTAACAGCTAACCACCAAAAGTTTCTTTTTGTTAATACATATAGTTCATATCTCATTATGCACTCTCCTTTTTAGTCTAATAAATCAAAATCTTTCATAATTTGTTTGGTAGTTCTTTTCTATCCATTTTTTTTCATAAAAAAAAGGGAGTTTTAACTCCCTTTTTAATTTTTATATTTTTGGCTCATAGCCATTGGTTGATTTAATAAAATCTAAAACAGAATCTATCTCTTTAATATCTCTATCATTAAGTTCGTTGCCTTTTTCAATTTTAGCAAAGTTCTTTTTAAGAAATAGTAAAGCATATTGAACTACATCTGTTTCGTCGCTTGTTAGTGGTAAGTCCATTATTTACTCTCCTCTAAATAATCTATTTCTTGTTGTGTAAAAGCGTTCCATAGAAAAATAATTTCTTCCTCTGAATAATTATCTAATTCAGCTTTTCTCTCGTCAGTTAATAGAATTTTGTCCATTATTTACCCCCTTTATATTTTTGGCTCGTAGCCATTTGTGTTTTTTATAAAATCTAAAACAGAATCTATGTCTTTAATATCTTTGTCGTTAAGTTCATTGCCCTTTTCAATTTTGGCAAAGTTCTTTTTAAGAAATAGTAAAGCATATTGAACTACATCTGTTTCATTACTTGTTAATGGTAAATCCATAACTAATTACTCCTTTTTTGTTTAACATAAGTATATTATATACTTATATATATAAATATATCAACAATTATCTTAATTAATTTTAGAGTGGATTTATTTTAGGAACTGAACTTAATTGATCTAAAGTTTCTTTAAATGAATCTAGTGCTAGTGTTGGCGTGATTATTGATGATTCAAATGTGAAATAAGTCTGCGAAGTGTTATTTGGTTTGAAGAAGATATGTTTTCCTGCATTATTAAAAAACACAAAAGCGTGTATATCACAATGATAATGCTTATATACACTAGATAGTGTCCTTGAATTTTCAGTTGCAAAAACATATTTACCTTGTTTTGTTTCTCTCCTAGTTTTAACTTGAATTGTATATTTAGCAGAACCTAATTCTACAATTAAGTCTGCTGGATGTTTCTCTTGTGTTCTGTAACACCAATCACAATGCTCTAGTAAAAAGGTTTGTACTAAAGACTCACCTACTGCACCAAGCCTAGAATTAGCCTGATGATCTTCTATTGTTTTCTTTCCCATCTTGGCTACATAGAGCAAGTTGCCTAGAATTATACAATGCTCTATTCGGAGTTTGAATAGCATATTTTGATCTTAGCACTTCTTCTGATGCTTCTAACCATTTACCAAGTTCCATGAGTTTTCTTGTTTCTCTAAACCTCATAAAACCAACTATTCCCATTTGGAATGTCATATCAATACATACCATTCTTGCTTTTTCAGGAAAAGTACGCCAAACACCCCAACTATTAGTCAAATCTTTTTGTACTGCTTCTATGTCATTATTTAATAAATATAATGCTTCTTCTTCTGTAATACCTCTATCATCAAGATTTCTACCGATTCCTAAAGTCAATTTACCCTCAGAACAATTATAAGGATATAATCTTAATCCCTCATGTTTGCGTAGCATCATTACAATTTGATCTAAAAATATTTGATTGTAACCATCCATTATTTAGTTAAGCCTTGTTTCTTTTCATAAGTTCTTAGTCCACCCAAACCCAACATACCCATTAGAACTGTAAGTAATGATCCCATGTCGAATTGTGGTAGCTGTATTTCTACTCCATACCAGCTTAGAAAGAATACTAGGACTGGTTCTATAATAAAATGATAAGCTAGAGCAGTTGCACATACCCAACCTGTAAAAGGTCGCCACCCTGCTACAAATACTGTTCTATGTTGTGCTTCTACTTTATTAACTTCTATTTGAGCCATATTGGCTCTATGAAGTTCTGTTTTGAGTTCGTGTTCTAGTTTCTGTTTTAAATCCTTATCAGCAACAAACTTATCAAGAATATTACTGATAGGATCAATAAGTTTTTCTAACATACTACATCGCTGTTTTTACTATCAGCGTAACTAAAGAAGCTATAATTGTTGTAAGACCACCGATTAGCCAAATCTTTATAGAATCAACTGAACTTTGTAAAGCATCAGTTTTCTTATATATAGACTTCCACCTCTCCTGACATTCTTTTTCATGCACTCGTAAATCAGCGTGAACATCATTGGCAGTCTTTCTAGGCATTATTCTTCCTTAAAATCTCCACTAACTTCAGGATTGATGCTTCTCTCAAAAGATTGTATGACTATATTTTTATAATCGTTAGTCATAACATAATCATCATGTGCAGCTTGTAGTGTTGCAAGTTTCCTGCCAATAACATTTAACCTAGATGCAAGTGCTATCTGTTCTTCAGTAAGATCAGATTTTCTGTACTCAACATCATTAAAAGTTATTATTACTGGTTCTTGGTTTTCCATATTTTCATTTTTACTCATTTTTACTCTCCTTATAAGTTTAAATTAGTATATCAGTTATCTAAAGTAATTGTTTCTGAACTTGGATTTTTTTGGTCTTCTATTTGATAATCTAATCCATCTTCTATGCGTGATACTTCTTCTTCACCCATAGCAGTCCATACCCAATTATTTAACATTTCAGAAGTTACATCATCAAATGGTACGAAGCCTTGTATATCTTCTGTATTTAAAGACTGAGTGCCATAAGATGATGCAGAATAATCTCCATCTTCTTTTGTTACTCGCCAATGCACATTGTAGATTACTTGCTCATGTCCATTATGTTCATGTGTATATACATCTATAGTTTTACAATTCCAATCTGCCATATTTATTCTCCTTTTAAAATATTAATTTCAGATTGTAAGGCATCAATCTGTTCTTGTTGTTCTTGAATTGCTTTTATAAGAGGTGTTACTAATTTACTGTAGTCCATCATATATTTAGTTTCTTCACCACCAGTTATAGCATTAGGTACTATTTCTAAAACCTCTTGTGCTATCAAACCCTCATCTTCTTCACCAGAACTTTTCCATGTAAATTTTACAGGATTTAAACTATTAATAATTTCTAAACCTCTAGCTTCTCCAATAACATCTTTATATCTACCATCGGATGAAGTGCCATAAGATGTAGTATTGTTTGTTGCATTTGAATTTATTTCACCACAAACATCGCCACTACCATCTATAAATCTAATTTGGTTCGCACCACCACTAGTATCACTATTTTTTAGATTCATAACATGTGGTCCACCCCCTGTTGCAAATACATCTAACCCACCACCATTATTTGATGATAATACTGAACTTGTACCTATAAGACCACGACCATTTGAAACAAATCTCATAATCTCACTTAATGAGTTATTAAAAACTTTTTCAATTATTAAAGCACTACTAACAGCATCATCAGCATTCCATGCTTCAGTACCCTCAGTTCTAATTCTTGCTGCTGTTACTAATGCACTATTATCTGACCTTTTGGACTGTAAGTTCAATGCAGAACCATACCCACCAGTTTGTCCGTTAATAATATTTAATCCGTTAGTATGTGCTGTTGCTACATGAGTTACAGAAGTTACACCACTTGGCAAAATAGAAAAAGTTTCTCCATTGACATTATCTGAAATACTTAATCTGCCATCTGAAGCCTGTCTGCCAATATCGTAATAAAAGCTGTCGTTATAAGCAACTCTTATATGGTTGCCACTTGTATCTGTTATATGAAGTTTTCTATCAGGCGATGTATCTCCAATTCCAACATTTCCTGAACTACCAATACGCATTCTTTCTGTACCATTTGTAAGACCAGCATGACCAGTATGGAAGATTAAATTACTTCCAGCACCAACATATACAGTATCAGTATTAACACCTAAATAACCACAATCTGAACCACCAGATTGCAGTTGAATACCATCAAAAGCAGAAGCATTTACTGTTAATTTATGATCTGGTGAAGTTTGTCCAATTCCAACATTTCCTGAACTATCAATACGCATTTTTTCAGCACCATTAGAACCAAGCAATAACTCACCATTACTAGAACCACCAAAAATACCTATAAAATCACTAGCACCTGCTGTTATTTGAACTCCTGCATCTCCTGAAGCTGGACTATCTGCAAGTGTAAAGTTAAGGTCTCTATTACCATTTTTAAGATGTAATGTAGAGGTTGGTGCTGTACCTATACCCACATTACTATTAAATTGTGCTGCCCCTGCATCTGACATATCAAGGGTAAGAGCAGTTACTTCAGAACCACCATCATCTCCTATAATTTTAAAATCTGCATCTTGTGTATTTACTTTAACTTGATAAGTTCCAGAAACATTAGACCATGTAGCAATAGTTGTTCCATCATCTTTATATCTCCAATCTCCACCACCTGCATCTAATGTAATATCAGCAGCAGAATCTATAGTAAAGTCTGCACCACTTGTTATATCTAATGTACCACTATCAGAAATAGTAGAGCCATCAATAGTTATATCATCAACTGTTAATGAAGTAAGTGTACCAACACTTGTAATTTGAGTTTGTGCTGCATCTACTGACAATGTATGTGCAATACCCTCACCTGAAGTAGCACCTGTTGATGTCAAGCCTGTTCCTGCTGTTATTGTACTTACATAATCACCTGTAGTATCTGTAGATAAAGCAACTGAATTTGGTTGTATTGTTGCTGTGCCTGTAACATTACCTGATCCATCAAATGATGCAGAAGTCCAAACAACATCTCCTGTCATTCCTATTGTTCTGCCTGTTGCTAAAGCTGTAGCAGTTGCAGCATTACCACTTGTATCTTGATTACCTGTTGTATTTACTCCAGCTAAATCTATGTTACCTGTACCATCAAAAGATACACCACCAATAGTTCTAGCTGTTTCTAATGCTGTAGCTGTTGCTGCATTTCCTGTTGTATCTTGGTTGAGAGTACCAACAACAAAATCTAAAGTACCATCCGAGTCATCATAAGTTACTGTAATACCTGTTTCAGTATTGCCAGTAACCATACCACCCACTATGTCTTGTACTCTTTCGGTGGTCATATAAAGGTTGCTAGAACCCTCAGTTAAGTTGTCTGTAGTTTTTGTGCCTAGTCTTGTATCAAATCTAGCATCTGTATAGTAAAGGTTTGTTCCCTCACTAAGATCAGAAGTTGAATGATTGCTTATAGATGAAACTGTACCTGTAACATTACCTGTAACATTACCCTCTAGGTTAGATACTAAAGTTCCTACTGCATATCCTGTTCCTGATGTATTTACTGTTGTTGTTGGCTCTACTTGTAAATCTTTAAATAATTTAAACTTGCCTGAATCATTAGCATCCCTAAATAAACCTGCATACAAGTCTTGTGATCCTGAAGTGTCATACAATCCATAAAAACCTATGTCTAATGAATCAGCACCACTATTAGCTTTTGCTAATTTAATTAAAGGATCGGTTACTGATAAAGTGTCTGAATTAACAGTTGTTGTCGTACCATTGACTGTTAGATTGCCTGAAATAGTCACATCATCAGGAAGTCCTATTGTAACTGTTGCAGTTTCACTTCCTGAACCTGACACTTCTATTTCATTTGTTGTACCTGTTACTGTAGCTACATAATTTCCTGTTGATTGTGTTCCTAAAGCAACAGCATTGTTAGCTAATTGATCTGTTCCTATAGCATCATCAGCAATATCTAATGTTATTGCAGCAGATTCACTTCCTGAATTGGCTACAGTTATTCTTGTATTACCAGCATCAGCTATAGTTGCTACATAATTACCAGTTGTATCTGTTCCTAAAGCTACGCTATTTGCTGCAATAGTTGTAGATAAAGTTATATTACCTGTACCATCGAAGCTAACACCTGAAGCCGTAACATCTCCTGATAATGCAATAGTTCTACCAGTTGCAAGTGCTGTAGCTGTATCAGCAACAACACCTGATAAATTATTTATAAATGTATTTGTAACTCTAGCATCAATAGCTGAATTTGCTCTTGCATCTGTATAGTAGAGATTTGAACTTCCCTCACCAATATCATCAGTATCAAATGTATGTGAGCCACCCAATGCTATAGCTTGTGAATTTACAGTTATGCTTGAATTAGCAAGTTTAGCGTTTGCAATAGAACCAGCTAACATAGCATTAGTTATACCTGTTGCTTTTACTCTAAGAGCATCAGAACTTATCTCTATAGAAGAATCATCTACGCCTACAGCAAGTGTGACATCTCCAGATGTACCACCACCAGTTAAACCATCTCCTGCTACAACTGAAGTTATATCAGCACTATTAGTATTTGCTATTGTTAATGTTCCAGCAGCATCATCATAAGTAAGACTTATATTTGCACCTGCTGTTAATAATGTATTTACCTGATCATCCACTCTTTCAGCAGTAAAATATTTATTTGATGAACCCTCTCCAATATCATCTGTATCTAAGGTTATATTTGCAGTTCCATCAAAAGATACACCTGATATTGTTCTTGCTGTAGCTAATGCAGTTGCAGTAGAAGCATTACCAACTAATGCACCTGTAACTTGATTAAATACTACATTGTCTGAAGTACCGACTGACTGACCAATAGAGAAAGTAACACCATTACCTGAAGCTGCTGATGTAACACCAGTACCACCTAGTAATGATAATGTTTCAGAATCAAGATCAATAGCAATAGTAGAAGAACCATCACTTATATCTAAATCTTGTGCTGTAACTTGGCTATCTACATAGGCTTTAATTGATTGTTGTGTCGCTAATGCTGTAGCAGAATCGCTACCTAAATTATCTTCATCTAATATAGAAGTAACTGTAGCACCTGAACTAAAACTTAATGATGTAATACCATTAACTGTTCCAGCATTTATATCTACAGTATTATCAGCAGTAATGCTAAATGGCATAGTAATCCAAGCATTATTACTACTGTTTCTTAATTTTAAAACATTAGCAGATGTATCAATCCACCATTCGTAAGCATACATTGTAGATGGTTCACTCGAACCACTATTATTAGATACTATAGCTGATAGAGCATTGTTTAAGTCTGTTCTAAAGTTAGCACCTGTTTGGTTGGCTATGTTGTAATCGTGTTGTGCCATATTTTTACCTCGTTTCTATTGTAGTCCTTTAGTTAAAATTTTGTAATATAAAAAGTTCATTATTGCGTGTTATCTATAAAAACATAAAGTGATTGATAAGTTGAATTAAGTTTTGTAACCCATCTTATACGCCATTTAACTAATCTTGTATTTGATCCTGTAGTTGGTAATCCTGTAATTGAACCATTGTAAACAAATGTATAGGTTCTAAAAGTACCTGCATCAAACTCTACATTTTGAATACCACCAGCAGCTTGTGCATAAGATGTTCCATTATTAACGCTATACTCTAAAATGCCATCTGTGCAATCACCATAAACACCAGTCCATATTGCTTGATACTTTGCATTGTTACGCACATTATCTATATCTATTGGTAAATAATTACCTAGAGTAGTTGTGTTGGTAGTAAAATCAGTTGAACCTCTTTGAAAAGCACTACCAAAAACTGATAAGGGTACTGCTACTCCATCATGTGCTAGTATGTCTGCTGATACATTTCCAAAGTGTTTTACATTCAATGTATCAACATCGATTCTATCTGAATTAATAGTACCAGCATTTATTTTTGTTGCGTTTAAATCATTTATTTTTGCGTTTGTAACTGCTAAGTCATTTATTTTAGCTGTAGTTATATTTGCATCTGCAATTTTAGCAGTTGTTATATTAGCATCTGCTATTTTTGCAGTAGTAATATTTGCATCTGCAATTTTAGCTGTAGTGATGTTGGCATCTGCTATTTTAACTGTTGTAACTGAATCATCTTGTATATCGCCTGTACCTGTAGGTTCTTCTCCAACAGTAAATGTTAATGTTGCTGCTGTAGATTCAGAACCCAATGGATTGAGTGATGAAACACTTGCAACATAGTTTGTTGCTTTTTTTATGAAGTTCAAATCAACATTTTCTACATCAACTATTTTATTCATTACTTGATTGCCTGATGAATCAACAATGTTGATTCTATATTGATAGTTAGGAAAATCTGTTGGAGTGTTCCAAGCTAAAAAAGGTCTGCCTGTAGAACTAGAATCAGTATCAGTAAATGCTAAACCTGTAGGTGCTTTTACAGCATAAGCAGATGGTAGGTTTGCAAGTTCTTCTACAGCTTCTTGTGGTGGTACTTCCCAAGTATAGACATCAAAATACTCAATAAGACTTACAGAAACTAAGCCATCAGATTGTAGTTCTAATGCTTCAACTCTACATACCTTGCCACTAAATCCTAAACCAGCATAAGTGAGTGTAACTATATCTCCTACATTTAGCTTATACATTTCAGGAGTTCCTAAGAACTGCATAGTGGTTTGATTTCTACTTCTTGTTAAAATAGCTTTACCCATGTTGTATGCAATATAAGGATCAGTTATATATGGAAATTCTGCTTTTACTTCTAGTTCTTCACCACCATCATCAGAAGTAAAATCATTTGCATCAGTAGTAGCAGAATGTAATACAGTTGCAGTATCTAATTCATATTTTTTATTTGAATTAAAAAATTCTATTACAACCTTATTTGCTCTTTTATCTTTATTACCATAATCAACAGTTATACCAGCATCAGCAATTATATGATCATCGGTTATTGTAAATGTAGATGAACCAGTATCTTCTATTGATAATTCATACTTACCATCTACATAAAGAAATATACCTCTCATATTTGCAAGTAATTCTTTTGCATTTTCCATTACTGACTTATTACAATCTAAATATCCGTTACAATGAAATCTTTTTACTTTAAGTAAATATGTTCCTGTATTAGAAGAATAATCAGCACCTAAATTAGAATCAAAATAAACTCTATAATCTTCACTAGCATCAAAAAACTCATCACGCCTAACATCTTTAATATTAATACTATTTAAAATAGTAGCAGCAGAAGAATTTTTTAAAGTAATTTGTTCTCCTATTTTATTTTGAAACCAATCTCTATTTGCATTAGTTCCAAGTACACTAATAAAATCATTACCATTACTACCACTCCAAGTAAGTGATTGTGCTGAACCATTAAAAAAAGGTTGATCAACTAATGTATCAGCAGTATTAGCAGCAGTTTCAAAAGTTGATGTATTTATTTTAGCGATTGGTATACCTTTACCATATTCAGTATTTGTAATGTAGTCTAAAAAACATAAAGCAGGATTATCAGACCATTCATAGGTTGATACTGTTCCAAATGTTTGCCCTGAATCTCTAGGATCAAAAACCTTTTTACCTTTTACTTGAACTGTTAGTTGTGGAACACCTGACCATATTCCCTCTTTATCATAACCAAAGTGTGCTGCTATGTAGCAAACACCATCCAATCTATGTGCCGAAGTCCAATTAGACATTGATGCAACTAGCATAGGATCAGCAGTTTGTGAAGCTGCCCCATGATGTAAATTAAATACATACCTATACTTGGATGTTGGTGAAGTGCCAAAACCACCTGCACCTGCATCTATACCTGTTCCATTTTGTGAAACAGTATTTAATGAACCTGCACCTGAACTTATTTTATCTGAACCTATATATCCACCATCTCTAAATCTAGCAGAATCAGTAAGTGGGTTGCCATCTAGTTCTATTGTTTTACCTAGTATTTCTTCACATTCTCCAACTGCTAAAGCATAGACTACATATAAATCTCTTGAATCATTTGCGTTAGTGTCCATGTAAATTATTTGTGTGCCAACTCTACGAGTACCATATATGACTGGTAGTTTGCCACCAGCAGATGTTTTGTTTGCAAGTATGTCCTGACCTTTTGCCAACATCTGTCTAGCCTGTAGAAAACCTTTTACACCTACTGCTAGTGTTGCAGCTTGTAGAGCAAATCTAATTGGATTATTTACTGCATATCTAATAATTGCAGCACCAACAGTTTTAAAGAAACTTGCTATTGCACCAAATACCATTTACATTCCCCACCTAACATCTTCTTTAACTTGTGTAGCAAATTCCATACCTTTATCACCACTACTAAAAGACTGTTGAGATTCATCAGAAAAATGTCTGCCTTTTGTTAAATTCCAATTAGACCAATGACTAGCAACAATCATACTTAGAACAGAATCATTTATATTTTCCTGAATAGATACATTTCTTATCTGACCTGTAAAGTAATTTATAGCACCTACAATAGCTTCATTTGTATCAAAGTAAGCTAAATAAATTTCTACTGTTTTGTCTGTAAAAGCACCACTTTGAACAAGAGACCTAACCTGATCTGTAATATTAGAAAATCCAATATTAACTTCATCTACTTGTAATTGTCCTGTTTCAGCAGTTGAATCAACTGTAAGAAAAGAACCACCAGCTTCATAGGTATTAGAATCATAAATTACATTAGTATAGTAATCAGTAAGCCTAATAGTTGATGATAAATTTAATTCAACTAAAAAAGCTGTTTTAGTTGCAGTTGATGATACTTGTGTTTGTAAACCAGCAGATAGACTTCTAGGCATTATGTAATAACCTCTCTAACATCAAATGAAATAGTATATAAACCACTAGCATTTGTTGAATACATAATTTCATTGTTTTCAAGATATACAGTAAAACTTGGTTTATTTACAGTTACAGCTTCATTATCTGCTAGAGCAGCTACTAAGTTTGGTGATATTAATACAGTAAGTTCACCACTTGAATTAGAATCAATATCTGATTGCACCATGTAAACTTTAGAATGATTTGCAAACTTAATTAAATCACCTGCTTTTAAAGCACCAGTTGTACTGGCAGTAAAACCATCTAAAGCAATAGAACCATCAGCAGCAGTATGTGAGCCATTGACTAATATATCTGTTTCACCTTTTGATGCACCTAAATTATCTAATGGTGCTTGAATTGTAAAATCTTCAAAAGAACCTTTTTGCTTTTGTAGAAATGCAAATATCTCCATAGCTTTTTCTTGCTGCATTGGTGGCATTTGTGCTGTAAATGAAAAGTATTGTGATCCTATTTGTCTAACTTGTTTTTTACCTGATAGTGTTTGATTTAATAGTGTTGGTCTATTATCTTGAAAGTTTAAGGCTCTAAATAATGGATTGGTTGGAAAAGCACCTGACATTATACAACTCCCATTTTACCTTGATTGTTCATAGCATTATTTATAATGCTAGTTATTAGTCCTTTTCTTGATGCTAAGAGTTGATCAAAACCTGCTGCATCAACAGTAGAAATATTAAAATTAACTGTAGTACCCATACTTTGTCCTTTAGTATGATCTATAACAGTTTCGTTAGGATGTAGTATTGCAGGAAAACCACCTCTACCATCTATACCACCTGCTCTTACACCCATGCCTGTAAAACCACCACCATCTCCATTAAACAAAGTATCGTTATCAGTAAGCCTATTAAATTTAATAGTATCACCTATATTACCAATAGACCCAGTAATCATACCGACTAATTTTTGCACAATAAAAACATTTATTAATTCATTAATTACTGCTCTTGCAACACTTGTAGCCAAATCTTTAAACTTCAAAAAACCATCTGATGTAATATCAAAAAACTTTTTAAATGCGTTGGTAAGTTGCCCCTCTACTGTTTCGGCAAAAGTTTTAACAACTTGTATTGAGTTGGTTGTAATTTTTTCTATATCACCTAAATTAGTTTTGAAATCATCTAAATTTAAAGAAAAAGGTTTATCTGCTTCTGCTTTTAATGCTAATAATTCTTCTAATAGTGCTTCTAACCTTATTCTTTCTGCTTCTACCTGTTCAGGATCAAAAACATCTTTTAAACCTATACGCACTCTACCACTTTTATTAATTATTTCTAATTTATTTTGTATTTCTGCAATCTGCTCATCAAGAGTTTTTGTTTGTGTTACTGCCGAATGTATTGCAGTACCTACAGCTGCTACTGCTACAGCAGCTGCTGTTAATGGATTTTGTAATAAAGCAACTTTTAACATTCTTAAAGAAGTAATCATCGCAGGTATTGCTCTTACAGTTAGAACACCTATAACAGCTATTAGAACTTCAATATTATTTGCCATTAAACCTATTGCATTTGCAACACCTGTAAATATACCTGTTGCGTTTTGTAATGAACCTAACATAGTTGTAAAGTTAGTTCTAAGTCTAGTGGTAGCCTGACCAACTGTTAAATCCATATTTGTTACAGTTTCAGTTGTATCATCTACAGCATTTACAAGTATAGGCAGTATTGCTTGTGCTGTAAGTTTGCCCTCTTTACCAAAATCTCTTAACTCTCCAACAGTAATACCTAAACCATCTGCTAATAACCTTGTTAAAACAACATTGTTTTCCATAACAGATCGCAATTCATCACCTCTTAAAGCACCTGATGCTAAACCCTGTGCTAACTGTCTAGCTGAGTTAGCTGCTTCTGATGACTCAGCACCAGAAATAACAAAAGTATTTGCTACAGTCTGTACTGCATCAGCAACATTTTGTTGAGTTATACCAAATTCTTTTGTTGCAATAGTAAGTCTGGTAAATAAATTACCAACTGCTGCAAAGTCTGAACCTGATTGGTTGGCTATTCTATTCATGTGAGCCATAGCCTGTGCTGTTTCTTCTGCTGAACCAGTTAAAGCGTTCATTCTGTTTTGAATGTTTATAAAAGTATCACCTGCTCTTATAATTTCTCTCACACCAAAAGCAGCAATTAACTGATTTCTTAAATTTCTAATTGCATTATTTGTAGAATTAACATCTTTTTTAAATTTGTTAAATGCACCACCAGTTTTATTTTCAGCAGTAATTGCAATTTTTATTTTTTCTCGCAAACTCATTTTTTATTCTCTAATTCTTCTGCCTGTATATTTAGATAAACAATCCAACCATTAAATTCTTCTAGGCTCATTTCTTCAATTTCAGCTACAGTTTTATGTAGTCTTTCGGCTAATGCGTACTTTGAATATAATTGCTTATCTTCAACTACTTTTTTTGCATTTGACCTTGTGAAATATTACCCATTATTTCAGTAGCTACTCTCACCAATACACTACTATCAACATTATTAAGTAGATCGTTCTTATGTTCTACTGTATATATTTTCTCTCCTGCTTCATCTAATGCTTTGTAAATTAAAACATAGACAAGCATTTCCACCTCATCATCTTTAGCTAGATGCATAAACCTTTTCATTTCTCGTAAGGTGATAGGTTTGCAGTAAATTTTTAATGGTTTACCATCCCCATCACCCCACTCAGGAACTTCAATAACTTTAGTATCTATGCTGTTGTAATGATTTTTTGCATTATCTATAGCTGACATAATTAATATGTGCCAGTTGTTAAACCACCTGTGCCTTGTACTGTAATAGTAGATTCTACTAATCCATCAAAAGATGAACTAACAGTTTTACCAGTAACAATAGCAGTACCAGTTAGTTTCACATCGCCACTATCTGTACCCTCAGGTGCAAAGTTTAATGTTACAGATGAACCAATGGATAAAGCTGTCTGTCCATTAGTATCAGTTTCATCATAAAGAACATCAACCGATCCACTAAAGTCTTTTATAGAAGCTAAGTAAGTCTTAGATGAGTCTCCCATGCTAGTATCTTCAACTGTATCAATTGATTCCTCTATACTAAAACTTCTAATTTCAGCAATAGCATTTGATCCAACTTGTACAGTTCCCTCTTTTCCAAGATGTGTTGCCATAATTATTCCTCGTTATGTTTAGAAGAAGATTTAGGTTTATCTTTCGATGGGATTGCTTCTTCTTTCCAACCCTTACTCTTTAAATACTCAACACTATCAGGGTGAGCATCTATAGAACTTTTACCATTCGGTGAAATTAATTTCATAATTGTACCTCGTTAAACTGCTACATCAGGAGCAGTCTCCTGAACATAATAGTTAGTTAAAAATGTGAGAACAGCATAACTTAGTGGTTGTTCTCCCTCAGTATTATATTCTATCTCAGTAGATTGTAAAAAACAGTCTTTAGCCAAACCATTTAATGTTGTATCAGCACTTATTGCTACTTCTACTTCTTTACATATTTTATCTACTTGATCATCAAAGTTGCTAGTTTGTTTTACATAAACCTCAACAATTAATTCTAACTCTCTACTCATCAATCTATTTGTGCTTATAACAATAGGTTCAGATGTTTCATTTTTTGTATAAATAACTAAAGCTGGTAAGTTCGTGTTTTCTAAAGGATATATTCTAGTTTCAAAAACATTACTTCCAGTTGTTGTAAGTCCTGTAAGAACTGTACCTGCTCTCTCTCTAAGTTGCTGTCTGATATGATTTGCCATTATATTTCCTCTAACTCCAATGCAGAAAAACCTGTACGATCTGATTGAATATTAACAATAGTATAATTTTGTGCAGCTTTTAGAGTGTTACCATCGACATCTTTTATGGCAGATACATTTAATGTATTACCAAATGCAATACTAGGTACATCAATACTTCTGCAATATGCTATTGGTTTTAATGCTTCAACACCTGTACCCTCTACTTGCTCAACATATTCATTATTAATAATTATGTTAATTGTAGAAGCAGAACCACTACTGTTTGTAAAAACAGCAGTTACACCATGACCAAAATTTATATCTAAATAAGCACTCATATCTTCTTCAGTTTCAAGTCTATATTGAGACATTACTCTTTCTCCAATATCACACTTACATAACCTGTATTATCAGGCTCTACTGTTTTAATAAAAAAAGTTGTTTCAGGCGTAAGAGTGCTACCTTTATTTGTTGTAATTGCATCAACAACTATTTTATCTTCTTGTTTTATATCAGGCACATCAGATGCCTTTAGAATTGCAGTAGGTTGAAAACCCTCAACAGATATAGATTCTCCCTCAATGCTGACATAGGGTTGATCTATAATTAGATTTATTAATACCGAAGAACCATCATCTATCAATCCTAAAGTATCAATTAAAGGAAAATCATCAAATAACTTTCCTGATTCAAAATAAGTGCCAGTAACTCCATGCCCTGTTGTAGCATCAAGGAAAGAAGTAAAATCTCTAGCACTCTCAATAGCCATTTTTACTTACTTCTTTTTTTGACCTTAGTTTCTGATTTTTCTAAACCAACACTTCTATTTGATTCTTTTTTTGGTTTGCCTTTGTATTCTTCAGCTTTACCATAACCAACAAGTGATCTGCCCTCATCTATTGAGAGTTCAACTACATCACCTGCTTTTACTTTTTCTTTGTTAGCTACTGTATCTTGTAAAATTAAATATTTCATTTTTCCACCTTTTGTAAGATGGGTGGAAATTAATCCACCCATTTTGTTTGTACTAAGTACCATTAACTAGCAGCACAGAATGAAACTGCGTGTCTCACAGCTACATCAACTGATTGTAAAGCTACTATTCTAACTGTACCTGAACTTGAATTACTATATGGGTCAACTACCAGATCAAGACCTGAGAACATTCCGATAAGTAAGTCATCAAAGTTACCAAATACATAATTATTAGCAGTTAATTGCGGTGAAACAACGACTTTATAGCCATTGATTTCATCATTAACAGCTACAAATTGTGCTGTATTGGTTGCTTTTTCAGTAGTTTTTAATGTGCCATAGTTAGTTGGATGCACTATGTAAGCTAAATCGCCCATTAAAGCATTGTCAACTCTTACAGAAGTTTCCATTGAAACCATTTCTGCAAATGTTGGAGCAGCAGCACTTGAAAGTGATACTGTATTAATGCCTGAAGTATTAGTAATACCTGTTGGATTACCTGAACTTCCTGAACCCTCTAAAGCTGCATCATCAATAGCAATAGCCATAGATTGTGCTAAATCATTTCTAATTAAGTTTTCAACATCAATAGATGATTGAATCATTAATTGTCTAGTAACATCTGTAAATGCACCTAGAGTTTTAGGAGACATACTTACTGAACCAACAGTAAATTCTGATTCACCAGCAGCACCACCCTCAGAACTAATAAATGCAGCACTTGAAGCAGCAGTTTTTCTTGGGATTTTTACATCGCCAGTAAGTCCGTTAAGCATAGTTGCCATTGGCATCACAGCAGAGTTATTTCTTAGAACATCTATGAAATCACCTGCTCTATAGTCTTGACCGATTAAGTCACCATCAGAACCAGCAGATAAATCTCTTTGATTCCAATTTCTCATAACATCTTCAGGAAGCATTACGCCTTGTGCTGTTTTCCCATAAGCTCTTTGTGCTGCTTCTGAACATTCAAATTCAAATTTTGCAGCTTCTTGTGCTTTTCTATCTGTAGGATTAGCCATAGCGTTGATTGCTTTTAGAATGCTAAATCTTTTAGTTTCTTTTTCAGTTAAACCAATTTCTGATGGAGTTTCTAAAGGAACATCGTTAGAAATGTTTTCTAATAATTGTCCTCTAAATTCTTCAACAGAAACACCATCTTTAATAGCTTGATTAGCTAAATCTCTTTTATTGTGTCTTACACCAAGATCAATAATTTCTTTTGAGTTCTTTTGAAATTCTTTTCTTGCTTCATCAACACTTTGTGATCTAACTTCATCAAGATTAATTTCTTGTTTTTCGTTTTCCATTACTTTCACCTTTGTTGTGTTTAATGTTTGTTTATCTTTAGAACGACCAACACCGACAAGTCTGCTTTGATCGGCTGGCACGGAAACCGAGCTGATTTCCATCGGACTCCAGCTAGCACGATAAAAAGTTTCATCATCTTTATTTTGTCGTTCCAGTTTATCTACCCTGTAGCCAACAGATATATTCATGCGAATACCATCAACTACATCTCTAAAAACTTCATCAGCAAGAGCCGATCTACCAAATCGAACTACAGCAGTTGTCCTTTTTGCTGTCTCATCAAGTTTAAATTCTTCTACTACAC
>VTLG01008846.1_pt1 | contig 26194 bp, 44 predicted proteins | sample 4694571 | NCBI WGS metagenome assembly VTLG01 (sample SAMN12604809, study PRJNA352737) | marine metagenome | biome: ENVO:00000447; feature: ENVO:00000209|ENVO:00000569|ENVO:01000036; material: ENVO:00002151; isolation source: viral sequences binned using virsorter ...
CTTTATCGATCTCTTTTTCTAAAAGCTCGTACTCTTTAGGTTTTAATCGTGAGATTTCTGCTATAGACCAAATCTTTGTGTCATCCTGAAAACTATCTAAGCTTCTGTTTGCTGTGGTTCTTGTCACAGATTGAGCAGCTTGGTTTTTAGGTGAGCTAGATTGTGGACGTTTGTTGGCTTTCTGATTTGCACGTTTTGTGTTACGAGGAGCACCGATATCTGCTTTGAAGAGATCGACAACTCTAGCTGCCCATTTTACGTCAGTATTGTTTTTAAAAATACCGTCAGATATATTCGTAGGCTGATCTTCTAGCCAGTTTAGAAAACTTTCGTCTTCTTTGAGATTAGAAAAATCAGGATGCATACTTAAAAGTTGTTTTTCGGCTGTTTGTACTACAGCTTCTTGTTCTTTTTGTCGCAACTCTTGTAAACGTCCTTCAATATCTTTTACTCTGTCACTGGCTTGTAAAGCAGATATAGTTTCCACTACATCGTAGACATCAGGATATTTTTCTTTAAAACTTTCTAACTCTTCTTCAGTCTTGGGCAACTTTTTTATGTCATGCTTTTTTGCCTCTACTGCAAGCTTTGCTTGAAACATTTCTTTTTCCTGTTTCCACTCATTTAACTTAGTGTCGTAGTGACGTTTTAAATCACCGTAACGCTTTTTAAAATCGTGAGTCTGTTCTTTACTGGCCTTGGTCTGTGCTAATCCCTCAGTATTTCTTTGAGTAGTCTGCATATCTGCAGGGTCTTGAAAATTACTTTCATCGGAATCATCATCTATCGCAAGGTTTCGCCTATAATCATTCTGATATGGGGTAGGCTCTAAGTCTTCTCCTTCGTTATCATCAGTTTGTACATTTTCTCTAGCCATAATACCTCTCCTTCATTGGGGCTACACTTGTTGTGTAGGTTGCCATCGGTAGGTTAACAAGCAGGGCCGAACTGTTGTTCAGGTAGCTGCTTACGAAAGAAACAACGTATAAAAGTATTCGTTACGTTGCTTCAATTCTTTCTTAGTGCCGTTAGCACTATAATATCTTTTGTATTGCTGTCTCATACCTTCTAAGTCATTATCACATACTGCTTTTACAAACTTAGGAAATTTCTTTAAACCACCGCCACCTAAGTTATAAGCAAAATCTATAATCATGCATTTACCGTTATCTGAGAGACTGTCAAAATCTTGATTAAAATGACTCTTCATAACTCTTCTAGCTACTTGCGTAGCATTGTCTACATCGTTCATAAACATCTGAGTAATAGCTGTTTCTGACAAACCTTTGTTTGCCGTTTCAACTTCGTCATCTAATAGTTTGTGTCCGTAACCAATTGTATCGTTACCACCTTCAGGTGATGCGTGAGGATACCAAACTTGTTCAGATACGTGCCATCCAGCTTTGTTGCCATTCTCTACTTTTTTAAGAAAGTGTAAAAAACTATCGTAGATCATTGTTTATGCAAATCCTTTTTTCTTTTGAGCACGTTGCATTTCTTTATCTTCTCTATCAAAAGAACTTTTTATTCCATTGAGCATATTTACAGCATCTTCAGCGTTCTTTACCATACCGCCTACATTGTAACGATTTACATCTTCAAGTTTAAAACCTAAACCCTTCATAACATCACCGCCATTAGCGTAACCTGCTGGAGCACTAAAACCTTGTTTTACACGTTTACCATCTGGTGTCATCATTGCTGGTTGTTGTGCTTTTAGTCTCGTTTGTTCTTGTGTTGTAGGAGCTTTATCTTTTTCCAGCATTGCAGCATCCTGATCTTTCGATAAGACAAAACCACCTTTCTGCATCATTGGTGGTGGTGGAGCTTCTTGTGGTGGCATCATCATAGGTGCTTCTGATTGTGAAGGTTGTTCTTTTGTACCTTTTTCTTCATCTAATCTTTTACGTAATTGAAGACCTTCTTCTCGAATATCATCAAGATATTTTTTACCACCACCAAAAAATGTAACTAATTGATTAGGAATACGATACTCATAATTACTTATCTTTATAGGAACTTTATCTGTAGGATCTAAATTTGTTCCACCTAAATCTACATTATTTTCTATAGCAAGTTGTATTGCTTCTTTAGCGTATCTGTTTAAATCTTTTAAACCAACTAGCAAGACAGTCTCGTAAGGAAGAATGTAATCACCTTCTTCTGCTTCCATTGGTATATCATCAGCTACAGATTCTTCTCCACCTTCCTGTGGTGGCATAGCTTCTGGTTCATTTATAAAACCTGCTTCTGAAGGTTGCATTGGTGGCATAGGTTCTTGTGATTGTTCTTCTTGTGGAGGCATTGCCATCATATCATTTATTGCCATAGTATTGTTCCCTTGTTAATTTTTAAAATGAATCAGATGCACCAAAATTACCGGGATCATCATCATATCCACTACCGCCACTACTATCATCACCACCACCAGTTTCATCATACTGTGATAGTGGCATGCTTACTGGTTCTTCTTCTATAGATTTAGATTCATCAAATTCTTCACCTTCTTCCTTTTCTAAGATGCTCTCATCGAAGAAATCTTCATTACTAAAATGTTGTTTATCGTAAGCAGCTAAAAAGTCTTGTTCTTCTTTACTTTCTCTTGAACTCATAGGTTGTTTACTTGGATCTTCAACACCATACGAATATGTGTGATCATAAGTAATAACACCTTGTTCATCTGTCGTCATACGACCTGCTATATTTCTATTTTCCATATCAAACATCATCTTTGCAAGTAACATATCATCATTATCTTTTATGTTAAAAAAATCTTTTATAGATTTAGGTAATTTATCCAGATCTGCTTTTGCTATGTCTGAATAGGTGTAGGAATACCTATTAGGATCTATTCCTGTTCCTGATTTTCCAAAGTTATATCCATAAGCTGCTTTCATAGCTTCAAATTGATTAGCATACATTGCTGCATTTAAAAAACTTCCTCCCGGAAGTAATCCTGCCAAATTACCTATTGTTCTTTGATCACTAGAAAGATACCCATAATTATTTTCAGAACTTCTTGAAGGCATATTAAAATTTGATGCACTAGAATCATCTCCAGTTTGTTGTTCATCTGAAACTCTACGTCTAATTACAGGTGTAATAGATTCATCAGAAATACTAGTATCATTAGTAGTAGTTGTTTTTGCACCACTAATTGTTCCTTGTATATCTGCTAACAAACTTTTAGAATAAGGTCTTTGAGAATATGTAGCTAAACCCCCACCTGCAAAAAGAGGATGTTGATACATTTTAGTTGCTGACATACCTTGAGGTGTATTTAATAATGATCCTCCAGCACTAACATAATCAGAGTAAGCTTTACGCCAATCTGAAGCATTAGGATTTTTTTTACCACCTAACGTTGTTTCTCCTGTAACAGAGTCTCTAGTAATTGTTGGCCCTTTTCCTTCTGTTTGAAATTTTTCTTTTAAAGCATTTGAAACAGGATCATTATCATCAAAATATGCCATTATAATTTATTCCTTAGATTTTTTACTTACTTTTACGGTATCGTTAGCCGATTGTTTCAGTTTGAGGAGCATTTCCAGTAAAGCCAGCTTCCCCTGCAGTCTGCGTACCTCCAACTCCGATTCCTCCACCACCAACCGCTGTCTCATCATTGGGGCCAACTCCTTGAGGTACGCCTCCAGCCCCTCCCATGCCAGTTGGTTGTTGACCAGTGGCAGGAGCAACTTCGCCTGTTGTTCGTTCATTTAAACCTCTCAGTACTTCAGCAAACACTGCTGCTTCACTAACGTCATTGACTAGAGCATCGGGATCTATGTCTTGACTTATTGCTAGTTCTTTAATTAAGTTTGGTATTTTAATAAATGGTGCTAACATTGGATTGGCAACAGTCTGTAACAAAGCTGTCAATCGTTGTGACCTAACTTCTTTCTGCACAACAGCACTTGTACCCTTTGGTTTAATTTCTAGGTCGCCTATCTTCTCTGGAGTATCGTCATTAAATTGCATGTTCCATTGAAAGAAAGCTTCACCTAACGGTTTGAGCAAGGAATCATCGATATTTTTTATAACTGTTTTTACACTGAGTCCTGCACTCGACATTAACATACTCAGTCCTGCAGCAGTACGACCAGTACCAGTAACACCTGTCTGTCCGTGTGATATACTCTGTATACCAGTTTGCTCGTCTGCTAGTTGTCGAGCTTTGTCGTACATCTGTATATTTTCACCTGCAGTACTCGGAAACTTAATAGCATTAACAGCAGTGCCAGTAACACCTGACTGTCTACGAAATACTTTACCGGGAAATACGTCATAGGATTGACCGGGTACAAGTTGTGTTTCGTCTATGTCAAATACTAAGTGTCCAGCTAGTGCAAGATTGTCTATAGCCATACGAATGTGACCATTCATCAGCATCTGGCTATCTTCCATATTCTCAGCTACACCCACACCAAATAACTGATAGGGGTTGAGTTCATAAGGAAAAGAGTGATAAGGAATACGAGCAGGAATAAAAGGATTAGCTACAAAACGAATAATTTCATTTCCACATATCCAGATATTTACCTGAATCGAGTCCAAGTCACTTTTAATTTCTCCCATGTCCATACCAAACTCTTCTGCAAGTTTCGTATCAAGGTTGCCCCAATACTCATACACTTCGTAACGATTACCTGCATAAGTCGGATCATCTTCATTAGCATGGAGTGAATGCTCGAAATAACGCTCTTGGTAATTCGGGCCACCACTGAGCACATTGCTGATAGCTTCTGGGTCAAAATGAGGACGGTTTGTGAGATCACGTAATTGCTCCCTGTTCATTCTATGTCTTTGTATTACATACTCAGCATCATTAATATTAGTAGCACTAGGATCAGGATAAAAGTCCCAACAGCTAACTGCTTCGACTCTAGGCACAGTTTTCTCATAAGGATCGTAAGTCTTTTCTTGACCTTCTTCTCCCATTGACCAGTTGTGTACAGTTTTTGTGTAATTGAACGGCCCTTTTATAACACCAGTACCTAACAATGCACACTCGAATATAGCGTGACGTAATACAGTAATGGCACTGGTATCGAGAAGTTGGTCGTGTATGCACTTCTCCATATTTCGTGCTGCATCGGCTGCAGGAGTTATCTGAGGTTCTCCCATTCTTGCTGGCCCTGAAGCTAAGTTAGCTCCTGCATACTTATCACTCAAGCCACCTAAGTTTGCAGCTTTTGGGCCTTCTTCTGGTTTAGGTGTTGCTTCCATTGCTCCCGGTAATAGTTCGTTACCGTCACCTTCAAAACCATAAGGCCCAAAGTCTTCTTGTACTGGCTGTTTACTTAGATGTGCAAACTCATCTATACCTTCTGGCATAGGTGTACTTTCTACTGAGATAGGAAACTTATTATTAGCAAAGAGTATATCTACAATTTGTCCGTAAGCTGCCAATACTTTTGTCTTGGTTATCTTAATAAAGACTTGACTACGTTCATTGTTACGATACTGTGTGCTAGAATCATAAACTCCTCTATAGTTTTTGTAGGATTTTAACCAGCGTTGTTCTTCTAGCTGCCGACCATTTTCCGCATCTTTAAAACGTTGCTGTATTGTTCCTACGATACCTGTTGCTGCTTCCGCTTCTGGTACAGCGAACATACCTTCTGTATCTTCGAGTTCACCGTCATCAATTGCCATGATTGTTTAGATACCTTGTTTGTTTGATGCCATAATCATACTAGCTTGACCCATATGCTTGTTACCGCCCTCTGAAGGAAAGTCTTCTGTAAGAACACCTTGTTTTGTTCCGACACCAAACTCTAGCTTCTCACGATAGAGTGCAGACTCATTTGCGTCACTAAATTCGCCTTGCTTACTCATTTGTCCCATGATGTACCCTTTTCCGTACATCTGTTTATTTCCCATTGGCATAGTATTTACTCCTTAGTTGGTTAATTATTGTAGTGTGTTACTTTTTCTAAGTTCATTACTTCTGTTTTTTAAGTATTGTTGAATATCTTCCATAGTGTTGTTATCTGTATCTAGTTGACTTTCTAAAAAAGAGGGTACTCCTTCTTCAAGTTCTCTTTTATCTTTTTCTTCAGCTAATCTTTGAGATTCTAATATTTTTTGTGTTCTTATTTTTGCTGTAGAATCTACAGGACGTTGTTTAACATTTTTTAATTTAGTTTTTAATTCTTCTAAATCTTTTTTATCCATACTTAATAATTTAGAAGGTTGTTTATCATACTCTTTAAACATTAAACCTACTTGTTCTCCTAATTTTTCTCGTTGACTTAGTTTCTTTTTTCTAAACTGTTCTTGTCTTTCTTCTAATTTAAGTTGATCTTCTATATTTTGTACAGTTTCTGTAATTATTTCAGGAGTTTCTAAACCAACTACAGATTTTCCTTTAACCATTTCCATTAATTGTGGTAATTTTTCTTCTATACTTTCTGCTTTTCTAGGGCCAGTAGTTGAAGGTGTCGTTGCTTCTATTCCTAACTCAGCCATTAGTTCTATAGCTTTAGCTTGAGGAGGAAGTATAGCTGTAAGTACACCTACTCCTTTTGCTATAGCTTTTTTTGTTCCAAATTTCTTTACAGAAAAATTACTGACACTTTCAGGATCATAATTTTTTATACTTTCTGCAAAATCAGGTTTTACATCAGCAGCTAATTGAAGTATAGTTCCATTTTGTTTAGCATCAAACCTATCTTCATAACTCATACCAGTTTGTTTTAAAATACGAGATGCTTCATTAAATTTTTCACGTAATTCTATTTGTGAAGGTTTAATAAAATTTTGTACATCCTCACCCTCAACAGCTTGCACAGGATCTAAACCTAATTCTGTAATTTGTGAAGCTGTAACACCTGCTCTTGTAAGTAATTTTTTTCTTGCATTTTTAGCTTCAGTGTGTCCGTTAACAGCTAAACCATTAAGAAAAATAGAGTGAATATTAAATCCTTGGTTTACATTTTTTCCAGATATAAGTAAATTTTTATCAGCACCTGATCTTATAACATCTTCAACTACTCCTAATGTTTCAAGATCTTTTCCATATCTTGTTTGAAACCAATCAATATATTTCTCTTTAACAGAAACATCTAATGTATTCCATTCTTTTAATTCTGGAATATCTTTTTGAAGACTAGAAATTGTATCTACAATATGTTCTCTAACAAATTTAGATTTTTTTAATTGTTCTACATCAGGTTGAAAAGGAGATTTAACTTCTGCTTGTTGAGCTACTCGTACATCTGCACCTTCTTGTATAGAATTTTCAATAGGTACTACAGAAGGTGAGATTTCTTTATGAAGTCGAAATAGAGAATCTTCTTTATCAAATTCTTGAGCAATGTTAAATTTAGGAGAAGTTGTTTGATCGTAAGCAGATTGAGCAGATAACATTTTAATGTAATCAGATTCACCAGTATCTAAATTTACATATTTTCGTTGAGGATTTTTGTCAGCATCTAATATTAATTTACCTTCTGAATCATACGCAAATACATTTTCTGATTTATATTTATCAACGAGATATAATGCTCTTCTTATATTATCAAGTTCTTTATTACCTGTATCAAATTTTGTATTTTTAGTATAACTTGTATCAAGAACTACTGTTTTTACTTCGTCTTTATTATGAGCTAAAACAAAATCTGCAACTTTTTTACGTTCTTCTTCGGTAGGAGCTATTTCTTCAATTTTTTGTATAGATGTAGACAAATCTCCTCTAAGTTCTTTAAAAGTAAATTCTGTTTTATCAACCCATTTAAATTTATCTTTATCAAATACTCTTACTTTTAAACCTTTTTGTATATTTCCTTGAGCATCTATATTTTCTATAGTTGTCATTACTTCTGTAAGTTTTTTATTTATACGCTCTTCCATAGTACTTTCTGGTACAGTTTTTGTATCAAAAAGTTTTTCACCAATCTCTAATCTACGTCCTAGTTGTTCTTCTCTATTAGCTATTTGTTCTTTTATTGCTATTGTAGCAGAATCATTTGCTGGTACAGTTCTTTGTACACCTGTCTTTGCTCCTACATTTTCAAAAGTATTACTTTCAGGATTATAATATGCTCCTTGTATTGGATTATTGACATCTTGTCCAAAAGTAATGTTTGGAAGTTCTGATGATGCTCCAGAATGACGTATACCTGTATTTTCTTTTAACTTAAAATAATTTTTTATTGATATATCTTCAAATGAATCAGAAGGAAGTTCTGATAATACTCTATCTGTTGCTGAAAATAAAAATCTATTATCTACTAAAGAATAATCGATGTTTCTTGTAGGATGATCGTATCCTGTTGCTCCCCAAGAACCTTTAGTTGCAACATCTTCTCTTTCAAATTGTTGCATAGCATTTCCAAAAATAGGAACACGACTAGTTTTAGCTTTATTATTATACGTATCTATTAATTGTCTAATTCGATCATATTGAAATTTTAATTTTTTAGGAGGAATAGGATTACTTTCTTTACCAACTAATCTAGCACTTGCTCTCATCATTTCGTTTGGTTTAGGAATGTATCTTTTACCTACTATGTCTTTCCAATTTTCTTTTTTATCTCCACGTAATTTTTTTGCTATCTCTTCTGTTATTACTGGTATCTTTTTTTCTTCTTTAAAAATATCTAATAACTCTTGGATAGTATCAACATGGTTAAAATCTTGCATAGGCATTTTTATATTAAAGTTATATTTTTCCTTGTTTAATACATTTAATATAGTTTTAGCTTCTGTTGGTTTTGTTTTACTTTTAATACTACCATCACCTACAGCATTAAAAAATTCTTCTACTGTAATCTCTGCAAAATTTAATTCTTCAGCCATAACTTAGTATCCAAAGATCTGATTAATAGGTTGATAGGTCTGTTCTTTTACTCTGTTCATCATACCTGCATGTGGCAGACCAGTTTGCCGTGTCATACACATATAACGCAATGCATCATAAGCATGGTCTTCGGCTCTGGTATCTACATCTTCTGAGTTTGTCTTGGAAAGTGGCAAGGTAGGTAATGTCCTTATTAAGTTAGTACACGTTGAAATTATACGTAGTCTCGGTTCACCGTTCTTTTCGTTTACACCTAATCTTCGGTGCAGTTCTATTTTACCTGCCATTCTATTCTTATCTGCAGGTATAAAACGTACACCGTTTCTTGTTAAGGTTTCGGCTATGCTAGGGCCAGTACCGTGTTTAGACCAGCAAGCTCCGTCTAACACAGAAATATTCATAGGTGGATCATCGTACTCTAAGGCATTGATCATTTCTGCCAGAGTTTCACCTGTATAGCCTTTACTGTAGAGTTCTCGATAGATCCAGAAGTTGTTGTCCCAATCTACAGCACCCCATAGTACACAGCTAGGGCTACTATAACCATAATCGGCTGCTCTAACACGAGGCCAGTTGTAAGGTATTTCAAATGGGAGTACCACATGCAAGTTTCTATCAAACTCTGAAAAGGCTGCACCGTCTGCAACATCCCAATCTCCTTCTAGTAAGCGTCTTCGTTCTACTTCAGGAAGAGACAAGAGCATTGCTTCGTATTCTCCTGACTCTGCCAAGTGTGGATTATCTGTTAACCTAGCAGGAATAAATCGTCTTTGAAATAATGGCTCGTTAGGTTTCGTAGGGTGGTTCGGGCCGTGAGCTAAAGTACGTCCTGTCTCGTAATCTGTAGCCCAGAAAGGATCGTTAGGTGTGTTTGGGTCTATGAACATCTTCTTTATCCACCATCCACCACTACCACCGGGGTTAGCAGAAGCTCTCATGTACGTATCTATCGAACTGTCTGTGCTTCTAAGACGACTTCGTAGATAATCCCATACATACGGTGTAGGATAGTGACCTAGCTCATCAACACCTATCCAAGTAAAAGCTTGTCCTTGGTAACGTGTTACGTCTGTGTCCTTGTCAACGTAACTGAAGAGTGCTGTTGCACCGCTAGGAAACGACCATGTACTCTTGGACTCTCGAAACACAGCACCGGGAAAGGCTTGTGGGTATATCTTTCGTGATTGATCGATAAGCTCTGTCAGTTCTGCTAACGTTCTTCTGAGAAGCAAAGCTCGATGGTTTGTGTTGTGTGCGTAACGCAGTAAGTCCATTAACATTGCAAAGGATTTACCGCCACCTGCTGCACCACCATAGAGTACTTCTTTTTCTGGAGCAGCTAAGAAGTCCGTTTGTGGGCCGTCATTTGGACTAAAGAGTACTTGTGTGTTCTTGTCGAGTGTATTACGAACATGTTTCGGAAGTTTACTTAACTTGTCTTCGAGGGCTAGACCACCCTTTTCCATTAACTTCTTTGCTGTGTTTAAACTCTTTTGCTGGTCTTGAAGTTTGTTTAATTTTTTCTTGGCATCAAGCGTCTTCTGCTGCGAATCCTTGATTTTTTTTTTAGCTTCACGCTTCTTTCGTTCTATGCGTGATAAGTTATATGGGCCTTTCTTGCCAAGTGTTAAACGTGGTCTACCTGCCATAGTTATTCTTCAAATGACTCGATAATATCTTTTCTACGTTCTTTGATACTTTCTTCTACGTTAAGTATCTGCTCTTCTACAACATCTTCTTCATTGTTATCGTTGTCACACTCACAAGGTTGATCTGGATCACACTTACAACCTTCTTTACCACACTTCGGACAGATGTCATCATCTAGCATTATGCTCTTCCTCTTTTTCCAATAGGTTTCTTAGCAGTCTTAGCAGATCGTATGAAGTTCTTCTTGGTAGGAGCACCTTTTGCACCTACTTTACGCATCTTTTCACCGCTACCTGCAGCTATGCGTTTTCTCTTAGCGTGTATATTTGCGTATAGTCCTTTGGGTTTTGTTGCCATATCTTAACACTTCCATCTTCTTCTTGCTTGTCGTATTCTGCTGTTAGGATCGTTTCTTGTCTTTGCAGAGGATCTTTTAAGTTGTCCGGCACTTCGAGCACAGTAACTCTTTCTCCTCTTAGCAGCTTTGCTGCCCTTTTTAACCTTGCCTGTTACGGCTGTTTTAAGTTTACTACCGGGATTTGCTCTTCGGTGTGCTTTTACACCTGCTCGTGTCATACCTGCACCACTTTTAGTAGAACGGTAATTCTTCTTAGTGCGTGGTATAGGTTTTTGTCTCCGTGGAGCCATTGTTAACGTCCAACTTTTTTCATCGCTATTTTATGAGCTTGTGTAAATGTTTTTCCTTTGAGCATAAGTTTACGCATTTCTGTCATATGTTTCTTTGTATGATGTTCTGCGTGACGTTGCATTGTCTTCTTTTGTCTGTCTGTCAGAGTATCTTTTTTCTTTTTCTTTTTTTTAATCATGCCACCAGAAGCTTTATTTTCTTCCTTCATTTTCTTTATACGTTCTTGTGCAGTTAACTTAGGTTTGTTTCTTCTTATTTTTCGTTGTGCAGGAGTTTCAGTAACAGTGATTATCTGTCCTGAATTTCTCTTCTGTTCAATTGTTTTTTTAGCTTGATTAATTAATTCTTGTTTACGAGCATTAGAAAGTTTTGTCCAAGTCTGTTTATCAGCTTGTCCTCCAATTGTCATTCTCATTATAGGAGTTAAATTATTCCACTCAGACATTATTATGACTTCTCTGCTGAACTCTTTGCTACTCTGCCACCGTAAGAATATTTTTTATCTTTAGGAACAGAGTAATATCTACCGTCATCACCTTTTTTTACAACACTTCCTCTATCTCGTTCAGCTTCTATTGTTTTAGGAAATGTTTCATGTTGTGAACCTTTTAATAATTTATAACTTTTAGGTGGTAATTTATTACGTTTTATTTCTTCTTTAGTTGCTTTAACAACACTTCCCATATGACCTTCAGAATCTCTTTTCATTTCAGCAGTACGTGCAGAAGAATAATCATATCCAGATCCTTCAGGATCAAAATTTAAGAATTCAAACGTATCTATTTGCATTGTTACGACTTCTCCGCTGAACTCTTTGCTACTCTGCCACCGTAAGAGTATTTTTTAATCATGCCACCAGATGCTTCAGGTTGTTCCATTATAGCACTCTCACCTTCTTCAGCTTTTTCTGCTTCATCAAGAGATGAAATAAATTCTATAGCATCTTTATAACTAAGATTAAATTCTTTCATAACAGATTTTATTCTTTTTTCAGGAATATCTGTTTCAGTACGATTAGATTCCATACTCATTGCATCAGCCATCGATTGTTACCTCCACATCTTTAGGTTGTTCTTTAGCAGGTAACATAACGATGCCATGTATGACTTCACCCTGCACTTCCGTTACTTGTTTTTTACTCAAACCTACTCTATCGAGTACCGCTTCTGCACTCTTAAAACGCATATCCATCTGATTTAAAGGTACACTACCATCAGCATCTAAACCTTCAGTTATACGATGAGCAGCTTTAACGGAGTACGAGGCCAGCATTGACCTCGTTCTCTCTAGTATTTCATCTCGTAAAGTGTTCATTAACCAAGATCGACTACTCTCTTTGTAGCCAGCCTCGATAACTGCGTCCTTTACTTTACCGCCATTAGCTATGAGACAACTAACAAACTTTTCTTGTTTGTCAGTTAACTCACGTTGACGACTTCGTTGTTGTTGAGCACTAGGTAACATAACTTGGTGTTAAACCTTCTTCTTTACGTGCCATAACATCTACGTCTTTGTATTCTTTTATATCGTGACCCAAGTCTTCGTTCATTTTCTTTATGTCATCTTCCGTAAAACACCCAAACTTTACGATACCTTTTACAACATCTTTAAATGTTATCATAATAGAACGATAGAGCATGTACTCATTTTCTTTAAGAGAAGCCATACACTCTTGTTTAGTAGTAAAGTCAGCCGTTAACATCTGAATCCATCCTTGAGGTGGTACACCCTGAATATTCGTAGCTATCATAGCTGCTATAAAAAACTTAGTTGTAGCTTGTGCTGCTAGATATAGCATCATCTTCTTCCTCTTCCTCTTCGTCTTCTTCCTCTTCAACTTCTTCTTCATCGTCCTCATCATCATCGTCATCATCATCGTGAGCAACTTGAAGTTCTTTGAGTTTCTTTTCTAAGATGAGCATAGCTTCTACAGCACCTGTTATCTTGAGAGAACGAGCTTGTAGTTCTCTTTGTTGCTGGAGTAGGTCTTCTTTCATCTTGAGGATTGTAGGAGTATCGAGAAGTGCTTCTTGTTGTGCCATTGTAGTCTATTCCTTGTATGTCTATAATGAGTAAGAGAAAAAGAGATATGTACGTACTTCTATGCAAGAGTATTACATTTGTATATTATCTCAACCCTGTGTATGTAAGGAAAGTTTACGATTTACGAACTACGTTCTTTTACGAGTACAAGAAAAATAACTCAAAAGAAGCATGTACGTTTGTAGGTAAACTCTCTTTTTCTCTTTAATATGTATGAAAATATAAAATTTATTAGATGCCTTGCGTGTTAACTTCGACTACCTCTTTTATTTAAATTATGTATTATAAGGTTGAAGGTGTGTAAGTAACACAATCAAGTACATTTCTCTCTCCTTATATACTATTATAGTGCAATAATACAACATGTCAATAAAAAAATAAAAAAAATTATATTTTATTCTTGACAAGATGCTGTGGGGGTGTATAATATAGACACAGTCTTCATATAAGAGAAGAATAAAAGATCAATATAGATACTCTGAAGACAATATAACTCATAGCACCGTAGAGCTACTATATAGTTAAAGTAGTCTACGGTGTATTTTTATGTGTAAAGATGATTACTATGACTACAATACTACTCCAGAATAGTCATCAAAGCCAACACACTTCAAAAAAATAAAATTAAGAGCAGCTAGTAGTACAAAGTATGTACCACCCCTACTGACCCTATTCCCCCCTAGACGAGAAAATCTCTCGCATTCTATCAGATATACCTGACTTTATAGACTTAGTAAGGAACAACACATATTATGCAGTCTTTAGAGCGTTAGAGTCATATAGGTTTTGTGGTGTGCGTGAATTTTAGAATTGTACTGACAACAAAAGCAACAGGGGGCAGGTGGGCGTTACTTAAACCCAGTGCTCTAAACCTATCTTGTCCAATGTTATCAACACTAAACTATATTATCTATATCGATTGAGTAGGCAAAAAAAGACCCTCTGCTTATCCGATACAGAGGGCTAAGTTTAGGGAGGTTGAGGTTGTATTACTTAGTAGGTATCTTCACCGTTAGGATCGAGAATACTGTCTGCTCGTCTCTTGGCTTCGAGTATGATCTCATCTGGTGGTAAAGCGTCATTATCTGAGTAGTTTCTGCAAAGCTTGGTTAGACTAAAGTCTAGGGCTGGTTCGTTATCATATCGACCTTCGAGCCAGTCCTGCTTAAACTCTGAAGTCATAAAGTTGCTTAAATGCGGAAACTGCTTTAAAAGCTCTGTGTTCTTTTTATGCATAATATGCACACCCCTTTTTTGTGTTAGCTTGCACCGCTACCATGAACAGCGAACTATTAAAGTTGCTGTTATCTTCTGCGAACATAGCACACAGATCAGTCAATATCTTGCCATCTGTTGCGTCTATTGCTTCTTCGTTATTACTGAGTATCTCTGCAATAGCTTTGTAGTGTTTTCTGGTCATCATTGTAAAAGTATCCTTTTTCTATATTGTCAATATTGTCTACGTAACAACACATAGCACGAATAAACAAAACGTTGCAAGCGAAAAAGCAACAAACGTTGTAATGAAGTCTCTAAACTTCAACATGCGTTTATGTTGTGTTAATTGCTCATTCATGCGTTGTCGTGATTGTTCGAGTAGTCTCTTGCGAACACCGTCCTCATATATTTGTGTAACTGTTCGGGCTCTATGCTTTGAGATAATACCATTAGTGCAGTAAAGTTTCTCCATTGTCTGTGTTCTCCTGTTGACTAGTTAATAATAAAATAGGCTGTAATGCATTACACATTACAGCCTAATAAGTTAATAATCAATGAATATTTATATTATTATGAAAACAGGAATACTATCATCAAAATAACAACGGCAATAATACAAAGCCGATAGACAACAAGTATAAACTCCATATCATTAAGCCACCATTTCAAGTGCTTTAATACCTGCCTTATTTTTGATATCATTTTGACTGGCTAACCTTCCACCACCGTAGAAAGCTTTATCTAATCTGATATCGTCACCAAAGTCTCTCACTGGCTTATGGTCTGCCATCCACATGACAGTCTGATAAGCACCCCAAAGCGTACCCTCTGCACTATCTTTGTTCCACCCTGCATTGATAGTTTGATCGACTAACTCGACAGGCTTATCCTCACTGTCATCACTAACAAGCTTTTGTGTTTCTAATTTCTCAATCTGCTTTTGTGAGATCTTTTTGCCTGACTTGATGGACGCAATAAGATCTTCGAGTGTGTCACTAAGAAATTCGTTTTCTTTGTCTTGGCGGTCAATGATGGATTGTTTGGTTTCACCTTTAGCAGTGCCAGTGATGGGAGCAAATGCTTGTCCTCGATTATATGCGAGTGCTTTTCTAACACCCTCACTTTGGATTACCTTACCATCTTTCTCACGTTCTTTGCCACCAAACACATACTTGAAGAACTCTAATTCCTCTTGACCGCTAAGTACTTTACTTGCCATGTTCTTAGCAAACAACTCGAACTCTCCAAACTGTTCGGAACTAATACCCAAAGCAATCTTCAAAGTGTCTGCATCGAACATTGTTTTGTGGTTATGCTTCACAATGTCCTTTGCTTTCTCTCCGATCTGCATTGCCAGACGCATAGTATTATTACACACAACTCTTATCGGTGTAATGAGTGCGCTGTTAGCTTCCTTGCCAGTATGGTTGATAGTGAACAATAGGTTGTTAACTACTTCGTCATCCTTGCCCAGTGTAAAACCTTCTTTAGTCGATGCCATGCACCAGACTTTACGACCACCAAATAATGATCCAGCAGTGTGCAAATACATTTCTTCCTTGTCGATGAACTCTTGAAAGAAATTAAACATCTCTGCATTCTGGAAAGGCTGGTATTGTGTCCCAGCAACATATTCTCCCAGAATAGAGCCATCATTAGTACGCTCTATAAAATAACTTTCTGGAATAGGCTTACTAGGATGCGTGGCGTGAGATGGTGGGTAATGGTTTTGTGTTAACTGAACTTGCCAATCACAACCAGAAGCTTCGAGCATCTCTTGAGCACTCATGTCATTATTAACTGGTGTACCCAAACCATGCCAAGGAACTTCACCAGCAAACGCCATTGTTTCTACTTCATGTGTCATATTTTAGTATCCTTCATTTGGTTAATGTTGAATGTTAAAATATATGAATTTGCAGGAAAGTCAAGTTTATAGTTACTTATTATTACAGCATAAGTGTATACTGAGTGTACCATTACAGCACACTCAATACACAATAATAAAGATTATTTTTTATTTTTTATTTATGGGAAACGGAATCTTCTAGTTTATCGTGGACAAATAAACGACCTTCAAAATCTTCTCGTTTATCGGTTGACAAAATCTTTTGCTCTATATGATTGACAAAATCTTTTGGCTTATGTTTTCTGATAAGAGAAGAAAATTCTTTCTCATTAAAGTCCATGTCTACATGAGATAAAAGATTGACAAAATCTTCCTCTAAAGCAAGTAACTGCCAGAGGTCTAAGTTTCTTCTATTGGTGTACTGATTAGACAGTATGTACGCAATAGCTCGGTAATATATTGTAGGACTCATTAACTTATTCTCCTTTCTCTGGTAGATCATCAGGAACAATACTGACACAGTATGCAAACTCTCCTTCATCGCTGACAAAATCTTCGATGAATTGAAATTTTATTTTAAGCTCATGTTTTTCAAGGTATTTGTTGATAAAGTCTACACCATTGACAAACCCATCTGCTTTATAGCTGTCATTGAACACTATGATGTTACTGTTCATTTATTGTCTCCCACCAACATTTACTTCATCTTCGATCTCACTTAACCACTCGTCAAATAAATTAGTTAAATCATCAGGCATCTCAGCGTCAAGCCTAACCTGTTTTGGGTTGTCATTCCACTCAACAAAAATTTGCGATGAAACTATGTATTTTTTATTCATTATACTATTCCTCTATACATACGTTACATTGAAGTCATCAGTATTCTTAAAACAATTACTGCCATACTTTTTCTTTAAGTGTGTAGTAGTTGTTTTTTTATTACTGAACACATCTGTTAGAACCCATACACCATCATAAATGTGTACATTTTCTACGTTAAACTGACCTCGATATATCATATAAGGTGAGTAGTACTGCCATATAGCGTAACTGCCATCGTAACCACGTTTACTGGCTTCAATGACAGGATAATTAAAGCTGGCTCTATTGAGTTTTAGAGGTTTATTCATTTTACCGTTTCCTCTTTCTAATTTGTTTACCAAACATAATATCACTGTTTGATAAAACGTAACCGTCTTCGACTACAGATAATTCAGTGTCCTCTATTGTATTATGGAATCGTGTATGTTCAATCCAATACCATTCTAAAAAATCTAAAGCTCTTTCCATATCTATAAAAACTCTGTTGTATTTTATATCTTCTTTACTAATAGGACACACACCGTCAATATTATATTCAACCTTGCAAAAATCATTTCCTAAAAGATCATAAAAATCATCTTTTTGCATAAAATCTTTTTGGTATAACGCAATAGGTTCTCTATTTTTTGTTATCCTACCACACTCTTTAAATGTAGCACCGTACTCAATAATGAAATTAACCATTTTACCGTCTCCAGTGTTGCATATTTACAACAACTCAATCTGGTTAAGATCTTGATGAAAACCACTTTCACCAAATATCTACTCTAGAAGCATACACTATAAAGAGTGCTTATCAAGTCATTTATTTTAATTTAATGCTTGACAAAAATAAGTAGCATTTTGAATGATTTACGTTAATCTTCGTGATAAAATGTGTGAGTGCCAATTCTTAAACTTTTCTTCTGCTTGTTAACTAACTCTTCAATCTTAGCAACATTGTAAAATTTAGCTTTTCTTCTCATTCTTTCTGAATGTGTTACTTTGTTTTCATTACGACTTATACTATATGTTTCTAGCATATCTAAATCTGCCTTATTATAATCTATCTTCATAATAATTCTCCTTTATTATATCAATTCATACAAAGTATACTCTACAAGTATTTCTTCATTAGCACTTAAACTTTTTGTAGTCATAAGGTACAATACGAATGTGTCATACCAACGACCTTCTATTGTTTTGCAATTAGCAGTAACGTCATCACTAGTATGGTTGTAGAACGCACCTAATGGTGTTCTTATAAAACCATGTTCAAAATGTTCATTTCTTACGTGACTGATACCTAACACAGTAGTATCTTTAAACTCTGTAGTTGTAAACAAACCTAATCCTTCAACAGTAGACTGTTTGATTGTTAAACCATTAGGTAAAGGTTTATACACTTTTTCTCTCCACTGGTAGACACCATATTTGATTGACCATAGCTTTCTTGTCTTCGGAATATTGTGCTATTGCAAATCGTTTTAAATGATATAAATTTGCTCTTACATGTTTGTAGCAAATATCTATTGTGTTAAACTCTAAGGGTACACCATTAAAAGTATTAACTTCTACTACAAATTTATCAGAAGGATTTATTGGTTGATTTAAAAACATCATTGTTATCACAATTATAAATTTCATCTATCTTCTCCTACTGTAGAACTTGTGTCTACCAATTTGATCAACTAATTCTGCGTCCTTAGACCAGAATGGGTTGACATAATTAGCGTGATAGTGAGTAGCATCGCTAACAGATTCCAGTGTAATACCAGACAAGACCATTTGTGTTACGGCAACAGCACGTAACCATGCATCCATATCAGTTATGATTTCTTTCTTACCATCGCACCAGTAACTAAACGAACACTTGTGTCGTACTGGTACACCATTTTTATGATACAATCCTTGGTGTGCTACATCACACACATTATCAGGATACTCGTCATTTTTAACTCTATTCATAACAACAACTGCTACAGCTAGTTGTCCTATGAACTCCTCTCCTCGTGCTTCAAAATACACAACTTCAGCTAAACAATGTAAGTCATTGTCATTGTCAAACGAACTCGCTTTACTAACTCCTAACGTTACAACAATTGACATAAGTATAACGAACACAATAACAATAAATGCTAACATAAATTTAGCACCTAACGTAAACAAATTATTTTTCACACTTGTACTCCTTTTCTTTCGGAAGATACACATCTACTAGACATTCACAATTAGGGCAAGACAAATTCGTAACCATACAATAGTACTCATCCTCATCCGATATATCGTGATCGTTACCCCAAATCAATTCAGTGTTACAATGCCAACATTTCATTTGATATTTATCAATTCAGCTTCATTCAACAATACTTTATAAAAATACTCTCCAGAGCGTATAGCCCTGTTAGGTACTTCTACAACTTTTGACTTCATAACATGTCTGTAGTTCATCTTCCAAGCTTGTTTACAATCACCACGTATAATATAAAAGTAAAACTTCGGTTGTGTTTTTAAACTCAAGACATAGTCTATAAGTTTTTTCTTTCGATAAGGTATGTGTACATCTTGCCATACTTCAGGCCACTCTCCTGTCCACATATGTTTCATCTCAACTTCGTGGTAATATACAGTATCTTCGTACACACTCTCTAAGTCCATACGCATAGTCTCAATAGGCTCTTGTACTGTATGTCCTATACTCTTTAAGTATCTAGTTATACAATTCTTGCCTTTTGTATCATTTAACTCATATCTTTTTTTATCAAATGATTTGTACTTAATGTGCTGTAGGTTCATAACCATATTTTTCCTTTAAATTATATTCAAAGCTAGTTATTTCAGAAAACGTTAAACCATAGTGTATAGCTGTAAGATCGAGAGCTTCTTTAACACCAACCTTCTCTTCTTCAATTAATATTCTGATAAATTTTATAGCTCTAAGAAGATGTAATTCATTTGCATAGCTCTCATCATCTAATGCATCGATATCCATTCTGGTACACTCCTTTTTGTCCACTTAGCTATATCAAACTTATCATGTATATAATAATTACGATAACTCTGTATGTAATCATCATCTTCTTTATAATGTTCTGGCATACAAAGAGGTGGTTTTGTTAACTTGCTGTCTTGATCGCCAAAACTTCGTATTAAATAATCAGGAACAGCATACAATGCACCATTCAATGCACTACTTTTATGTATCTTATTGTATCTATGTTTGTATTCTGCTTGTAGTTCACGAAACAATTCATAAGACCATAGATAATTATACTGAGTTTCTCGTACCCATTTAGTCATAGGATGATTGAGGTAAGCTTCTTTGTACACAGAAACAGGTGGAGTGTCACTTTGTCTCCATGCAGTAGACAACATCTGTGCAGTTTCTAAGATCATTTTAACTACGTGCTTGTCACAATGGTACACAGCACATATTTCTGGATCTTTATCCAAGTGAAATATATTCATTTTTTAGTATCCTTTGTTATTTTTGGAGTATGTTTAGGTGTAACACAATAGATAACACGATAACCTTTACACCACATTTTGAACATATGCAACTTATTTTTTAATGCTTTTAACATTTTTACCCGAATATCTCATCGTCTGGAATTTGAGTAACTCGATCAATTGTATATGGTTTTGTAAATTCTACAAGTTTCCAACACATTTCATGTAAATATTCATCATCTTTTTCTTGAGATTTATTGAGTACGTATTGAGCATACTCTTCAATTTTATTCCATTGCATATTATTCTCCTTTCTTCAACTGAAACATAATATACTCTTTGTTTTTATCATCTAAGAGTATACTAGGGATAGGTAGAGATATATACTTAGTGTTTTTTGGTGGTTCTTGTACTCCAGTATAATTCCACTCATAACCTTTATCTAATTGTTTACCTACAGTGTCAAAAAACTCTTGGTTATCTGACACAAAAGAAAACCCAGTAAGAACTGAGTACACAACAATAATAATTCCCATATTAAAACATCCACTTCTTATTCTGAAATTTTATCCAAGCTATTCCTTTGACATTAACATTGCGGTATTGTTTTTTATTCATTTCAAATACTACAAGATACTTGTCTAAGTCTACAGTAGGTTTTCCTGTACCACAATACTTTAGTACATTTAACCTTCCAGTTAGTTCTCTACGATCAAAGTTTTTAGTAAAGAAGTTTACAGTAAATATTTTATTACCTACTGCTTCTTGTATATTCTGTGTTAAATCCTTTGTAGGTATTACATTGGATTCTGAAGTTTCGATGTAACTATATATTGTCTCCATATATTTTCTCCTTGTAATTATCTTAAATATAGTATAAGCTTAATTAAGATAATTTGTCAATACTTAATTTAATTTAATAATATCAAGGGTTTGATATGAGTTATCAAAGAAGACAAAAAGACAAAATGATAAAAAATCATATTGCAAAAGATTTAAGAACACCAAAATACAAGCAACGAATTGTTGCTAGTAAGAAAAGGTATTCTAGATTAAATAGTACTGACATACACAACAAGTACATAGAGGATACAGACAATGAAACAAGAACACGTTATCGAGATGAAAAGTGAAAACATACAGTTACGAAATAATGTAAGAGATTTACAAGATCAATTGCAATATTCTTATAAAAGAATTAATGCATTGACAAAACAACATTATGAGTGTATACGCATTATTAGTGAAATTGATGTAACTCAATACAATCAAGAAGTTTTTAAGGATGTTGTTTCAGCTATAGACGAAGAAGTTAGTTTAAAAAATCAATTTCCTTTCTATATGTCTGATTTACCAGATTCTAAAAAATTTAAATTTAGAGATTAATATGGTTAAAAAAATTATTCATATTAATCAACATATTATTAAACGAAATGCTAAAACTGGAGAACGTAGTCCAGTGATAACAGTTAAAACTTATAAGGATAATATATATTCTAATGAAGTCTATGTAGATGGACCTTGTAAAATTATTTATAGTCCTGATAAACCATTAAGTTGTGGTGCAAAAGTATGGATAGAAACGCAATCTAATATTATTATGAAAAACAAATAGGAGATACAACATTATGCTTAGTTCTAAACAAGATGCTTTCTTAAATGAGCTAGAAACATTGTGCAGAAAATATTCTGATCGTAGAGAGTGGCAATGGAAATTAGAGTCTGATCGTGAAGATGGTATAATGTTTAAATTCTTTTACGTAGATGTAGAAGATGAGGGTATTGACGAAGATACAGATGAGTAATCCACGTAAACTTATTATCGATATAGAAACTGATGCAATAGATGCTAAAGTTATTTGGTGTGTTGTGTGCAAAGAGCATAACACACCAGATGCTGAGTACAAAGTGTTTACGGATAAACAATCATTTAAAAATTACTTGTTGAAGGATGATATACTCATAGCACACAATGGAATAGGATTTGATTTTCCTGTGTTAAACAAGCTTTGGGGTGTAGAGATAGACTACACTAACGTAATAGATACCCTCATACTGTCTAGGTTATTTAATCCTGACAGAGAAGGTGGTCACTCTCTGGCAAAGTGGGGTGAGACTTTAGGCTACAATAAACTTGAGTTCAGTGATTTCAATAAATACTCTGAACAGATGCTTGTGTACTGCAAGAAGGATGTAGCTATTACTGATAAACTTTATAAACATTTACGGATAGCTGGTGATAAATTTTCTAAACAGAGTATAGTTTTAGAACATCGTATAGCACACATCATACAGAAGCAGAAGATACATGGTTTCTATCTAGATCGTGACAAGGCTGTAAGTTTGTTTACACATACTAAACAGAAAGCACAGATGATACAGAGAGAAATAAAACAACACTTTAAACCTAGACCTAAATTTTTAAAAGAAGTGACACCAAAGTATAAACAGAATGGTGAGATGTCTCGTTCTGGTGTAATGCATTACGTAGATGACATAAATGACATAGGTGGTTCTTTCTCTGTATTTGAGTACCGTGACTTTAACTTAGCTAGTCCTAAACAAATAATAGAACGTCTAGATGAGTGTGGTTGGAAACCAAAAGTATTTACACCAAAGGGATCACCGAAAGTTTGTGAAGAAAACTTGGAAACTATTCCCGATACTGCTCCAGAGCCAGCTAAGAAGTTAGCAGAGTGGAAGATGCTAGAGACACGATGGAAGACTGTAGAAGCATGGTTAGATAATCTTGACGAAAACAGTAGAGTACATGGAGATGTACACACTATGGGTGCTGTAACAGGCCGTATGACCCATTCTAATCCTAATATGGCTAATGTAGTGTCAAATGACAAACCTTACGGTGAGGAATGTAGATCTTGTTGGAGTTCTCCTAACGAACAGTACCGTATTGTAGGAATGGATGCAAAAGGTTTAGAGCTACGTATGTTAGCACATTATATGCGTGACAAAGACTACATGGACGTAGTAGTTAATGGTGATCCACATACTGTAAACATGCAAGCTGCTGGATTGACAACAAGAGCACAGAGTAAAACGTTCATTTATGCATTTTTATATGGTGCAGGTGCAGAAAAACTAGGTAAGGTTGTAGGTGGTAATGCTACTGATGGTGCTCGATTAAAAAGAGATTTCTTAAATAATATGCCATCATTGGCTAGATTAATTAGTAAGGTACAGCGTCTATCAGAAGTAGGAAGCATTGAAGGTTTGGATGGTAGACGTATACTAGTACGTCATCAACATGCTTCCTTAAACACATTGTTGCAAGGAGCAGGTGCTATCACTTGTAAACAATGGTCTATCTGTATGGATGACTACATAAAACAAGAAGGACTTAGAGCGTATCTCGTTAACACAATTCACGATGAGATGCAGTTCGAGGTGCATGTTGAGGACGTTGACAAAATAATTTCAGCTTCGGACTTGACAATGCAGAAAGCAGGAAGTATACTAGGGGTAAGGCTACCTCTTAATGCTGATGCAAAAGTTGGTCTTAATTGGGCCGAAACACATTAATGTAAACACAAAATAAAGGAAATCAATATGATCGTAAGTGGTACAGCAAAATGGGCAAGTGTATTAGAGCCTAATTCTATGTCATCTAAGTATCAAGTTGACATATGCCAGCTAGATAAGAAAACAGTAAAAGAGTTGGAAAACGTTGGCATAACTGTTAAGGTTGGTGAAGGTGACAAAGCAGATCAAGGATCGTTTGTTACTGCTAAGACAGTACGTCCACCAAGAGTTATGGATAGTAAGAAAAATCCTTGGCCTACGGATAAGAAGGTAGGTAATGGAAGTAAAATTAAAGTTTCTATCAATCCTTATGATTGGACTTGGAAAGGTAAATCTGGTGTCAGTGCATCGTTAAATTCTGTAATGGTTGTTAACTTAACAGAGTACACTGGCGGTGGAGATGATCTAGATGAAGAAGATGGATTTGTTCTTGATGATGCGGATATGAACGAATTATAAGTTGTCTCCTTGAGTCCTGAGTATGACTTTAAAAACTACTCACTTTCAATAGTAGGGGACTTAGTACAAAGCACTGAGTTGGCTAGTAATGAGGGATGGGTTACTAGTATTTTAACGTAGGACATACACACACATGACTAAAAAAATTAAAAAAATTTCTACGTTAGTAGAAGATATACACACGCTTATCGACACAGGTAAACACAAATTAGATACTGATAATTTAAATTTATTCTTAGACACTATGAAATATGAAGTTACTCGTTTTCTTGAACCCTATGAAGGTGAACGCAAGAATTTACGATTATCGGCTGTAGGTAGAGAAGATCGTAAACTCTGGTACGAGATGAACGATACTAAGAAGAGAAAAATATCACCACAGTTACGTATGCGTTTCTTCTATGGTAATATAGTAGAAGCACTGTTATTGTTCTTGGCACAAGAGTCTGGACACGTTGTAAAGGATCAACAGAAAGAAGTTAAACTAGAAGGAGTCAAAGGACACATCGATGCGGTTATAGATGATGTGTTGGTTGATGTTAAATCTGCATCGGACTACAGTTTTAAAAAATTTAAAAATGCTACACTATTTGACGATGATCCTTTTGGGTACATAGGACAGATCAGTTCTTATATGCAAGCTCTTAATTTAGATGAAGGAGCTTTTTTAGCTTTCAACAAGAATACAGGTGCAATTACATTATTAGAGATTGATGAGTTAATGACAATCAATGCATCGAGTAGAATTAAACATTTAAAGAAAGTAATAAAACAGAAGAAAGCACCTGATAGGTGTTATGGTGATGAAGAATATGGAACGAGTGGCAACAGAGTTGTAAATAATAATTGTAATTACTGTGACTATCGTGTAGACTGTTGGAAAGATGCTAACGATGGAAGAGGTTTAAGAACTTTTAAGTATGCTAATGGTTACAAATATTTTACTAAAATTGTAAGTGAACCTAAAGTAGAAGAGATAAGGTAATTGAATGGGAGATCTTATTAAAAGACATCAACCTTGTCCTGACTGTGGCAGTAGTGACGCACTTAGTCTGTACACAGATGGTACATATTGTTTTTCTTGTACACGAGGAAAGAAACCTGATGAACTAGAAGACGAAGAAGAAGAGGATACAAAACAGATGCCATCAACATCACAACTAAAAGCTACAGGTGTAGTTAAAGAGATACCTGACAGAAACATAAGTAAGTTTACGTGTGCTAAGTACAATGTAATGATAGATGATGAGGGTAAACATATTTATCCTTATTATAATGCAGATACAGAACACGTAGCTAGTAAGATACGAACACCTCATAAGAATTTTAGAATAGAAGGTGATGTAACGGATGTCGGTTTATTTGGGCAACACTTGTTTAAGAGTGGTGGTAAATATATTACACTGGTAGAAGGTGAACTAGATGCTCTTGCAACACATCAGATATTTGATTGTAAATGGCCTGTTGTCAGTATACGTTCTGGAGCAGCAGGTTCGTGTAAGGATATAGAAGCTAACTACGAATATCTTATGAGCTTTGACAATATTATTATTTGCTTTGATAACGATAAAGCAGGAAAACTTTACGCTAAAAAAGCTTCTGAATTACTCTCGCCAAAAGCTCGTATAATGAGGATGCGTTACAAGGATGCATGTGAGTATTTAGAGAACTATGAGATAGAAGAGTTTAAATCAGATTGGTGGAACGCAGAGATATACACACCAGATGGTAT
>VTLG01000110.1_pt1 | contig 26184 bp, 42 predicted proteins | sample 4694571 | NCBI WGS metagenome assembly VTLG01 (sample SAMN12604809, study PRJNA352737) | marine metagenome | biome: ENVO:00000447; feature: ENVO:00000209|ENVO:00000569|ENVO:01000036; material: ENVO:00002151; isolation source: viral sequences binned using virsorter ...
GTATTGATATCAATCCCGTAAAATTGGATATCTACTATTATATCAGTTTAAGTTCAAACTAAAACCAACATAAATGAACCAAAAAAACCACAATTTTTTTTGGAATTAAAAATTAAAAAAAAAACATGGGAAAAGGTAGGAAGAAAACACCAACAAAAATAAAAGAGATGCAGGGAACTCTTGAAAAAAGTAGATCAATTGAAAATGAAATGACTGTTGATTTGGTTTCTGATATTCCAACTGCTCCAGATTGGCTATCTGAAATTGGAAAGAAAGAATTTGAAAAAGTTACAACTCAACTCTTTAATCTTGAAATGCTTTACTCAGTGGATCTGAGGTTAGTGGAGGCTTATGCAAATGAGATCAGTTTATATTTAGAATGTGAAATGAAGCTCAGAAAAGAAAACAGAATAGATGAGTTTCAATCTTCAGAGGGAACAGTTCTAAGAAGGCAAGCATCTCCTTTAGTTAAAATGAAAAATGACGCTTTAAATAACAGCCTTAAACTGGCTGCTCAGTTCGGACTCACTCCAGTTGCAAGAGCGTCAATTGCTGCTCCAGTCTTGAATAACAATACTCAGATAAATAATTATTTTGACTAAGTTTTATTTTGACAAAGAAGCCGCTTCAAAGGCTATTGGATTTATTGAAACTTTTTGCACTCACACAAAAGGAGAACTTACTGGCAAACCTTTACTGTTGGAAGATTGGCAAAAGAAAATTGTTGGAGATTTATTTGGATGGAAAAATAAAAACGGACTAAGGAAATTTAGAACAGCATACATTCAGATTGGAAGGAAGAACGGGAAGAGTACCCTCTGCGCTGCAATAGGATTATATATGTTATTTGCAGATGATGAAAGAGGGAGTGAAATTTTTTCAGCTGCTGGAGATAGACAACAAGCGGGAATTGTTTTTGAGATAGCTAAAAGAATGATTATCAATAACTTAGAACTAACAAAGAGATCAAAGGTTTTTCGCAACTCAATTACAAACGAAAGTAAGGGAAACTTTTATCAAGCTATTTCTTCTGATTCAAAAACCAAACATGGTTTTAATGCTAACTGTATTATTTTTGATGAATTACATACTCAGCCGAATAGAGATTTATGGGATACGCTTTTAACTTCAACAGGAAGTAGAAGGCAGCCCTTATGTATTGCAATTACAACAGCGGGATATGATAGGCAAAGTATCTGCTGGGAAATTTATAATTATGCAAAACAAGTTCAGGATAATATAATAAAAGATGAAAGTTTTTATTCTGCAATATTTGAAGCTGAAATAGATGATGATATTACAGATGAAGAGGTATGGGAAAAAGCCAATCCTAATTATGGAATCAGTTTAAGGAAAGAATATATGAAAAGAGAATCTCAAAGGGCTGTGGATGTTCCTTCTTATCAAAACACTTTTAAAAGATTAATGTTAAATATTTGGACCGATTCTCAAACTGCTTGGATAGGTGCAAAAGAATGGGAAGTTTGTGAAGGAGAAATTGATCTGAAAAAATTAAAAGGCAAAGAATGCTGGGGAGGATTAGACTTAGCATCAACCAGAGATATATCGGCTTTAGTTTTATTATTTAAAGAAGATGAAAAGTTTCTTATTGTTCCATACTTTTTTATTCCTGAAGATAACGCAAAGAAAAGAAGTGAAAGAGATAAAGTTGATTATGTAACTTGGATAAGAGATGACCATATTATTGCAACTTCTGGAGATGTTGCAGATTATAATTTTATAAAAGAAAAGATAATGGAATTAGGGATGGAATATAACCTTCAATCTATTGCTTATGATAGATGGAATGCCAGTCAATTAGTAATAGATTTGACAAATGAGGGAGTTCCAATGGAGCCTTTTGGTCAGGGTTTTAAATCAATGAGTGCTCCAACCAAAGAATTAGAAAAAGTTATATTAGGAGAACAGCTCATTCATAATGGGAATCCAGTTATGACTTGGATGCTATCAAATATTGCTCTCCAAGAAGATCCTGCGGGAAATATAAAACCGAATAAATCAAAATCAACTGAAAAGATTGATGGAATTGTGGCTTTAATTATGAGCTTGGGAGAATATATGACAGAGGGAAATGTGAGTTCAATTTATGATGATAGAGGATTATTAATATTATGATTTATATTTATTCAGCATCAGGATTTGTTAGAGCGTTTTGGGAGCGTTCTAAAAAATATAAGACTTTAAAAGGAGCTTATGAATCAGTGGAGCAAGAGCATATTGAATTATTTGGCAAAAGAAAATATTCGGACTATAATTCTTTCAGAGTTTGTAGAGATAGGAAATTAAAGGAAACAATGTTACATAACAAAAAAATAATATAAATGTATAATTGCAAAAAATTAAATAGTGGGCATACTGCAATCAATTCAAAACATCTTTTCGGGTACTCAGAAAAAAGAAAGTGAACATAGGAATATAAATTATTCTTATCCTTTTGGAGCACAAACTTCTGTAAATCCATCAACAGCCATAACATTTTCAGCGGTATGGGCTGCAATGAGATTACTTTCAGAGAGTGTTTCATCTCTTCCTATTGGTGTATATAAACAAGAAACAAATGGGGATAAATATGAACAAACAAATGAATTATCTTATTTATTAAAATATCAACCCAACACTTATCAGAACAAAATTACTTTTCTGGAAAAGATAATGATGGATTTATTAAGTAATGGGAACTCTTATGTAAAGATTGAAAGAAACAGACTGGGGAGGCCGATAGAATTGCTTCCAATGAATTACAATAATGTTGATGTTTATTTCAAAGATAACCGATTATATTATTCAAATTCGGATATGAAAGGAACATATAACTCAGAAGATGTGTTGCATTTTAAATTAATAACAAACATTAGTAACAATACTTCTCAGGATGGAATTGTTGGACTATCTCCCATTACTCAATGTAAAAACGCAATAGGATGGGGAATGGATGTTGAAGAGTACGGTCGCACATTTTTCAAGAACGGCGCCAAGCTCAGTGGAATCTTGAAAACAGATAGAGCATTAAGTGAGCAGGCGATTGATAGATTGAGAAATAGTTTTAATACAAACTATTCAAAATTATCAGGTAGTAATCAAACAGCAGTATTAGAAGAAGGACTATCTTTCCAACCTGTAAGTATTTCAGCAGATCAAGCTCAATTTTTAGCTTCCAGACAATTTAGCGTGGAGGAAGTTGCAAGAATATTTAATGTACCTCCGCATTTATTAAAAGACTTAACTAAATCAAGTTTTAATAATATAGAAATGCAAAGTCAAGAATATGTTACTTATTCTTTAATGCCTTATCTAAATAAAATTGAACTTGAGATGAACACAAAGCTGTTCAGAAAAACAGTAGCAGGAAAAGAATATATAAAATTCAACACAAATGCATTATTAAGAGGAAATATAAAAGATAGAGCGGACTATTATAAAACAGCTATAAGCAATGGATGGATGAGTGTGAATGAAGTGAGGGAAAAAGAAGATATGAACAAAGTGGTAGATGGAGATCAAAATTATATTCCATTAAATATGACAACAATAAAAAACATATAAGATGCCAGCTGAAGAATGTAATAACGGAATGTGGAAGTGGGGAGAAACTGGAGAATGTAAATATGAAACTCAAGAAGAAGCCGAAGAAGATAATGAAGATTATGAAGAAGAACAAAATAATGAAATTATGAAAGAACAAGTAAAAGATAAACGGCATATCATATCCATTGAAGAAGATGAGAAAACAGTTACAATTGTTTATGAGAAAGATTTAGATGATGAAGATGTTCATGAGGAGATAGATGAAGAAATTACAGAAGATGTAATTAATGAAAACAAAATAAAAGTATGGGATAAAAAATTTAACAATATAATTATGGAAAAAAGAATATATAATATAGAGAGTATAGTTGAAAAAAGAGAAGATGGAAAAGAGGTGGTAGTAGGCCACGCTTCTGTTTATAATTCCCGATCAAATAATCTTGGCGGGTTTTATGAGTATATTGCAGAGGGAGCATTCAACAATGAATTAATCAAAAAATCAGACGTAAGAGCTCTGATAAACCATGATCCGAATTTGGTTCTGGCTAGAAGCACAAAAGGAACGTTAAATTTAGAAGCATCCGAAAAAGGATTGAGATATGAATTTGAAATTCCTGAAACTTCTTATGGAAAAGATTTAGCAATTAATTTAAAAAATGGAAACATCAGCCAATCTTCTTTTGCTTTTGTAGTTGCAAAAGATGGAGATGAATGGACTACGGATGATGAAGGAAATGACATAAGAACAATTACAGCAATTGATAGACTTTATGATATTTCAGCGGTTACTTATCCTGCGTATAATATGGCAGAATCTGATTTAATTGTAGCACAAAGAGGGCTGGCCTGTTATAAAGAACAAAAAGAAAAACAGAAGGAAGAAAATGATTTAGTGGCGCGGTCGTTGGCGAAACTAAAAATAGAATTAATAAAACGAAAAAAATAATTTAAAAAGAAATAAAATGAAAAATAGTATTGAATTAAAAGAAAAGCGTTCAGATTATATTTCTAAATTAGAAGTTCTTAAAAAAACTGCTGAATTAGAAGATAGAGATTTAACGCAAGATGAAAATACTGAAATGGATTCTATTTTGCAAAAAGTGGATGAAATGGATGTGAAAATTACAAGAGCTGAAAGAGCAGAGGAAGCGTTAAAAACAGCTGCTAAAGTTAGTGGGGCAAAAATAGAAGTAAAAGAAGATAAGGACTTGAAAAAATTTACATTCCAAGCTGCTATGAGAGCTGCCTATACTGGAAGATTAGATGGTGTTATTAAAGAAATGGATCAGGAAGCAAGAAGTGAATCCAGATACACAGGTCAAACTTATAAAGGAGTGGGCATTCCATCTTCTGTTTTGACAAGAGCTTGGGACACAGACTCTACTAATAGTGAAACTACAATGAGTTTTACAGATCAGTTAGAGAGCAATTTAGTATTAACATCTGCTGGAGCAAATTTTTATGGAGGTATAAATGATTTAAAATTCCCTGTATTTTCTGGAGTTACTTCATCATGGATAGCTGAAACTGGAGGATCTGCTGTTTCTGCTGCGGGAGATTTATCGGCTGTAACCTTAACTCCTCATAAATTGATCTCTGTTGTTAGTATGAGTCAAGAGTCAATAGTACAAAATCCATCTTTAGAATCTGCTTTGCAGAGCAATATTGCTGGAGCGATGTCTGCTACTTTGGAAACGGCTTTATTATCTAAAGCTGATATTACATCCGCTCCTCAATCCATCTTTTTAGATGCTGCGGCTGGATCAACTGCTGCCTTTACTGGAGCAACTGCATCTACATTAGAAAATACTTACATAGGTAATGATGGAACTTATGAAGGAGCACGAATGGCTTATTTAATGGATTCTGATGCTTATGCAGCTATTAAGCAATCAGCTATGATATCTAATGTGTCTGCTGCGTATGATATGAGAGATAAAACTATAAATGGCTTTTATGCTTTTGTTTCATCTAATGTAGCAGCTGATGGAGCTTCTGGGAAAGAGCACGTATTATTCGGCGATTTCTCTAAAGTGCATATCGCTCAGTTTGGAGGTTTAGATTTCTTATTTGATCCGTACACTGGGGCTGATACTGGAGAGCCAAGAATGGTCGTAACAGGACTATTTGATGGAGATGCTGTACAAAACACAACAGCTTTTGCAAACTTAATTGAATCGTAAAACAATAGTAATAATTCAAAAGGGCTGGTTTTAATTAGCCAGTCCTTTTTTTTTAAAATATAAAGACATGATTAGAAGCTTAAAAGTTGACACTCCTGCCACAACTCCAATTTTTACAACAGCTGAAGCAAAGGCAGTTCTTAAAGTGGATGTAAGTACAGATGACACAGTAATTGATAACTTAGTTGCAGCAGCAACTGAATCTTGTCAAATTTATACAAATCAATATTTTATTAATACAGTAGTAACTCAATATAGTGATAACTGGACTGCATTTTATACGTTGTATAAAAGCCCAGTATCGTCAATTACTCATATAAAATATTATGATACTGCTGATAGCCAACAAACTTTAGCTTCCTCAAATTACATATTAGATAACACTTCAAAACCTGCAAGAATTGGCATTGCTGTTGATGGAAGTTTACCCAATTTATCAGATAGAATCAACGCTGTTGAGGTTAAATACACAGTAGGGTATGGAACAGCTTCAACAGATGTTCCAGAGGGAATAAGAACGGCAATTATTTTAACCGTTGGAAATTGGTATCAGAACAGGCAAAGCGTAATAACAGGAAGAACAGCAACAGAGCTTCCTTTGTCAAGTCAATATTTATTAAATCAATATAAAATTCAGGTATGTTAGCCATAGGGGAATTGGATAGACGCATTGAAATTACATCTCCAAGTTATAGCAGAAATAAATATGGAGAGGAAACAAAAATTTATTCTACTCTTTACACAGTATGGGCCAAAATGGAATGGAAAAAAAGCGATAGAAAAGAAGAATCTCAGGAGCAAGTGCAAAGAACAGATTTAGTTTTTTATGTTCGTAATTTAGGAATAGATATTTTAGGAACTTACAGGATTGAATATGATTCAAAAACTTATATAATTAACGGTATAAAAGAAATTGATGGAAGAGATCAATTTTTAGAAATAGAAACAAAATTAAAAGATAATAACTAATGGCAGATGGTGTTACAGTAGAAGCTCAGGGAATAAAAGAGATTTCTCAGATGTTTAATGGATTGCCAAAAAGAGTGAATAAAGATGCGGTCTGGGGAAGATTTTGGGAAAAAGTTACTGTTCCATTATTGGAAGCTGCTGAGAGAAACGCTCCTATTGCTAAAGAAGATGTTCCTTATCCTCCAGACTCCACAAAAAAAATAAGAAAAGGTACATTAAAAAAATCTATTCAATTTTACAGAACCAGAGCATCAAAGGGAGATGTGCACGGCGGATATATTGGTCCAAGAGTAAAGGGAAAATTCAAGAAAAATAAAGGCGGATATTATGGAGCTTGGGTAGAATATGGGCATAAAATAAAACATAAGGGAGGAATGTCTGAAGCAAATCCATTTATGAAAAAAGCTTTTATGGAAAAAAGTCAATCTGTTTTGGCGAATGGATTCTCAGATGCCGAAAAAATATTTATTAAGGCGGTGGCTGCAGATGTTAGAAGAATGAAAAAATATGGAGCATTAGGATATTAAAATGGACATAGGAAAAGCAATATATAAAATTTTAAATGACAACATTGCAGTTAGTTCAATGGTAGGGACACGCATTGCTCCCAATGTTATGAAACAAACCTCAGCATTTCCTTTTATTGTTTATGATGTTTCAACTGACACTCCAGAAGGTCAAAAAGATTCTGTTGCTTTATTAGACACAGTGTCATTAATGGTTTCAGGATATTCTCAAACTTATTCAGAAGCCTCAAAACTTGCAAATTATATAAGAACGGCATTGGATCGGGTAAATGGTCTTTATAATGGTGTAAATATTCAAGCAATTGATTTTGATGGATATGATGATGTTTTTGATGATATGAGTGGTTCGGATGGAGTTTACAGAAAATCATTAAATTTTAATATTAGAATTTTAAATTCTTTTAATAATATATATTCAACTAATTTTGATGGAGTGGATGATTACGTTGCAATTGATGGAATTAATTCTATTGTAAATAGTACAACAGGAAGCATTTCAGTATGGGCAAAAACAGCAGCTACTGAAGCAAATGGGAATTATTTCAAGACTTATGTGGATTCAAATAATAACATTTCTCTCTTATATAATGCGGCATCCAATGAAGTAAGAATAAATTATAAAGGAGGTGGAACTTCGGTTGTGGCTGTAACAACTGAGGGAATTGAAGATGATGGATTGTGGCATCATATAGTTGGAACGTGGAATGTTACAGGAGATGCAATTACTTTATATTTAGATGGAGTGAAACAATCTACAACAGCATCTTTGCCAACATTTAGTGGAACTCCAACTGCTTCATCTATTGGAAATAATGCTGCTGGAGGCGGTTATTTTATCGGAAACATTGATGAGGTTAGTTTTTTTAATATAACTCTATCTGATGCAGATGTAACAACATTATATAATGAGGGATTGCCTTATACAGTAGAAGCAGATACAGGATTAATTGGATGGTGGAGAATGGGAGATGGAACTTTAACAGGAGATCCGATTGCAACATATCCAACAATTCCAGATGATAGCACAAATAGTAATAATGGCACAATGACTAACATGACATCAACAGATTTTGAAGCTGATGTTCCAGAATAAAAAGATATGGAAAAAAAATATGTTATAATAGAGAAGAGTTATGTGGAGTCAATTGATTTTCAAAAAGTAATTGAAACATCAAAATCAACATTAAGATATAATTTGGATGGAACGAAAACAATAGTTAAATTTACTGGAGATGTTCCCTCATTTTTAGAGGGGGAAATAATTTATTCTCACAGTGAAATAATAGAAATAATTAACAATCCAGATAATGGTTGGGTTGATACAAACGAATAAAAAAATGGAAGATATTTATGCATCATACTATAATTCAGTTTCTAAAACTTATGAATTTGAATTAAAAAAAGATTACAATAGAAATGGCAAACTATTACCTTCGGGAATTAAAATAACAACAACTCAAGAGGGAATTGAATGGTTTTTAGAGAATGGATATGGAGAACCAGAAAAGAAGAAAGTAAAAAAAGAAACGAAAACAAAAAACAAAGCTTCAGATAAGGAGCAAGAAATTGAATTATAAATTTATAAAATAAAAAAAAATGGCAAATGGAATTTTAAATGGAACGGATTTAAAGGTGTATATAACTCCAGATGGAGGTTCTGCAACCTTAATCGCTTACGCAACAAGTGCAACAATTAATGTAAATCACAGCCCAAGATCGACCAGTAATAAGGAAGATGGGGGATGGGAATCAGCCATGGAAGGTTATCGAAACTGGGATGTATCAGTAGATGCAATGTATGCATGGTTAGATGCTTCTGGGAGCGCAATTGGAGGTTTAACTCTTAGTGAGTTGTTTGATACAATGATAAACACAAGAGCAAAAACATCAGTTACTTTTGGTGTTACAACAACAACAGCTGGAGATACTAAATATACTGGAGATGTATGGATGACTTCAGCTAGTCTTTCTGCACCGAATGAAGATTCGAGTACATTTAGTGCTTCTTTTCAGGGTACTGGAGCATTAACACAAACTATTGCTTCTTAATAGTTTATGAATTAGAGCCAGCCCTTGCGTTTTCTTTTCTGAGTGCGGGGGTTGGTTTCTTTTAATATCAGAAAAGATAAAACAAAGAAAATGAAATATGAAATTTTAGAAATTGGAGAACATAAGATGCCAATAAGATTCGGATTCAATGCTTTAAGGAAATATTCCTTATTAACTGGAGCCACTATAAATGATCTAAATAAATTTGCATCTGGTAAACTAACATTTAATGATGCTTTTAGTTTAATTTATTGTGGATTGGAAGATGGATATAGAGCGGCAAAACAACCATTTACACATTCTTTAGATGATGTTACTGATATGTTTGATGGTAATACAGATTGTATGGAAAAAGCTTTTGAGATATTAGCAAGAGCAATGGGAGATGGAAACGAAAAAAAGTCAAAGGCCAAGAGAGTAAGGAAGAACTAACTTGGCCAAAAATGGAACAAATTGCATTCGGACAATTAGGAATGAATGTTGAGGATTTTTATGATATGCTTCCCAGAGAATTTTGGAATAAAGTGGAGGGATTTTATGAGTTGGAAAATATGAGGCAAAGAAGCGACTGGGAGCGCACAAGATGGAGCACCTGTTTGTTATTAAATATCCAACTCCCTAAAGGGAAAAGTATAAAACCCATAGATCTGGTAAAGTTTGAATGGGAAAAAGATCAAAACAAAATAGATTTTAAAGATTTGAAAAATAAAGCAGAGTATATTAAAAAATTAGAAGAATATGGCAAGTAAAGCAATTGGATTCTTAAATTTCAAATTTGGAGCTGATCTGGGAGGATTTGAGAAAGCAATGAAAAAAGCTCAAAGAAATCTCAAAAAATTTGGAAAAAATATTGAGAGAACTGGCAAAAATTTAACAACAGGATTAACTCTCCCAATTGTTGGACTGGGAGTTGCTTCAGTAAAAGCTTTTGATGAACAACAAAAAGCAATTGCACAAGTTGAGGCTGGGTTAAAATCCACAGGCAATCAGGTTGGAATAACATCTGAAAAACTGCAACAAATGGCCGCTGATTTACAAACAAAAACATTGTTTGGAGATGAGCAAATTTTATCAGATGTTACAGCACAACTTTTAACCTTTACTGGTATTGCTAAAGAACAATTTGGCGAGACTCAATTAGCAGTCGTGAATTTATCAACTAAATTGAAAACAGACTTAAAATCCACAGCGATAATGGTGGGAAAAGCCTTAAATGATCCCGTTACCCAATTATCGGCTTTAAGTAGAAATGGAGTGAGATTTACAGAGGACCAAAAAGCAGTGATAAACGCTCTGTGGGAGATGGGAGACGCCGCTGGAGCTCAAGCTTTAATATTAAAAGAATTAGACACACAATTTGGAGGAAGTGCTGAAGCGGCGGCAAAAGCGGGAATGGGGCCAATTACTCAAATGAAAAACCAACTTTCTGATTTAAGTGAACAAATTGGGGAAAGATTAATCCCTCACTTAACAAAATTTGTAAAATGGATTAAAGATTTAGGAGTGAGATTTGATGGATTGTCAGAATCTCAAAAAGATAATATTGTAAAATGGGCATTAATACTGGCCGCAATAGGCCCTGTTTTGATAATTTTTGGAAAACTATCTATTGGAGTGGCAGCTTTAATTGGTGTTTTTAGTAAACTATCAGTCTTTTTAATGGCAAATCCTTATTTGGCTGCTGCAGCTGGAATTGCTGCTGTTGGAGCGGCTGTGTATGGATTATTTTCAGGAACTAAAGAATTAACAACCGCTCAAGATGATTTAGGTTCTATAACAAAAACAGCAAATAGAGCTATTATGGATCAAAAAGTTGAAGTGGATCAATTAACAGCTACTTTAAAAGCTGAAGGATTGACTTTAGAAGATAAAGAAAGCGCATTAAAAAGACTTCAAGAGATCTCTCCCGCTTATTATGGTAGTTTGAAAATAGCAAAAGATAATGTAGAAGGATTAGACCAAGCAACTCAAGCTTATACAGCAACTTTATTAACTCAAGCAAAAGCAGAAGCAGCAAAACAAAAAATTGTGGATTTAAACATTGAGCTTTTAGATGTGGAAATGGAGAAGCAAGAGGCAATGAAGGGGGTATCAGAAGATTCATTATTTGGAAAATCATTAATAGCAGCCTATACACAACAAACTGAAAATATTGAGGGAAGAATTGAGGCTTTATCTTCTGAATATACTCAATTGCAGAAAAATATTGAAGCAAATGATCAATATGCGAAAGCTGCTACAGGTGGAAATTTTTGGAAAAATTGGAAAAAAGATGTCAAAGAATATGCAGAGGAACAACAAAGGGCGGAAAAGGTTTCAAAACATATTACAAGTCAAGCAGGAAAGAAAACAAAAACCAGAGCACCAAAAACGAAAAGCGCTTTTGAGATTGATGTTGAATTACAAGAAAAAAATTATAAAAAAGCTTTAAATCTTAAAAAAGAAACTCAATTAACAGAACGAAAATCAGAAGAGGATTTTAACAAAATTCTGGAGAAGGAGGAATTAATGCATTTGATAAAATTAAAAACCTTACATCAATTGCACAGCAAAGACATTGAAGATATTCAATCTCAAATATTAGACAATCAATTGAAAAATCAAGAGGACGCTTTTAGTGCAGCAGAAGATGGATTGATTGATATTACTGATTTACTAAAGAGTTTGAACAAACAGCAATTACTGGTAAATGCAGGAGTGGAGCTATTTGGAGATGTTTTAGGTAGTTCTTTAAATGAGGCAATTGATAATCAAGAAAATTTCTTTAAGGTTTTTGTGGATAATATAAAAAAGACCATCAGGCAATTATTAATTCAATTAGCAATAATGACAATGATTGATGTTTTGATGGGAGGGAAAAATATGAGTAAGGCATTATTAATGGGTAATGCAATGAAAGTTATGGGAATAAAAGAATTTGCAGATGGAGGGATTGTTACGGGCCCAAGTCTTGGATTAATTGGAGAGGGAATTGGAACAAATGCATCTAATCCAGAGGTTGTAGCTCCTTTAGATAAATTAAAGTCAATGATTGGAGGAGGAACTCAAAATGTAACTGTTGAGGGGAGATTGGTTGGAAATGATATTTATCTTTCAAATGAGAGAACAAAATTTAACAGAAATAGAACAGTATAATGGCAAGAGCAAGTTATGAATTAAATCAATACGCAACATCAACAATAAAGAGTTCAAATGGAACTACTTATACAGCAACGTTATGGTGGGATGGGAGTGGAGCGTCAGAAGAGTGGACTTTGGGACCAAGTGGAGCAGAGATAAATTATGAAAGTGAAAAAGTAGATGATAAAAATTCTCCAATTTTAACATCAAGCTTAAAGTTTCCAGTTATGGTTGAGAATTTAACTCAGCAAAATTTTATTAATGCAATAAGAACAACCAAGCAAGAAAAGGATGTTTGGATAACAATTAGATTTGGAGTTACAGGAAGCCTTTTATGGTGTGGTTATTTAATTATGGATTTAGAAACCAGAGAAGATGTTTATTTTCCTTATGAAACAGTATTAACAGCAATTGATGGAATCGCAACTTTAAAAGAAATTCCTTTTTTAAGAGAAACAAATTCGGAAACTTCTGCTGTTCCCTCTTATCCTTATGTGAGAACTGACACTTGGGATAATGCAGGATTCCAGAGATTTATTGGAAACACAAGTTCTTGGATGAAAATATTACTGGATAATGTTGGTCAATTATTAGAATCAGATGATGCCGACACTGGTTCTCCTGCATTGGAAAATTACACAATTCAAACCTCTTTTAATTGGTGGAATGAAGATATGGATGTTTCTCCTGCTGCTGGGGAAGATCCTTTGTATAATATGAGAATTTCAATGATGCCTTTTTATAAAGAAGATGAAAATGGATATATGGATGTCCCCAATTGTTATGATGTTTTGAAGGATATTTGCATAAATTTTGGAATGAGATTAATCTATTGGAATAATCAGTTCCATTTTATTCAAGTGAATGAATATAATACAGATGAAATTGCAGCAGAACCATATACAGCCCCTATCAATATACCTACAAGAGAATATTATTATACTGGAGGAATCAGAGCAGACAGAAATTATTTAGGCACAAAAGCTTATTCTCTTTATAAAATGGTTTTTGAAAATGCCACCAATCCCTCAGCTGGATTGCAAAAATTAACAGGATCAACATATCAAGCTTTGCCAACTATTAAAAAAATAACAGGAACATATTTAGAGGGGGCGGGAGCTAATTTATTTAAAGGATTTCCTTTATTTGTTACTCACAATGTGGGTGGTATAACTCCAACCGCTTGGCCAACAGATGGAGCATATCATACCCTCTATCAGCATACTCTTAATATTAATGGAGGGTGGAAATATATGAGCCTTGCTAATGCGAAAGATTTACAGGGATTTGTTTCCAAAATTTATTGTGATTTTAGCAATACAGCAACAACAGATATTAGAATGGAAACTCTTTGGACCATTAGAGCTAAGGAAAAAGATGCCGTTTGGGGAGATGGAACAACAATGATATTATATAAATATTCATCAACTGAATTAAGATGGAAATCTATGGGAATTTCTGTCTATGCATTGGGAGATAATTCTCAATATATTAGGGAATATATTTGGATTCCTGCTAACACTGGGGCAAATGCTCCTGTAACTCTTGAAATTTTTAATTCCACAACCAGTCAATTAACAAACACAACAGACAATTTAATACCAACAGATAACGCTTTTGATGGAACTTGGGATTTTCAAATTTTAACTCAGACAGGATATGAAAATGATATTGCCGCTCAAGTTCAATCTCAGGGAGAAACCCTCCCCGCTTCTCATGGTAGAATTACACAGGTAACAAATATTGGGTTAGCAGACCTAAAGAAAACTCCAACAACTTATGCATTTGATTATCTTGATACACTGGATCAAAATTTTAATCCTCCTTATATTTCTCAATTTGTTCCAATAGCTTCAGGGAGTCTGAATTTTGGGACGGCATCGGTAGAAACACATACAGCACAAGATTCAACTGATACTTATGTTTATCAAATTGGAGAATTAAAATGGGGAGATGGAACTGGAGCAAACTCTAAAACAACAATTCAAGTGTATGATGGATCAGATTGGGTTTTTGTGAGTTCTTTAGGGAAATGGGCTCAGGGGATTTATGCTTGGAATGCAGGAACTTCGGTTTTTGATTATTCAGCCCTCACTTACAACAAAAAAATTCTTAATTTATTAAGCGAAAATATTTTGTACAATCAAAGTGAAAGTATTTTAACAATAGGAACAAATTCTGCCCTAAGTGAAACTGATAAATATTATAGTGGATCTACAAAGTTAAAATTTATGAATCCTATAGCAAAGCTTAATGACACTGATGGAAAAGAATATATATTAATGAGGGGAACATTTAAAATGAGTTTTGATGAATGGATGTTAAATATGGTGCAGATAAATTATGAAGTTCCAACCACAGTCACAACAGGAACACGAACAATAAGCAGCAGGGGATGATAACAAGAGTAAATCCCATAACAACCATCAATGATAAATTGTTAAGCAATGCTTTTGTTTTAGCACAACTAACAGCTGATTATGCAGATGGAACAACTATAACATCTATTAATGTAACCGACACTTTAATTGCTTTAGAAACGGGAGATAAATTTAAGATTTCAGGACAAGAGTTTACTGTCAGTGGAGATACTGCTGCGGCTGCTACAGCCATCTCTGTTAGTTCTGTTGCTTTAGATCTTCCTTTATTAAGTGGAGATAGTTTGGAGATAAATCAAGACAATTTATTTGTTCAATACCAAAGAAAAACAGAGGGGCAAATTGCAGGGATGCCAATAAGTTCAGATGCAATTGGAAAATATGAATATAAAGGAGGGGTCTATTATATGGTTGGAGTTGATCCAACTTATGTAAAAATTCTTCCAAGAGATTTTGTTATCAATGATGATGGAGGAAATGAAGCTTTAGAATTTAAGGATGGAACAAACACAGGATTGATTGTTGGAGATGCTTCACAAGAAATGATTGCCACAGTAAATATTCCTTATGGAACAACTGCAACTCATGTTACGATCTGGGGTTCAAGCACAGGGAGAACAGTGGAAATTTATGAAGCTTCAATTTCTGCAAATGGAATTGGCTCAGCAATAGGAACAGGGACTTCAAATGGATCGGCAATAAGTATAACAAGCACAGCATCAACAGAAACAAATTATTTGGTAATATTAGTAAAAGTAACTTTAACTTCTCAGAGAGTTTATGGAGGGCAAGTTACATTAACACAAAATTAAAAATGAAAATGAAAGATACAACTCAAGTTATTATAGCAAATGGAGGAGCAAGTGCCTTAACCATAACAGAATGCAATCAAATATTGACAATGGTTTCAATTAGTCTTGCGATAATTTTTACTATCTATAAATTTTATAAATTATCAAAGAAATAAACACAATAAAGTTAACAACTTTTAATCAATCAATGTTTTATTATATAATTTTTTATAATTTTACAATATGAGATATTTTAATATTTCTGAATTTGATTCTGGACTTCCAAAGGAGGAGGGAACGGGAATTAATATGAGTCCTGTATTTTTAGACTTTATTGATGAATTAAGATCAAGATGTAACTTTCCTTTTGTTGTAACCAGTGGTTATAGAACGGAAGCCTATCAACAATCTTTAACTGATAGAGGTTATAAAACAGCAAAAAAAGGACAATCTCCACATTTAAAAGGATTGGCTGCTGATATTGCAATTTCAGATAGTGTAAAGAGAGCTCTTTTTGTAGGGCACGCTGTACAATTAGTTCATGAATTAGGATTACCATTTAGAGTTGGAATAGCTGGGAAGGGAAAAGGCAATTTTTGCCATATTGACACAGATGAAGAACGAACTAATCCAAGGCTCTGGATTTACTGAAAACAGTCAAGAGATAAGACTGTAATTTTATCTCACAAATTTAAAAATAAATAAAAATGAAAAAAGTTTTTTTTACAGTAGTTTTAGCTTGTGCAACTTTAATAAGTTCGGCACAATTCACAATAGTTTCTCAAGTGGAATCTCCTAATGATGGAGATAACTGGGAAATCTCCAACTTTACTCAAAATATGGGAGTTGGATATTCTTTAAATGACAAAACAATGATTGGAGTTACTAAAAACAATGATGATTACAATGTTTTTGCAAGACACAATTTGGGTTTGGGATTTTTATGCTTAGAAGCTCCTTCTGAAGATATGAGCGATAATATGAGTGTTGGATGGGGAATGTACATCAATGTTTTTAAAGGCATTGCTGCAACTCCAATGTATATGATCCCATTAAAAGAAGATGAAAATGGAAGTAGAGAGGGGAGTTTCTCAATAGGTTTATCATATAGTTTATAATAATAATAATTTAAAAAATAAAATAAAATGAAAAATGCATTAATGACAATTTTAAAATCAAAAAGATTTTTAATGGGGGTTTCAGGTATAGTTATTCCAGTAATAATGAAAGCTTTTGACCTTGACGCTGAGTTGGCCGATAGAGTGTGGCAAACTTGTCTTTTACTGATAATCGGACAATCCGCTTCGGACTGGGGTAAAAACAAAAAGTAGCATATTTTGAAAAGCAAATATTTACAGTATCAGGATGAAATATTGGAGCTTTTTGATAACGGGGCAAACTACAATGAAATAGCAGGCTACCTGATAGACACATATAGCCTGGCTGTTTCAGTAGATACGCTCCGCAAAAATGTCAAGCAAGTTGTTCATTATATTATTGGAGATCAGGAAATTGTTGAATATAATATAAAACTGGCAAAACAAAAACAGCGGTTTCAGGATCTAAATAGAATTGAGCGCAAAGCATTCAGAGAGGATTCAAGACAAGAGAACGCTCTTGTAGAGTATAACACCGAACTCATTAAATTATTAAAGAGAGAGTCTTTAAATACTAAATTAAGTAAAAAGAAACATAATACTGAATCTGCAATAGTTATTCAACTTGCAGATCTCCATTTAAACGAACTTGTGGAACTTGAAAGCAATAAATATGATTTTGATATTGCATCAAAGAGGCTGCAAAAATACGCTTACAAAGTCAAAGAATATGTTAAATTCCATAAATCAAACAAAGTATTAATTGCAATAACGGGAGATTTAATTAATTCAGATAGAAGATTAGATGAGAAACTTGCAATGGCTACTAACAGAGCAAAAGCGACCTTTTTAGGAGTTCATTTATTGAAACATTTCATATTGGATATAAATGAAATTGCAGCAGTTCAGGTTTGTTGTGTTACTGGAAACGAATCCAGAGTAAATTTTGAGCTGGGATGGGTTGATATGGTTGCTTCTGATAACTATGATTTCACTATCTTTGAGATGCTTCGTTTATTATTACCAGATATTAATTTTTTAAGAGGAGATGCTCTTGAATTGGTTGTTGAAATAAACGGGAAAAATATGTTGGTTATACACGGCCATCAATTAGGAAGAATGGATAGTAACCAAGTTGGAAAAGTAATATCTAAATACAGTGCAAAAGGAGTTATTATTGACTTTATTATCTGCGGGCACCTACACGAAACTATGATAAGAGATAACATTGCAAGAAGTGCCTCTTTAGTTGGATCAAATGCTTATTCTGAAAATGCATTAAATTTAAGTGGAACAGCCGCTCAGAACATCTACTGTTTTACTGATGATGGAAGGCACGATATAAGGATTGATTTACAGGAAACAGATGGGTGGAATGGTTATGATATAAAAGAAGAGTTATTTGCTTATAATGCAAAGAGTGCACAAAAAACTCATAAAAAAGAAACTATATTCAAAATAATTATATAATATTGCATTGTATTTGTTTTAGTAATAATTAGTTGATTAAAAAGGAGTGGAATTTGAAGGGATTCTGCTCCTTTTTTTATATCTTCCATAAAAATTAACATTGAATTGTTAACAACTTTACAATTAACAATCAGGAATGTGTTAAAAACTTTGTTATGTTTGTTTTATAATTAACTAAAAATAAAACTATGTTTAAAATAACAAACAAAAGAACAGGATTCTCCATTTATCTTAATGCTAATGAAACATCAAATTTTATGTTTCGCAATGATGTCAAAAAATATACTGTTAAAGAAATAAGAACTATTGACTACAAAGAATTATTTTATGCCGCAATAGGATTTGTTTTAATGATGGTTTTTAGTTGTGGAGTCATTTATTTTGCAACTAACTAATAAAAAAATGGAAGAAAAATTACAAAAAGCCAGATTTGCATTAATGACACTATTTGAAGTATTAGAAAAAGACATTATATGTATGAAAAGTAGAAAACAAAATAAAGTGCACGCAAGAATGTTTTATAATTATTATTTGTGGAAAATTTATAATGTTCCCCATAATCATATAAAAAATTATATTTCTGGAATGCATCATTCAACAAGCATATATTTAAAAAATAAATTAGAATTTGAAATGAATAAATATGATTCTGTTGCAATGGAATGGAAAACCTTTTTGTTTTTTGCAGATTACAGGGAATGGAAACAATTAGATAGCATAAAAGATATGGAAACTAAATATATAATATAAAAAAAATAAAATAATGAAAGGAATTTTAATTAAATCAAAGAATGAAAACAAAAGAGAGATTGTTCCAAGTGGAACTCATATTGCCATCTGTTATTCAATGATCCATATTGGAACAGTTGAATGGGAATGGCAAGGAGAAACAAAACATAGTGATAAAATCAGATTATCATTTGAACTTCCCAATGAAATGAGAGATTTTGGAGGGGAAGAAAAGCCAATGGTAATAAGTAAAGAATATACTTTGTCTTTACATGAAAAATCTAACTTGAGAAGAGATTTGGAGGGATGGAGAGGAAAATCATTTACAAAGGAAGAGTTAAATAGATTTGATGTTACAAATTTACTTGGTAAATCCTGCAATGTATCTATAATACATAAAAATTCTAAAAGTGGAAATGAATTTGCTCAGATAGGAAGTATATCAGGAATTTCAAAAGGAACTAAATGCCCTGAACAAATTAATGAATCTTTTATTTTTAATTATGAAGATAACTTTAATGCTGAATGGTTAGAACAACAGCCCGACTGGATTCAGGATCAGATTAAAAATACTGATGAATATAAAAGTAAAATAAAAACTGATGATATTCCATTTTAATTATGCTAAAAGGATTTGAAAAACTAACAGATGAACTAACAGATGATGAACTTAAAAAAGTTCCATCAATTGTTAAGGGTATTGGAAAACGTATTGGAAAAGAAAATGCAGTTACTTCCAAGATTATTTGCGACAAAATGAATCTGATTGGAGTTAGATTAAGAAAGATAATACACTTTATAAGAATAAACAATTTAGTTTCTGGACTTTGTTCCAACTCAAAAGGATATTATATTGCAAAGAATATTCAGGAACTTGAAGATAATAATAAAAGTTTACAACAAAGAATTGCATCTCAAATTGAAGTATTAAACTCACTTGAAAAACAAACAATTATGTTTGGAGGAACTGGAGAACAAACTGATTTTGAATGAATATAAAAAGAATCCAGAAAAGTAAAAACTATTCTATAATATCAAATGAGATATTGAGAAGAAAGGATTTAAGTTTGAAGGCAAAAGGATTAATTAGTTTAATATTATCCTTACCAGATTCATGGGATTTAACAGTTAACGGATTGGTTGAGATTGTAAAAGAGTCTAAAAACACCATTTACTCAATTCTAAAGGAATTAAATGGGTTTGGATATGTAGAGCGTAACAGAGTAACAAATCTAACGGGAAAGGTTGTTAAATGGGAACTTCTAATTTATGAACAACCACTTACCAAAAAACCACAACTTAAAAAACCAGATGTGGAAAACTGCACACAAATAAATAAAGATAATAAAATAAGTACTAATATAAATAAGATATATTGGATTGATGAAATTAAAGACTTAAATTATCCAAAAGAAATGAAAGAAGATTTTATAGATTATTGGAGTGAAGAATCAAAGAGTGGTAAAACAAGACAATCAATGCAGAAAACTTGGAATACTTCAAGAAGATTAAAAACTTGGTCTAAGAATGATAACAAATGGAACAATAAAAAAACATCAAAGATTGATGCTCAAATTGATTCTTATGTTGGAGCATTAAATTTATTAGAAAAGAAATATAAAAACTAAAATAATGAAAAACTATAACGAAAACAAAAATGTTTATGAAGCTGCAAATGAAAGAATTGATTTTATATTTAATAATTTTGAAAGAATTTACATGTCTTTTAGTGGAGGTAAAGATTCTGGAGTAATGTTAAATCTTGTATTAGACTACATGAGGAAAAATAATATAACTGATAAAATAGGATTAATGGTTTTAGATAATGAAGCTAATTATGAATATTCTTTAAAATTTATGCATAAAATAATAAAAGAAAATATAGATTTATTAGATGTTTATTGGTGCTGTTTACCCGTAACACTTCCCTGCACTGTTAGTAGTTATGAAATAGATTGGCAATGTTGGGGAGTTAACGATGAAAAAAGATGGATAAGGCCCATGCCAGATGAAGATTATATAGTTAATATAGATAATCATAAATTTGATTTTTTTATTGAAAATATGTCTTATGATGAATTTTGGGATAAATTTGGAGAATGGTATGCAAAAGACAAAAAATGTGCAAATTTTATAGGAATAAGAACTGATGAAAGTTTAAATAGGTATAGATCTATAATGAACAAAAACAAAACCATGATCAATAATTTATGTTGGACTAAAAAAAATACAAAAAATTGTTATAATGTATATCCTATTTATGATTGGAAAACAGAAGATGTTTGGATAGCTAATGAAAAATACAATTGGATATATAATGAACTTTACGATATATTTTGGAAGGCAGGACTAACCATTGCTCAAATGAGAGTTGCAAGTCCTTTTATGAGTGAATCTAAATCAAGTCTAAATTTATATAGAATTATTGATGGTCATGTTTGGAGTAGATTGTGTGCTAGAGTTTCAGGAGCTAATTTTATAGCTACCTATGGAAAACAATTAACATATAAATCTTTTACCTTGCCAGATGGACATACTTGGAAAAGTTTCTGTAAATTTTTATTAGATACACTTCCAAAAGAATCTGGAGAAAATTTTAAGTCTCGCTTTATTCAATCATTAAAATATTGGTGGAGAGTAGGGCGGGGCTTAGAAGATGAATTGATAGAAGATTTAACAAAAAATAAAATTGATTTTAAGTTAGGAGAAAAAACAAGACACGGGAGAAAGGATAAAACATGCGTAAGAATGATTCCTCCAGATCATTTAGATATGTTAAAATGTCATAATTCAGATGTTACAAGTTGGAAAAGATTTGTAATTACAATATTAAAAAATGATCATACTTGCAAATATTTAGGGTTGGCTCCTACACACGAACAGGCAAAACGACAAAGAATAATTCAAAACAAATATAAAAACATATAAAATGAAAGTAATTAATGAAAATGATTTAATAGGAACAGAAAGAGATGTTAAATTTAAAGAAGGAACAAGCATTAGAATGATATTAGAAAAGGATAGAATGGGTTTCTCATTTCACAAAACAATTATTCCAAAAGGAAAAAAAGGACATTGGCACTACAAATATCATAAGGAATCATGCTATTGTATTAAAGGAAAGGGAATATTAACAAATTTAACAACAGAAAAAGAATATAAAATTAATGTTGGAGATATTTACATATTAGATAATCATGACAATCATACTTTTGAATCATTAGAAGATGTTGTTTTAATATCTGTATTTAATCCTCCAATTAAAGGAAATGAAATTCATCAAAAAGATGGATCATATAAAAACTAACTAAACAAATTAAAAGAAAATGAAAACAGAAAAATTTTTATCTCCAGTTTACAATGTATTAAGAGTACATATAAGTAAAGTAAAGGCAAATGATTATAATCCAAATGCAGTTGCTCCTCCAGAAATGGAGCTATTAGAAACTTCTATTTGGGAAGATGGTTATACTATGCCAATTGTTACTGTTTATGATCCAGAATCAGAAATGTATATTGTAGTAGATGGATTTCACAGATACTCAACAATGATTAATAGTAAAAGGATAAGAGAAAGAGAGGAAGATCATTTGCCAATTAGTGTTTTAAATAAAGATATATCAGATAGAATGGCCTCCACAATTAGACATAATAGAGCTAGAGGAAGTCATAATATAGATTTAATGAGTACAATTGTAAGCGAATTAGTTGAAATGGGAAAGGGAGATGCTTGGATATGTAAACATATTGGAATGAGTAAAGATGAATTATTAAGAATGAAACAAATAACTGGATTATCTTCTTTATTTCAAAATAAAGACTTTTCACAAAGTTGGGAGGCTGAGGCATGATAAAACAAATTTTTGTTCCATACTGGAAATGGGAATGTTATAAAAGTAAAATGTATAACAAAATATCAAAAGAAGATGAAGATATTAAAAAAGAATTATGTTTTAATTTAATGAACGATACAAAAGAATTTAGCAGATCAATGAGTGATGTAGTTAAATTATGGAATCTAACAATGTTAAATCATCTTTCAAATAAAAGTTTAAACAGAAAAGCTTTTGTTGGTCAATGTGCGTGTTATTATAAACATCAAATACCAGAATACATTGCAAGACAAGTTTGGAAAAGTTTAACTAAAGAAAAAAGTATATTAGCAAATAATGAGGCTATAAAACATATTAAAAGATGGGAGTACAAAATAAAATTAAACAATATATTAAATTATGGGAATCAAGATGTTATAAAAAGGGAATACCAGATGAAGCTCCAATTCAAATAAGTGATAAAGTTCCTTCATATAAAAAAATTTGTTTATCAATATTAAAAAATGATTTTAGGGATTTAGGATATGTTCCAAAAAAAAGTAAATATTACTCAATTTTAAAAAGAATAGAAATAGATCAAAGGGAATATTATGGAAAACAATTAAAGTTAAAACTATGAAAGAACTAACTAAAAAATGTATAGGACTAATATCCAACACCTTAGTTCAATTAGGACAAACTAAAACGGATAAAGATATTCTTATTCTTGCTTCAACTCTTGCTGAAGATTTAATGAGAGATTTTGGAAACATGAGTTGGAATGATGTTGAGGAGGCCTTCCGTTCAGGAATAAGAGGAGAAAGATTTGTAGTGAATGTTCAAACCTATTATATATGGTTAAGAGCTCAGAAGAAATTAATTGATGAAGACATATGGAAAAAGAATAATCAGGTAACTTACAGACCAGATAAAAGATTAATATACAGATCAAGAAAAGGAACAGGCTTACTAACTATTAAAAAACTATTATGATAATACCTAAAATAAATGTAAACAAAAAGAGATTCTGGGATAATAAATGGATGGAAACAAAAAAGGTAACAGCAACAAATCATTTGTTGAAACCCACACAGATAAAAAACTCTACTGTTTTAATTAACACAATAGCTAATGGAGTCCAACAAAAAGTTGATTGCAAATACTTTGGAAGAGATATTATTATAGTTGGAACAGAACTGCAACAATATAGATTAATTAGTTATTTAATGAAACAAAACGGATGGCAAATTAAAGACAGCTGGGATTTTAAAATGGAAACTGAATTTAAAGAATGGTATAAAGAAAACGAATGCAATCCCTATATTATTAATCTCAGAAAATGGAACTAATGAACAAAATGATGTTTACAACTTTATTGATAATTGAAACATAATTGAAAATAATTTATAAATTTGTAAAATGAAAACTATAAAAAATATTCTCTATTCAGTGGGGACAACAATCCATTTAACACTTCAGATTATTTTCTTATTGCCAGTGTTATGGTTTTTATATTTAGTAACTTTAATTTTTACATCAATTGAAAGCGTTTGGAAAAATATTAAAGGGTAAAATTATTTTTAATGATAAGGCAAAATTCTTAAATGATATTGCTAAATTTGATAATGATATAAATATTGTTATTGAAGTGAGAGAAGCAAAGAACATAAGAACAAATGCCCAAAACAAATTGTGGTGGAAGTGGATGGATGTTATTGCCAATGAAACGGGCAATAATAAACAAGAGATTCATTCTATCCTGAAATATAAATTTTTATTAAAAGAGGAAATGATTGATGGAGAAATCCATCAGGGGCTAAAGAGCACAACTACTTTAAGTAAAGAAGAATTTAGCAAACTCACTAAGGATGTTTTTTATTGGGCAAATGATACACTAAAAATTAATCTTCCTAATGAGTGAAGAAAGATTACAGAGTGAAGTTGTTAAGTATATTCAATTAAAATATCCTAAAGTTAAATATTGTGCATCTCTTGGAGGACAATACCAACCGTTTCAATCTCAGAGGAATCGGGCTCGCAAAACAGGATATATAAAAGGATTTCCAGATTTATTTATATATGAAGCTCGGAATGGTTATCATGGATTGGCCTTAGAAATAAAAACAATAAAAGGAAGAGCTACAAAGGAACAAAAGGAATGGATAGAAGCATTGAATGAAAGAGGTTATAAAGCTGAGGTTGTTAAAGGATTGCCTGAAATATTAAATTTTATTGATAATTATATGGAAGAAACATCAGAAAATAGCAGGTACAGTATCAGAACTTTACTGGGGGAAGTGGATTGACATGACTATTAGTAACAAACAAAAGAATATTAAAAGAAGATTGTCTATTGTTTACAATGAGATAGCAGAAGAGAGGGGCAAATATTGTACTGGTTGCGGAAGAACAACATCCTTATCTCATTCCCATTTGATACCAAGAAGCAGAAGGCCCGATTTAGTAACCGACAAAAGAAATATAACTTATCATTGCTTAGTCAGAGAAGATGACAGCAAAGGATGCCATCAGATGTGGGAAACAAAAGAAAGAGTAAAGCTTTTAGACTATCATAAAAATATGGAATATATATTGGAAGTTGATACTGAATATTATTTCTTAATAAGTGAATGATGGGGAAGAAAAGAAAATTAAATAGTAAAAATCCTAAATGGAATAAGGAGATAAAAGAAAAAGAATGGAGAAAAAAAGTATTAATAAAAGAAGTAAAAGGAGTGAAGATGTACTTCTGCTGGGAATAAATAAAATAACATTATGATAATGAAAGCAATAGGGGTTCTTAGTATATATTTTGTCGGCATACTTACAGGAATATATGCTGCTACTCAAATAGAAAGATCAATAAATAAAAACATTTGCGGATGTAAAAAGAAAAAAACAACCTATCCAAACTTTGTTAAGAAACACTATAAAGGGAAAGATCGTAAATAAAACAATAATATGAAATACACTAATATAAGAAACATATTAAAGAAACAAATTACAAATAATGTCAAAACATTTTGGACTTATGATGAAGAGAATAAAGAGTTCAATCAAATATATAAAAAATATTCTGATGATTTGAAAATTTACACTCCTCAGCAATTATTAACTAAACTCACAGAAGATGCCCACACTGCCTAAAGCAAAGAAGAGACCATGGATTCCAGATCAGCCAAAACATATGAGGGAAGTTGATAATGCTTCGTTTTATAATTCAAAGAGATGGAGATCATTAAGAAATTATTTTATTCAACAACATCCTATTTGTGCTCAGTGTGAAAGGGATGGATTGATTAAAGGAGCTCAATGTGTGGACCATATTATTCCAATTACAATGGGAGGATCTCCAGTTGATACCAAAAATTTTCAATCTTTGTGCAATAGTTGCCACGCAAAGAAATCAGGGAGAGAATCAGCTGAAAAGAGAAATAATGTTAAGATATATAAAAAAAAATAAAAAATAGATGGGAGGGGGTGTAAAATCTTAAAATAGATTATTCTATACAT
>VTLG01002548.1_pt1 | contig 26182 bp, 27 predicted proteins | sample 4694571 | NCBI WGS metagenome assembly VTLG01 (sample SAMN12604809, study PRJNA352737) | marine metagenome | biome: ENVO:00000447; feature: ENVO:00000209|ENVO:00000569|ENVO:01000036; material: ENVO:00002151; isolation source: viral sequences binned using virsorter ...
ATGGGATACGAGTCATTCGTAATGCAGAGTTAGTGACAAGAGACACTACATTTATGAGAGCTTTAGAAGCTGGAGATGCTTCGGCGCAAGCTGTAATAAGTACAGAAAAGCAAACTTTGAGAGACATTCCCCAGACATTTGATTTAACAACAGATACACCTGAAGAACTGAAAAACAAATGGCCCGAAGGACTGCCAAAGGAGTAATTAATGGCTAATTCAGCATTTGCACATGAAGCAGCAATAATAATGCCAAGCAGCAGTACCAATACTGGTATTGTAACTTGGAGCGGGACGGGAGCTAATAACTTCCTAGATTCTACTGTCTTAGTCAGTGGTAATAATATTACTATCCCTGGTACTATAACCTTTGGTGGGACACAGATTACTAGTACAGCAGCAGAACTAAATCTGTTGAATGGTGTCTCTGGCTTGGTTCAAGCAGACTTTACCAAGTTAGCTGCCATAGATTCTACCGCAGCAGAAGTTAATTTACTTGATGCTATAACTAGAGGTTCTATCATATACGGAAATGCTAGTGGGGCTACAGCTTTACTAGGTAAGGGAACTAATGGGCAAGTTCTAACTTCCAATGCTACAGATGTGTTATGGGCTGATGCTGCTGGTGGGGGAGTAGATACAACTGGAACTCCAGCAAATAATCAGGTAGCCACTTTTACAGACACTGATACTTTGCAAGGAGAAGCTGGATTAACATATAATGGAACATCCATGTTGGTAGCGTTGGCTGGTTCTCCACCCACACCTGACCATGTATCTATGCACATTTGGGAAGGAAATGCTGGCTCAGTGACTGCCAGTACTGATACCCAATTAATAGTCGAACATAGTGGTAATGCTGGCATTACTGTTTTATCTCCTGCAACTGCTACTGGTCAAATAGCTTTCGGTTCTACTACGGACAATAGACAAGGCGGTATAGTCTATAACCATGACCAGAATTGCATGTACTTGCGTACAGGAAATGCTGACCGAATGAGAATAATAGGGAGTACTGGTCAAGTATTTATTAATGAGTCTACCAATGCTGGCGATGGGGATGGTACTTGCGAACCAATGTTCACTGTCAAAATGAAAGCCTCCACCTCAACTGGTGAGATTATGGGGTTAAAACATCCTAGCCATTCTCAAACAATTACTACTTATGCAGAAGCCGATACTTTTATGTTAATTAGAAGGGCGGGAGTTTATGGACAAATAGGAATGATGGGGATGAATGGTAAAACAGGTGGACAAATTATGGCTACTTGTACTCAACCTCATTATTCTACCAATTCTTCTCAATATGGAGTATTTCGGGTTATGGTTGCTACTGGGTCAGGGAATGGTCAAGGCTCTTCTACAGCATCATTAAGTGCTTATAATGGCGAAACTAATAATAACATGGTAACTTTTGATGATAATACTTCCACTAGATTCATATTCCAAGCACAGGGACGGGGATTTGCTGATGATGATTGGACAACATATTCTGATGGCAGATTAAAATCAAATCAAGAAGTTGTCCCTTATGGTTTAGCAGAAGTATTACAGCTTCAACCTAAAGTATATGATAGGGATAGTGGTTATATAGATGAAAATACTAAAGAGATTGTTCTTGAGGGGAATATCCGAAGACAGATTGGATTTGTAGCACAAGAAGTAAGGGCCATTATTCCTGAAGTTGTTGAAGAGGTAGATGAATTGAGTTGGTATTCATTAACTGACGGTAAGTTAATGGCTGTAGTAGTGAAAGCAATTCAAGAATTAAAAGCAGAAGTAGATGCATTAAAAGGGTAAATTGTGGTATAATATATAAGGAAACGAAAGTTAAGGAGGGCGAACAATGGCAGATATAGATGTGGAACAGGATTTGACTCAGATAAATACACAGTTGGAACAATTGGTGGCGCAAGCAAATGAGTTGAATACGCAGAGGGAAAACCTCATGCAACAGATTCATAACCTCAATGGCATAGCTATGTACTTGAGGGGGAAGCAACAAGAGGAACAGCCAGAAAGTACTAATGGTACAGTAGATATAGATGATTTAGAGAGGAGTGAAGAATATCCACCTGAAGTGTTAGCAACATAAGGAGAACGTATGCCCCTTACCACAGGGTTAGAATTCACAAAAGTTTTTACATTTAATGGGACTGCTTATACGGATGTAACTTTAGAATCACAGTCACCTTTAGGTACTGCATTTTCGATTTTAGGCGGTACTTCCCATTATTTGTATTTAGGCCATGATGAGAAATTTGACATGGCTGTTTTTGACATGGTTACAACTGCTAGTCTAGGCGCATTAACTTGGGAATTTTATAATGGCAGTGCTTGGATAGCATTTGTACCATCTTCAGGTAGATTAACACATGACCCTGATTGGGATGATTCAGGTGAAGCATACGGTTTTGCTGAAGATGGAGTGGAGATGTTTCCACAGAATATTTTGAGTACTTGGGCAACTACGGCAGTAAATAGCGTCACAAACTATTGGATACGAGTTTCTACAGCCAGTGTCACTGATGCTCCTACTATTAGAAGAATTCAAATGAGGCCTGTTAATGCGTATTGTACCACCCAAGATGTGTTTGATTTGCTCCAACTTACAAACATCACAAACACTACCGATTTTACTACTGGTACTGTCCCTAGTAAAAAAACTGTGGAGCAGTATATTGAAGCAGCTCAATCTAAAATAGATTTTAGAACTAGGAAATCATGGAGGCCCAATTACATAGCTGAAGAGTTTCATGACTTCAATTTAAACGGTTTTAAATTACGTAGGAATGATGCTTATAAAGTTTTAAGTGTTCATATTTGGAGTGGGTCTGGTTTTGAAAAGAAAACTGAAGGACGTACTGGAGATTTCTTCCTTACACCAGATGTAGGAATTGTAAATTTTTCTCGTTATTTCCTTCTTCCTGCTAGGTTCCAATCTTATAATGCTCCTGTATGGAGATTTGGGGGTGGTGAATTTACTAATCCAATTAGAGTTGCATATCTATATGGAAGAGATATAAATACTAATCCTCAAGAAGCGGGTATGGTATATGATATGGCTAAAAAATTAGCAGCCATTGATGTAGTACGTTCTTCTGATTTTGGTCAGTTAGTTGTAAGTGGTACTGACCGTATTCAACTTATGCAAAAGATTGAAGGATGGAACATGGAAGTAGAAGATAAACTTGATAGCTTACGTGCTTGGGAGATATTTTAATGCCTGAACCGTTACCTGTCAAGGAGTTTTTGGACGAATTAGATACTCAATGGAACGCCTCAAATGTGTCTGAACCTAAGATAATTGAGGTTACAGGCAGTACTAATGACCCATTAAGATTCAATCTTAATATGGGTGATGCTGTTTTTGGTAGAGCAGGCAGTCCTGCTTTAGAAGAAACACCTATTGGAAATTGGACATACGGTAATAGGATATATAATTTAGAGTTAGAGCTATATACTAATAGTGGTAGGCAGAGATTATATGATATAGTAAAGGAAATTCGTAGAATATGTCATGCTAGAATGCATAGTTTAACTAATTTTCAACGTATTAAGTTTCAAGATTTTAATGAAGCTAATAGTGAACAGGTTAATATTTGGACAGGAACTGTTACTGTACAATTAGAAAACAACGCAATTTTATTAGAAACTACCTAATTAGTAGTATAATATATTAAATAGGGAGTAATGGAGGAACTTAAATGGCTGTATACCGTTCAGACCAAGCCCAGATAACCTTTGCAGCAGAAGCTGCCCAAGGTGGAGACATGGAGCGTCTTGCTGGAGCATCTCATGCTAGCAGTAATAGTACGCTGAGTGTAGATGCGTCAGCTGGAGATTCATCTATTACTGTAGCTAGTGCAACGACATATCGTGTTGGGGATTTTATCAGGCTTGGTACTACAGGGCAAGCTACAAATTCTGAAATGCGTAGGGTTGAATTTATTAATGGGGCTGTGCTTCATTTAGATAGGCCTTTGGCATTTGCTCATTCAGCTACAGGTAGTAATAATAATACCGTTATGAGTGTGGATGGGACTGTTTCTGCTGTGCCTACTGTAGGCCGTAAGTATATTACATTCTTACCAGGGGTATATGAAACAGTGGATGTGCCTGATTTGGAAACAGCGATTGAGCCAAGATATTTCTTAGGAACTCAATCAAGACGTAATTTTTATCAGGCTTTTAAAGGCCAGCAAACATTTACAGGGGCTATTGCAGATATGGTCTTATTGAATGGGTGGCCCTTGAGATTCCCTATTGGGAGCGTGGTTACTGTACCTAGTGCTACTACAGGAAGTGCTGTAGCTGTATCAGCAACTGCAAGTAAGGGAGATGTATTCTTTACGCAAGATTTAACATCTATTTTGAGTGTGGGTGATTTTATATCAGTGGGATTTGTTAGCAGTCCTGATTCATCTACTCCGATGGAAGTACGGCGAGTAGCAACAATATCTTCTTCTGCTTGTGAATTAGATTATCCTTTGATGTTTGACCATCCTGGGCCGTTTTCTGTGAAAAAAGTAGATACATCAGGGTATTACACTCATTATTTGATAGAGGAAGTAGACTTAGATACTATTTCTATGCATGTGCATATGCGAGATAGTAGCGAAACTGCTGCGAATGATTTTGATAGGCGTTATGTAGGCGGTATGGTAGGGTCAATGACCCTTACCGCAGAAGAGGGAGGCCTATTAACATGTGGTTGGGATGGTATCCCCTTCATGGATATGATACATAATCAATTGAAACATACTGGGTATTCTGGGTCATATGGAAGTGCCCAATATACAAGTTCTGATGCATCTGATATTCCTAGATTTGCTCTTATGCAGAAAATTACTGTAGATGATGTGAATAAATTACCAGGCCATGCATCCAATGTTACTATAGATACGGTGGCAAACACGTTAGATGTAACAGATATAAATAAGGATGGAACTAGAGATTTTGGTTCAGAACCATATTACTTCTCCCGTGGGTCAATTAAATTTATGGGTCAAGAATTTGCTAAGATTAGAAGTTTTTCTTTAACTGTAGGCAATAATGAAGAGCCTCGTTATTATGTAGCTCAAAGATTTGGTAGGCACCGTGGCCCGAATGAAATTAGAGAGCAACAACGAGAATATACTCTTGCAGCAACAGTAGTTCTACCTGATTCGGCAGCTGCGACTAGTAATAGTTTAACAGCTGGCACATCTTTGTTTAAAGAACTCTTGTTAGAAGGCGATTATGGTACAGATACTAATCCTAATATGAAAGGGTTCCAAGTATCTTTAGAATTTATACGGGGCACGAATGATAAAATTAATATTGATATACCAGGGAGGGACGCAGGAGGAGCTTTAGGTACCCCAGGTACTCCCAGTACCCCTGCTGAAGGTGGTAATAATCAAGGAGTATTTATTAGGACTGCACCACACACAATCTCTGGAGATAATCCTTTGCAAGTAGAATTAGATATGTTAGTAAGGAATTTGAATATAGCGATAACAGATAGTATTCCAGTATACCCATAGGAGGACATATGGCAAGAAGAAGTAAAGCTAGTCAGGCGTTAGATGAAGTGGAAGGCTTACGTGAGGAGGAAGAATGGGAAGATGAAGAAGAACAAGGACAGGCATTTGATTTTAATAAATATACCATTACGTCAAATGTAGAAACTAAAGTACTAGAAATAGATGGGACTTCATTTGAAGTTAAAGTAAAGCCTTTATCATGGAGTATTAGAAATCAGATTTTATCTCGTAGTTTAAAATGGGATAATGCTGGCAGTACGGTTTTTGATGGTGATGCTTATGTAAGGGAATGTTTGAAAGAAATTATCTTAGAGGCTCCGTGGGGCCGTACTACGGAGTCTTTTTTAGTGTCTATTGATTCTAGATTAGGCGGGTTATTAGAAACACTAGTACCTAAAGCTTTTGAGGAAGAGGGTGGAACAGATGTTGAAGCCATAAAAAAAGGTGCTTAACTTTTCTAAGAATGCCAGATAAAGTAGGCATAGATGAAGCAATGGTTTTTAATTTCTGGTTGGTGAATTTAAAGTTATTAGATTTAGGTATTCCGTGGGAAAAAATACAAACCTTATCTAATCAAGAAATAGCAATTATTTTAGGTGTTTCGTGGGCTACTGAACAAAGAAAAGCTGAACAGCAAGCTCAAGAAGAAAGGCAATCTTCAAGAAGCCAAAATCTTAGGATGGGGGCATTAAGGCGATAATGGCTGAAACGTATGAAGTTAAATTAACTAGCAATATGGGTGATGTATTAGGGGATATGAAAAGTATGCTCGAAAGCATCACTGGTAGAACTGGTGGTGGTGCGCCTAAAGTCCCAGGTCAAGGTGGGGGTGATGCTCCCACAAAAGGGCAAATGGACGCATTAGCTGGTCATGCTGAAGATGCAGTAGACGAACAACGGAAAGTGCCTGGTCTAATGAAGACCATGTTTAAGAAAATGGGTATTCAGGTTGGAGTAGCCAGTATCTTAAAACAGTCTCAGATATTTACAGGTACAGTTGGTTCTATCTTCCAGATTTTTGGTGCATTAGTAGACGTAATTCTAGCTCCATTCCTGCCAGTAATACTGCCTATTGTGCGGTTGTTAGGAAATCAAATTCCTCTGATTCATTCCGTTACTACAAAGATAGCTGATTGGGTCACCAATAATTTGAATGTTAAGAGTATTGATGATACTATAGATAATGCGGGTGAAACAGTTATCCGTAAACTCTTTGGTTGGCTCCCAGATACTTGGGAAAATAAAATGGTGGATGCCTTTAAAGCCGTTAACTGGGGCTACGTTGCTGCGTCTTTGGGTAGTGCCATACTGTTTAAGAAACTAGGGGGTATGAGATTTCTAGGCAGCATCCTTACTAAAATTCCAGGGGTGAAATGGTTAGGAACTAAATTAGGTGGATTAGCAGCAGGCCTTGCCTCTAAATTAATTCCTGGGTTTGGTAAAATTTTTGGGAAGAGCGTAGATGCACAAGGTAAGGCGACTCAAAAAGCTGTGGAGAAAGGCACTAAACTTAAAACAGCAGCTGAAATTAGAGCGGAAAAAGCGGGTGGCGGTGGTGGATTTGGTGGCTTCTTTAAAAAAGCAGCTGGTAAGTTTAATCCTAAGAATCTTGCTTCTAGTGCAATATCAGCAGCTAAAACTGCTGGCCCGATGGGTATAATAAAAGGCACACTAAAGAAAGCCTTACCAATGGTTGGTGCAGGCTTTGCCTTATATGAAGGTATTAAAGGCGGTATTGATGTATTTAAAGCAAATAGAGCAGCTGGAGGAGGTTTCCTTAGTTCTTTAGGTAAAGCTAGTGCTGTAGCAGGCACAGGTGCTATAGGTGCTGCTGTAAGCATGGTTCCAGGGGCAGGCTTGCTTGGCCCAATTGCTGCTACTGCTGCCACCGCTGGTGTAAAAGCAGCTATGATGGCTACTATTGACGAAAAGCCTGCGGTAAACTTAAACTTGAATGTGAATGATACAGGCACTATCAATGCAAAGATACAAGAAAGTGGGGAAATGGCAGTTCGTTCAGAGCCTGATGGCCCACAAACGTCACAAAGTGTGACTCCAGAAGGTGGCGTGTTTCAGTAGAAGGTGATTATGGAGGATGAATGCCTGAATTAGCAGTTTTATTAAGGAATGGCTCTCATGCAGATGCTACAGTTCGTTATGCTTTGAAGTGTAATGATATAGCTATTTCTATCTCAAAAACCCCAATTCAAATTCCTATTCCTCAACAGAGTCCAGAGTTGATTGATATTGGATATTTTCGTCCGTCAATTACTTTAGCTGGATTGGTTGATACTGTTGGGGGAAATATACAAAATAATGCTACTGGTAATGCAGACATGTCTTACTTTGACTTTGTGCGTCAGACAGTATCAGCAACAGCAGGAAGTGCTAAATGGGCTGATGGGGGAACGGGAGATACTACTGCTAAACGGTATTATATTCCGTATAAAAATGCTTTAGAAGAAGCATGTGTGAAATGGATTTATACTAATGCAACTGAATTAGAGTTAGAAGTAGGAGACTCTAAATTTCCAGTGTCTGCTGCTGGAGGTGGTTATCTCCACGGGTCAGTGACGCAGACACGTTATGCTAGCAATACTACCGCAGCAGCTACAGGAGGTGCAATCTACAGAGTTGCTATTCAACAGGCTAGATTTCAATTGAATGCAGCTAGAGAAGACCGTTATGATTTCACCATGCAATTTGTGGCTGAAGCGAGATTAGACGTTTCGTAGGTGAAATATGGGCGCACCAAAATGTAGATTAGATGTGTGGAATCCTGTTATTGCAGGAGTTGCTACTAATAAATGGGTTACCTGTGAGAATCCTGAAAACAACAATGCTGTTATTTCTGTTTTCTTTTTAGATAAACTGGCTAATCCTCGACGGGCTGAAATAGTTGTAAGTAATAGAGCTAAGAACTATACTTCTACTAGTCTTTTTGACTATCATTATCGAGATAGCGAAGGGAATAATGTCTTTAATAATCCAGGCGTAGAGTTACGAGAATATAAAGGCGTATTAACAGACTTGTTTAGAGACTTCATGCATATTCGTTTAGTTGACTTAGAAACAAATGTTGTTGTGTTTGCAGGCCGTTTAGTCGATATTGATGTTAATTATAATGCTAACACAGGCACTTCTATTAAACTGAAAGCTTACGATGCTTTAGATGAATTACGGCGTATTTCTCCTAGAGGTTTGTCTAAAGATATTACGTTTTATCAATATGACGAAATAGATATTGACCCTGATACTCATCTAGGCCATTCAGTGACTGATATTGTTAAAGCCATGATTGCTCTAGGGTATAAGAAAGAGTATTATAATTTAGGGGAGGTAAAGAGTATTACTGGGTATGCTGCTGGGTCAGAAAATGTAAAAACTGATTTACTGGTAGCTGATACTCTATATTATCCCGACTCAACTGTAAATCAATATAGGGCTAATATTGTTACTGACGATAGTGGTACGGCATTAAAAAATCGGTTCCAAACAGACGCAACACCTGTGCCTGCGACGACAAAAATCAATCTAACTAAGATTGGTAGTAAAGGGTTGTTAGGGGTTATTTTAGAGAATTTAATTCATAAAGCCCAAGATTCTGAATCAGATGATAATGATGGGTTTGGTTGGGATTATTTCGTAGATGCTAATATTAGCTATGGGGCACATGCAGATTTTAGAGGCAAGAATTTAGACCCTGCTACAAAACCTCCCCCAGCAATGTTTAACGTATGGGAACGGGGAAAGAGAATTTATAATATTGAGCCTGCAACTTATGGATTGTCGGTGAAATATCCTAGTTCTCTTTCTGTGACTACGCAAGGAGCGAGAAATACATATGTGGGGGGTTCTGCTACTCATCAAAATGCCACTAAACCTATGTCAGTAGTATTTGATTTTGACCATCCGAAAGAGGGCTTATATACTGGAGTCTTGTTAAAATACAATGATAAAGATGAGAAAAAAGATGAAGATGGAGAAAAGTCTAAAAAGGGTGGGGAAGGGAAAGAAGTAGAAGTCAAAATGGATATAATCTATGGGCAAATTCTAGGTGATTTTGCTTGGAGAACTGTTACAGGGTCAGGTACTACTGCTGTAGTTACCCCTCTGGATATTAGTGGCGATGATTTAGCTCCTGAAACTTCAGGTACTGCTGGTAGGCCAGGACTACATAGTGCTGAGTATTTGGACTTACATAGTGGGACTTCTCCTTATGCTAAAATAGCTGACAATGTGGCTAGAGTACAGTACCAAAGTAATGATGCTTCTGGTAGCAACTATGATTATATATTGATAAGTCATGTACAACCTGAATTATTGAATGTGGCTGCTGGAACTTATCGGTTATATGGTGTAGGTGATGGGGAAGGCTACAATGGTAGTAATGCTATGATGACTGTAAATTTAGGGGCTACTGTAGCCAATCAAGGGTATCCTAGAAGAGTATGGGGCATTGAGAAAATACATACTCTGTCTAAGGGGGAAATTACTGAGCCTAATAAATTAAGATTGGAAGTAGCTTCTATTTTAAGTCGAAGTAGTATAGATATTGTAAATGGTTCATTTGAAATGTCTGGTAAACCTCAGTATTTTTGGGATGGGGAAATAAGAAGTGTTGCAAATGCTACTGTAGGTCAAACTATTACTGTGCAAGATTTAGGGCAAACTTCAGGAAATGGAGCAGCGGTTGACATAACTCGTTATGGGTTCAGAGAAGGCATGGTTATTGCTAAAATGACAGGTACTTTTGGAGCCATTGCCACAGCTGAATTAAATGGTGACGGTGTTTATAAAGATGTATATGGCTATTGTTGGGATATTCCTTCTGATACGTCATATAATGTGGATTTACACCAAACTGTTCAATTTGCTGTAGGTGATAGAGTTAGATTCTTTATTCCATTACGAGCAGGGGATACGATTCGGGTAGAAAACGTTTTAGCAGATGTGGCAGGCAATCATTTAGTTACTGAAATTGAATATACCGAAGAGCCTAACCAGAACACTAAATTAAAAACTACTGGTGTGAATGAAGGATTTGGGTTAATAGGTTCTAGGTTCCAAGCACAATTGGCGGGAGCTAGAGAAGAATCTGATGTACGTATGAATCTTCCAAAAGGGCATCAGCCAGCCATTTGGACAGGCTTATTTTCTGCGGTAGATGCAAATACGGTACAATGGCAAACAGTTGGGGGAAAGGCAGAAGTAGCTTTATCGGATGGAAGTATCTATAATGTGGATTGTGCTACTGCAAACGATAACAATACTACACATGCTTCAGGGACAGATGGTGAAGGAACTAGATTTGGTATTATAAATGCTGCTCATCCAGTAGCTGGTGGGGTAGACAAGACTGTTTATTTTATCTATCTTGACCCCAATAAAGAAAATCTTGCCCCTACTGCCAAATACCATTTCTATACTAGACCATCTACTACTCCTACTAATGGGAGTGACCCTGTATATGACCAAGATGGGGATAATATTATTGTTGGGTGGATGAGGGCAGCTTCATCTACTACAGGATTAGCTGAATTTGGTGTATATAGGGATAGTCAGCCTGGAGGAGGAAAATCTGATTTAGCTAATGTTTCTCATGCAGGGTCTGCTACCAGTGCTTTGTTGAAGAAGGGTGCCCAAACTTTTACTACAGATTTGATGATTGAGGCTTCAGGCTCTACTGTTGGTGATATGTGGAGAGAGGTAAAATGGCATGGCGGGGAAACTGGTAACGATACTACTAATGCTTCGTTAGTATTAGCAGATGGAACTAACCGTGTTGTTGCATATGGCGGGGATTCAGGAAATGATAACAATGGTTCTTACACTCTAGGAACAGCTAGTGGTGGAGTAGGGTCAACTGTTTCCTATTCTACCATTACGCAATTTTCTACGAATACTACTTATTATGCATACGTTGACTTTGCAGAACAGCCTACTGGAGATTTAATTCTTAGATGGACAACTACTTCCCATGTGGCTTACGGGGATGATAGAATCCTATTGGCAATGATAGTGATTCCACCCAATTCAGCTAAAGGGAATAGTCCTGTCATTATTCCGTTAACAACTAAATCATTATCTATAAATGCTGTAGCTATTGCTGCTAACTCTATTACAGCAGACCATGTAAGGGCTGATACGATAGATACCAGCCATCTGCTACTAGGAACAGGTGGTGGTGGAGCCATTGCTGGTATTACAAGTGGTGGCAACATCAATTTATCATATGCTGATAATACATTGAGTTTAGATAAAACTGTTGAAACCAACACTAAAAAACATGTTAATGACTCGCAAAGAGAAGGTGGGGGGAGAGCATATACGGGATTCAATGCTGGAGCCAGAATTAAACAGGATGTAGTATTTTCTTCCGCTAATGGAGAAGAAAATAAGAGCATGTGGTTTTACCCCTCTAACTCAAATGAATTATTGTTAATTAACCATGCTGGCCTAGCAGGATATAGTGGATGTAGTGGAAGCTATCCAAATATTAACGTAGGAACGACTCAGTTTGAAATTAGAACTACAGATGGGATGGCCCACTTTGGTGGAGGGGCTTGCGTATTAAATAGTGCAGGACTGTTTTTACAGGGGAATACTGGAGGTGTCCCTAATAACGCTAGTGGAAAATTACTTTTTAGGGGCAGCACTGCTAGTGCGACTGATTTCACTACTAATGGAGATGACTCAGATGGTAGGTATATGATAACCAACCATGCTGGAACCCTTTACTTGTTTGTAGGAGGGCAAAGTGCTAATACTAAAGCCTTTGGCCCTACTCAAGATAATGTGATTAAGTTGGGAACCACTACGTTTGGTTGGAGTGGGTTGTATTTGGGGGAGTCTGGGAATGCTGACCCTAAACTATTAGCTAACAATGCTGGTGTATTAGAATGGAATGGGACTCCAATTGCTAGTGGCTCCGTAGACCAAACGGCTGACTATGATTGGACGGGTGAACATAAATTTGATAGAGATGGTGTTGGGGGAAATGCTGCTACTCCAGGGTTGATGTTAAAAAGTAGGGGTACTCCTTCTGCACCTCCTTCTGGATATGCAGGACTTTTTGTTGACCAGACAAGTAACCAATATAATTTATACTTCAGAACTCCAGATGGGACTGTTCCTATTGTACAAGGGAATAGTGTAGGAGGGTCTGGGGAAGCGAATGAAGATTCCTTTAGAACTATAGCTGTAAGTGGACAATCTAATATAATAGCCGATTCGGATGTAGACACGTTAACTTTTGCAGCAGGAAGTGGTATAACAATCGAAACAAATGCTAGTACAGATACTGTTACTATTACAGCTACTGGTGGAGGTGGTGGCGGTTCACATGATGACCCGATTCGTTTAAGTAGTAATAGTAGTAGTTCTCCCACATACTCGTTTAGTGCTAGTACTGGTTCTGGAATGTATTGGGATTCTGGTGTAGCATTTTCTAATGGGGGCAATACTCAGTTAATAATTAAAAATACAGAAGCTGAGTTTCATAACGATGCCCGTCCTGCTGCAAGTACGTCTTATTTTTTGGGTGACCAGAATACTAAGAGGTGGCGTAGATTGTATGCTCAACTGGCTACAGATGTTTCGTCAGATGCAGAACTAAAAGAAAATAAAAAGTCTATAACTAACGGCCTAGAGTTCATTTCTAATTTAAATCCTATCACCTTTAATCGTATAGAAAGCACTGACATTGAGTTTGGGTTTACTGCCCAAGATATGAAACAAGCGGTTCTAGCTTCTGGATATACGGAAGACATGGATGTGTATTCAGAATCTGTGGATGACGAAACAGGCAAGACTTATTGGGGCATTGCTTATGAAAGTTTAGTTGCTCCATTAGTTGCAGCTATTAAAGAGCTTAAAGATAGAATAGAAGTGTTGGAAAATGCCTAAGAAGGCAGACATAATTAAAACCCGTGAATTAAAACCTTTCCTAACTCTACAAGAACTTGGAGATGAATTTCAGGTAAGTAGGCAGTATGTACATAAGATATTAAAAAAAGCTGGTGTGCATACTGGTGCCCCAAAGCCTTTAAAAGCTAACCGATATTGTGTACAATGTGGTAAGAGAACAGCACCCAAGACTAAAACTTGTTCAGATAGGTGTCGATTTCAGTTACGTTGGATGAGGGTGACATGTTCATTTTGTTTAGTAGAATTCTATAGAAGGAAATGTCTCTTGAAGAAAAGTTATTATTTAAATTATAAGAATATTTATTGTAGCCAGCGTTGTTACCAAAAGAAGCGTTTGGATGATTGAGGTGCCAGATGAGAAAATGGTTGTTAGTATCAGCATTCCTCACTATCCCACATATCCTAGAAGATGTGGGATTATTTGTCCTTGGTAGATATACAGATACTTCACCGTTTTTGGTAGGGGCATTGATTATAGGAACAGGATTAATAGCAGGAGCCATAGTACGAGTTCATAAGGTAAGGAGGTTTTTAGGACATTGAATATTGATGATGCACTAATACAGCAATGGGAACCCAAGGTACAAAGGATGTTAAAAAATACGCATGTTATGGGGTGGGATAGGGAAGATTTGGCTCAGGAACTTAGGTTAGCCATAGTGAAAGCTGCTCAAGGGTATCAAGAGGATAGGGGCGTATTGTTCCATACATATCTACATACAGCAATGACAAATACTATCCGCACTTTAATTACTAAAGCACAGCACACACTTCAACCCGATAGTTTAGATATGGAGTATGTCAGTGCTGATGATGAATATCAAATCCCCTCTAAGATTTTACAGGCTTTGCTTCAAGAAGAGGAAGGATTAGAAGAAGCTGAAATATCTGAGATGTTAGAGCAGTATAATCTAACTAGACAAGAACGTATGTTTATTGTTTTGCGATTAGAAGGTTTAACGATGGAAGAAATCAGTGAGGATATAGGTGAACCCTCTTATAAAATTAGAACGAGTGTACGAAATAAATTGCAGGGGTTATTTGATGAAGATGATACGGGGGCTGAGAAAGAAGCCCTTGACAAAATCTACCAGTGAGTTTAGAGTATTTAGTGTCAATCTGAAAACTCAAGAGGTATTACTTTGTGCTACATGTACTTCTTTAGAAGAAGCTAAACGTCAGGCACAGCAATACAAGACTAAGGGGGTTGACACTTTCGTTCAAGGGGAGCATAATAGGGTTCTCTACAGAGTTTAGTTAGCAGGAGAAGGAATGGACAATTACGATTTTATTGAATCTGGTATTATTTTCGCATTAACAGATAGGGAAGCATTCAGGAAATTTAGATACACTTCAAAAGATTTTTCAACTCATGGGGATGCTTTTAAGTTTTTAACTACGTATTTTGATGAATATGGGCATAGCCCCTCTACTGAAACACTCATGGCAAATTACCCCACGTTGAATGATTCAGCATCTTCATTAGATTTACAGTATGCATTGAATGTGTTTCAAGACCAAGTATTGTTTAGGAATATTGTTAACACCTTTCAGAGTAATAAAGGGATATTGCAAGAAAATCCGAAGCAAGCTTTGGCCCAAATTAACACAGATTTGAACGATATTTCAGTAATATATGATGAGGATGTAATTCCATATAATCAGAATTCTGAAATGCGTTTAACTGATTGGAAGTTGCGGAAAGAGAAGAGAAAGATGGGAGATGGAATCATGGGTGTTCCTACCCCATTTACTTCCTTAAACCGTGCTGGGGTAGGCTGGATGCCAGGAGAACTAATAGCATTGTTTGCTAGGCCTACTGTGGGAAAATCTTGGATGTGTGTTCAAATGGCTGTAACAGCTGTTATGAATGGGTTTAAGACTTTATTAGTGTCTACTGAGATGCCCATAGCCCAAATGAATTTACGTACAGATGTAGTGTTAGGTAATGCGATGGGTTACTCCTTATCTCATTCAGCTTTACGTAATGGTGACCCTATTAATGAAGAAGAGTATTCTAATTTCTTACAAGATATTAAGGATAAACCTTTATTGATATGTGACCATATTGAGGGAGAGTCTAGTATTTCATTAGAGAGTCTACAGAATCTTATTCGGAAGTATACTCCTGATTTGGTGGTGATAGATGGTATTTATCTAGTCACTAATTCTGGGAAGAGCCATAAAGCTATGTGGGAACAAACGCATATGCTCTTCTATGGATTAAAGAATCTATGTCTATCTACCAATACTCCAATATTTGTGTCTACTCAGGCTACTAAAGATGCATCTGATGTATTTATACCGCCAAGGGCTGACCAAGTAGCTTATGGGGATGCTATGCTTAGAGCAGCTGATGTAGCTTTATCTATGTGCATGGTAGAAGGAGAAGACCAATCTAGAATAGCCTACTTCCATAAGTATAGAGATGGTGTATTACCTACATCTTCAATGGAATTGCATTGGAATGTGGATAAGGGTGATATTCATGAAGTAGAGGATATGTTTTAATGGTGAATTGGATTCCGTTGTTTTTGGATAACGATTTTTCAATACCTATAGCACAAGACCAGTTTTCGATTCTGTGCCCTTTTCATGAAGATAATGTTCAATCTTGTGCCGTAAATCTAACTAAGGGTGTTTGGATTTGCTTTGCTGGATGTGGACAAGGGTCTTTGTACAGTTTCTTTATGAAGTACATGGGTTTGAGCTTTGAGGAACTTAATAGCCGAATTCGGAAAGATGAAGCTAGTTTTAACATTAATATGTTTGATGAGTTTGATGAGCAGGAAGAAGAGATGCCAGAAGTAACTTTCCCCTTTCATTCTGGATATGTACCACCCTGGATTTTCGATAGAGGTTTTGATAAAGGGACTTTGAGAAAGTGGGGTGGGGCGATAGATAATTTCGGAAGTTTAGTGTTACCTATTCGTACTTTAGAAGGGCGAACTGTTGGATGGTTGAGTCGTAGACAGAATGTAACACCCAAGTATTTGTATTCCAAAGGGTTAAAGAAGTCTAAGTTATTGTTTGGACAAGACTTAATAGTAACACCTCAAGAGTTTATTTGTATTACTGAGGGGTCATTGGATACTATGTGGCTTGACCAACATGGATTTACTAGTGTAGCATTACTTGGGGCACATATTTCTAAACGGCAGCAAGAATTGGCTTTAGAATTGCCTACCAAAGAGGTGGTGTTATGCCTTGACAATGATGATGCAGGGCGTATAGGATTAGAGAAGGCAATGAGTTGCTTGAATACTAAGATGATGGTAAGCTATATAAAACTTCCAAAGGAGTATAAAGATGTACAAGAGGTAAGAGATAGCAAATTGTTAACAGAGATAATACAAAACAGAACATTTTTTTAAATTAAAGGAGAATATAACAATGAGTGGAATTAGCATGATTCAAACCAAGAGGGAAAATAGGTACCAGGGTGGGCAAGATGACAATAGAATGCCAGGACGAGAAATATTCTTTAAAGATGGTGACCAGGCGTTTTTGTCTCCCATAGCTACAGGGGATGAAGGGGATACAAACCTAGATGAAATTTACCTGTACACGTATAGAGATGGGAACCGTTGGATGAATATTCTTGATGACTCTGAAGTAGATACCAGTATGGTTCCTGCGGATACTAGGGCTTCCCACAAGTTTGCTTTTTGGGCATATGTTCATGATGTAGTACATACAGAGGCCCGAAATGATGAATGGGAACCTGTTAGTGGCCCAGGCGGTAGGAAGATGTTTAAAGAGACAGTTAATGACTTCCGTGTGGTATGTTTAACCTTTGGGCGTAGTGACTATATTTGGAACCAACTTGTTGATGTATATAACGATTGGGGTGGCTTGGATAAGGGCGTAGTACGTATTAAACGTACTGGTGCAGGAATGCAGGATACTTCCTATGCTATTGCAGCAACTACTCGTAAGGATGAAATTCCTGAAGATGCAGATGATGATTCTCTACCTTCTATTAAAGAGTACTTTAAGAGTCGGTATGGTGGATTTTCCCCTAATGGTAATGGCACAAATAATGCCGAAGCTCTAGCTACTGCGAAGTCTTTGTTCTAAACATGCTTGTAGATACTGTCGATAAATATATAGACGTAGCTACAACCTTGCAGAACCATGATGCTTTAGTGGTAGATGTGGAAACTAATGGGTTGGATGCTTTTGGCATGAACCAACTCTGTGGGGTGGGTATCTCTACTTTATCTGGAGATACCCACTATTTCCCTGTTCGGCATCAACAAGGGACTAATTTGTCCCATACGCATATTCAAGAGCTAATGGCGTTATTGGGGCAATGTAATACTTTGATTGGTTATAATATTAAGTTTGATTTAAGGTTTCTGGAGAAAGAGGGGATGCAACCCAAAGAACTTCAGAAATGGGTAGATGTGATAGTGATGGTACGGCTTATAGAACCATCTACTATTAAGGACTTAAATCTGACTGATACTATTACACGAACTTATGGAGAAGCCCATGCTGCTTATGATAAAGATACGAAGAAATATCTAAGGAGCAATAAGTGGCATAAAGACTTTTCAATGGCTCCACCTGAAGTATTAGGGCCATATTGTGAGCAAGACACATATTGGACTGCGAAGTTGTATACAGATGCATGGAATACAATTGAACGTACAGCCCAAACTGCCGTATTTGAATTAGAGTGTGATTTGACTAAAGTGTTGTATCAGATGGAAGGGATAGGCGTATCCATAGATACTCAATATGTTGATGATGCTATAGTGAAAATTGATAAACGGTCTGAGGAAATAGCCAATAAGATATATGAATTGGTGGGGGATGAGTTTAATATAAATAGTACACAACAGGTAGGTGAAATCTTAAATGCCCGTGGTATCTATTCCCCTATTAAAACGCCTAAGGATAAGGATTCTTGGAATGAAGCTGCATTGATGCAGATTAATCATCCCCTAGCAGGATATATCAGACAGTATAGAGCCTTAGGAAAGCTCCGTAGTACCTATATGGAGCCATATCAAGACATGTCTGTTATGCATACATCTTACTGTAATTGGGGTACTTTGACAGGGAGACTTTCTTCTAGAGAGCCAAACCTCCAAAACATTCCTAGAACCCACTTCAAATTGGCTGATGTAGAGCTAACTGATAGTATGAAGGATGCTCTAACGAGCCGTATTAATACCCAGATTGCTGCTAAGGGAATTACACATGAATTAGTCTTGGATGATGATGTGTTGCAAACTTGGAGTTTTGTGGGCGATGAATATTATAATGAAGAGGATGAAAATCAAGTAGCTGTGAGAAGACTGTTTGTTCCTAGAGAAGGGTATCATTTGGTATCATTTGACTACTCTCAGATGGAAGTACGTGTATTCCTGAGCTATTTGCGGAATGAGGAAGTGAATGCTCTACTACATAATAAAGAAGTTGACTTTCATGGTGAAGCTGCCAAAATTGCCTTTAAAGTAACTGAAGAAGAAGATTCATTTAAGTTTTATAGACAGATGGCAAAGAACATAACCTTTGGTGTTATCTATGGAATAGGTAAAGCTAAGTTAGCAAACCAGTTAAATGTATCTGAATCTGAGGCAATGCAATATAAGAAGCAATATTTTGAAGGGATTAAAGGGTCTAGGCAGTTTTTCAATTCTGTTATGAAAACTGTAGCAGAACGTGGGTGGATTAAGAATAGGTACGGTAGAGTGTATTCAATACCAGCTGAGATTTCTTATAAGGGGGTGAATTATTTAGTACAAGGCACAAGTGCAGACATTCTAAATGAAAGGATGATACAAGTTCATGATTATCTTAAAGATAAAAAGAGTAACTTACTGTTGCAAGTCCATGATGAAATTATTTGTGAAATTCATGATAGTGAATTGGATTCGCTACCATTCCAGATTCAGGGATTAATGGAAGACAATAGTTTAGAGATTCCTCTTAGGGTAGACATTGATATTTGTAAACCGTCTTGGGCCACCAAAGAAGTATTTGATGAACGGCCTAGAGACATTATAGAAGATTATATTGAATGGTAAAAATAAATTTAGGAGATAAAATATTATGGTAGTAACAAGTGACAAATCTAATTTTGATGTACAGTTTGAGTTTGGAGATATGGGGCAAAAGAAGTTGGTGGAAGTGTTTACAGGTGAAAATGGTACATTAGAAATTAAAAGTGAGAGGGCTAGGAATTGGTCATTTAGTGGTAATATATGTATAGAGTATGCGTATGATAGATGGGATTCTGAGAAGCAAGAAAGAGTTACTGCTCAAAGTGGCATTTCTACCACTAAGGCTGCTCATTGGGCACAGATGCTAATGATGGACGATGGGTCATATGGGGCTATGTTGGTTTTTCCCACTTCTATAGTTAAGTCTGTAGTACGTGATTTATGGGATACGGCTAAGAAGATAGAAGTAACTAGGGACTCAGCCCCTGATTCTACTGTTACTAGAGGTAAGGCTTATTGTATTTTGCTACCATTAGCGGAAATATTCCTTCAGTTGCAGAAAGCAGGCGGTTACTACAAACCTCAGTATACTCAAGGAGGGAATGGTAAAACAGCCGTGGGTACAAATCCTTTGAGGCAACCAGATGAAATTATTCCGTTTGACTTAAATGGGAATACCCCTCCTGTATAATGACAGAGCCACGTACATTTGAAGAGGCTTGTGAACTATTGGCATTAGAGATTTCTCTCATGGTTTGTGCTAAACAGTACGATTATGGAAAAGAGAATATACTAGGCTTTGGAGAACAAGGTTTAGTAGTCAGGTTGTGGGATAAGATTAATAGGCTGAAGAATTTAGTCTGGAATAATCAGAGGCCAAAAAATGAATCCACTATAGATACGTTACAGGATATAGCTGGATACGCTATACTAGGATTAATGTTAAATAAAGGGTGGTTTGAACTACCGATGGAGGAGGAAGAGAATGGCTAAAGTAAGTGTACATTTAGGGTTTACGTTTAGAATAGGGTCTTTGGATACAAATCAGTACAGCCGTATTGATGTGGATGTTAGGGACATAGATACAGACGTACCTATTGCAGACCAGTTAGGACAAGCTGAACAAGCTATAGAAGATGTATGGAAGGTAGTACGGCAGAATGTAGATGAGAAAATTGAAGGAATCTTAGAAAATGGCTCATGAACAAGAAATTGCTAGGGCAGTGGTATTGGAGGATGTGCTAGCAGAAAGAGAGAGACAAGATTCTATGTGGGGTGACCAGAAAACTAATTTAGACGAGACTTGGGCTTTAATAGCCCTTGAGGAATTGGGGGAGGTGGCAAAAGATATGAATGAAGGCAAATTAGGGTCAGCATATGTTGAAATTATACAAACAGCAGCTGTCTTATTTGCCTGGGCTGAATCATTACGAAGACGAGGTATTATGAAAGTATGATAGATAATTCATTGGACATTGTTCAAAGCTTATTGAAAAATGATAAGTTAGGATTGGTAAGGGGCACTAGTACAGATTTTGCATTTACTAGAATTCCCTTTGGGATTCCTGCTCTAGATAAACTTACTGGAGGAGGAATCCCTAAAAAACGTATGACTATGTTGTATGGGCCTACTAACGTAGGCAAGTCTTATTTAGCTTCACAAGTAGTAGCTAGGGCACAAGCAGATGGAGGAGTGGCTGCATGGATTGACACTGAACTATCTTGGGATGCTGATTGGTCTGCTAAATGTGGAGTGGATGTAGAGAATATCTTAGTAGCCCAACCCGCAAATGGGGAAAAGGCTTTAGAAGTTATTCGACAGTTGATGGATGCTAAAGTGGATGTGATTGTATTGGATAGCATTGCTGGTTTAGTACCAGAAGCTGTTATGGAAGAAGGATTTGATTATAATCCAATGGCTTGGCAAGCACGATTTATTAATAATTCTCTGCCACGGATGTTGACTCATCTAAAAGAAGGGTCTGCATTTGTTGCTATTAATCAAGTTAGGAGTAGTATGGGGCCAGTAGCTCTAGATGCAATGCCTGGAGGTTTAGCTCAGACATTCTTCTCCCATTTCTTATTGCAAGTTAAACGCAAGGGGTGGATAGAAGAAGGAAAAGACAAGGAAAGAGTAGGATTTGATATGGAAGTACGGTTACGTAAAACTAAAGTGGGTGGAGAGAATTGGAAGTCTGCTATTGTACCTTTTAGAGTAGAAGGGGGCATTGATGTAGTAGAAAGCTTCATTAGAGAGGCTTTAGAAATGGGTATTATAGCTAAAGCTGGCCCGTGGTATTCATATCAAGATATAAAAGTTATGGGGATGAATGGAGTGAAGAATCATTTCCTTGATAACCCAACAGCTTTTGAGGAGTTGAAAAATGAGGTATCTGCCTAAAGACTATACACGGCAGGAACAACTTATTGCAGATGAATTATCTGAATTGGGCTTTCGGTATGACCAACAAGTACCAATTAATCAATATACTGCTGATTTCTTTGTGCCTGAATTGGGCCTTGTGATTGAAGCAGATGGAGTTTATGGGCATTTAAGAAAACGTGACGCTTTTAGAGATTCGGAAATTATGCGAGTCTTTGGTATAGAAAATGTCCTGCATATTCGGGAGAATACTAAGGAAGGAGTACGTGAAACTTTATGTCAGGCATTAGAAAACTTGCCCAGTTAAGAAAAGGGACAAATCAAAGTAACCTACAGACTTTTTCAGAAGAAACATGGTTAATTAAATCTTTGGAGGCCTCCTTAGGGGGGCCACAAAGAAAAAACAGAGAGGGTGTATTCTACCCCTCTATGTTAGGTAGTTACTGTATGCGCTTGTTATATCTAGCGTATAATGGTTTATTGCCACCATCAGTAATTGATGATAATGTCCAACGTATTTTCGATAATGGTAATTATTTAGAAGAGAGAATGTCATCATACTTTACCAATTTGGATATATTATTGGACAGGGAAGTAGAGGCTAAGTCAGACAAACCACCTATTTCAGGGAGGGCTGACTTCTTGTTGAAGCATCAAGATTATGATAAGATTGGCTTAGAACTAAAGTCTATTAATGACAAAGGGTTTGAAGCTCTTAAATCTAGACCTAAGAGGGAACATACTGTCCAGCTGCAAATTTATTTACATATACTAGACCTTCCCTATGGAGTGGTTTTATATGAGAATAAAAATAACCAGAAATTAAAAGCTTTTGGTATGCTTCCTGATGCAGATATATGGGCACAAATAGTAAAGAAATGTGAAGATGTTATGATGATGTTGGAGCCACCGTCACGGTGCCAAGGGCCAACATGGTGTAACTGTCGTAATTATAGGGGGTAGTATGGAAAAAGGAATAGCACACAGGGTTCTGGCTAAAGCAGATGACTATTTAGCCGATTTGTTAGTACCTCGTTTTAAAGTGGATTTGGATGCAGAACCATCTTTAGAATTTGCTAATTTAATGGACGCTGATAGGAAAGCCTTGGAAGAATTTCTTTCTGTGTATGGGGGTTACAAAGCCTATTTAGAATCTCAAGTAGCAGATGAGGAAGCTAAGAAAACTGCATTAGAATCTTATTTTGATGAAGGGTATGCTAAAGCAGGATACCGTATTAACAATGATAGGGAAGAAGAAGGTAAGAAGAAATTAACTAGAGAGGAGGTTAGGGGAGCAGTATTAGATGGTTTTGAAGAATTATGGGAATTACGGCAAGCAGTCATTGAACAAGAAGCTATCTATATTAAAGTGAAGGGATTGTTAACAGCTTATACATCTGCCTTTAATGCAGTGTCTAGGGTGGTAGCTCTTCGTACATCCCCTATTAGTGCTTATGGATAAGCGATATTTTTTAGGATTAGATTGTTCTACTAAAGCCATTCATGGGGTGGTTATAGATACTGAGGGGAAGTACCTAGAGAAGTTTAAATGGATTACTCAATCTCCAGATTTTCATACAAGATTCCTCTCAAATTCCGCAAATTTTTTGGAAGATTTAGGTAAAATAAAACTAAAATACCCTGAGTTAGCGGTAGCTGTAGAAGCTCCCATTTTTATTCAAAATCCGAGAACTACTATTCAATTGTCAGCGGTGGTGTATTCGGTATTTTTTATTTGTCATTTCCATCAATTGGAACCAGCGTTGATTGAAAATACAAAATGGAAAAAATATGTGCTAGAAAAAGGAAATGTGTCTAAGAAACAAATTAAGGACTTTGCTCAGATTTTTTGGAAGGCAGACTTTGAAGAACAGGATTGGGCTGATGCAGCCTGTATTGCATTATGGGGTAGATTTGATACATTAGGAGTAGATATATGACTTTAACATTTCATATGAAAGGGAAGACGGAAACTAACGTAGAATACAAAGATAAATTACCTGAAGGAATGACTGCGGAAGAATTTAAGGAGAAGTATGGAGTGATAGTGTGGTGTGATTATTTTGGTTGTAGAAATAATGTACAAGTGGAAGACACACAACGGACAACAGGTACCCTATTAAAGAAACGTGGGTATCAACCGTTAGGAAAGGATGCGGGAGTATGGAGAGGTTTATGTACCCGTCAAGAGATTGGATTGAAATATGTTAATGGTAAACCAGAATGTTTCACTTCGGCGGTACGTTCTACAGGGCATATGAGTTTTGCTAGTTTGCTCCAATCTGATGGTACTCCATATGGAGGCAGTATAGAATCTCAACACGCTCCTGAATATGCTTTTGATGTTCCAGCCAGATGGGACGGTAGTGATAAAGCCCCTAGAAAGGGTATTGTTAAGCCTAATATTAAAGAGTTCAATGTATAGGAGAGCATATGCCAAAAACATTTCCATTAGAAGTAAGAGAAAGAGCCTTGACGTTATATCTTCAAGGCTATTCTCCTAAAGATATTGCAGAGACTTTAAGAACAGAATTTGATAATGCAGTTACTCAGTCCACAGTATATGCCTGGAGTAAAGAAGGAGATTGGGAATTAAAGCGTAAAGAGAACTATACGCAGAGTTTAGAAAAGATTCAAGAAACTGAAGGGGAAAAGATGAATCGTGTTCAAAGAGAACACTTTGATACGTATGAAAGTTTAAGACATAAGGCATCCCATGAATTAGAGTTACTTCAATTTGATAAAGCCATAGATGCAGCTAGAGCCTTAGATTTAGGGATTAAGGGGGAACGGCAGATAATGGAGGGATTGATTAATCTTCAATTTGTCCAAAGTGTGTTAGGAGTATTAGTAGAAGAAATAGCTGATGAGGAATTATTAAGGAAGATAGCTTTGAAATTGAAGGCATTAATTCAAACAGAGGAGTCTACATTACCATGACAAGTGAGCCAAAAGTTACCACATTTTCTGATGCCTTTGCACGTTTATCAGATGGTCTAACATCTAATAAGGGACGAGTAGAGGTAGGTAGTTTTCATGAGTTCCTAGTAAATATTTGGTCTTTAAGCTTTGAACACCCAGAATATTTTAATGCTTGGCATGTTGGTCAAGTGGCTGAAGATATTGAGTATTGTTTAGCGAATCAATTGAATTATTGTGCTGTACTTCCACGTTTCCATTTTAAGAGTACATTGTTAGGCCATGCATTTAGTGTTTGGTCATTGTTGAAATCTCCTAGAGATGCTGCGGTGCTGTATTTATCCTATAGTGATTCAATGGCGAAATACCATATTTCAGAAATTAATAAAACTATTTCTAGAAACCCCATATTGACTGAATGGATGGAAAATCGTTCTCCTAAAGCAGACTTTTCTGCTAGATATTATGTGAATAAAAAGCCTATGGATATAAGGCATGGCGGTCTTTTTTCATTTAAGAGAGGTATGCATGTAAACGGTGCATTAATTGCTGATGACGTATTGCGTGACCCAGAAAACCCCCTGAATTTTGGGCAGATAACTAAAGTAGAAGACCATTTCTTAACAGAAAGTATGTTCATTCCTTTGAGGGGTGTTCCTATTATTGTTTTGGGTACACCAATGATGCCTGGAGATTTGTTGACAAAGCTGCAAGAAGATGATAGATTCTTTGCACGGGTATTGCCTGCTCTTGACCCAGTTCCTGGCAGAAGAGTATTAATGCCTGAATTATATAGTGAGGAATGGTTATTGCAACAACAAAGGGCTAGGCCTAAGTCATTTGCATCAGAGTTTTTACTTCAGCCTCACTTCACTACTGAGTCTTATTTTGAGGAAACCGATATTACTAAGTGTGAAGATGAAACTTTAAGGAATTTTAATGCTTATAGAAAATATCATAAGCCAGCAGATGCGAGATTGTATGCAGGCTTTGATGTAGGTAAGAAACGTCACCCATCTCATCTTGTCATCTTTAAAAAAGAGGGGGATATGATTACTCAGGTGCATCAATCTTGGTTAGATGGGTGGAATTATACGGCACAGATAGAATATCTGAATGATATTATTGAGAATTTTGATATTGAAAAAGGGTATGTAGATAATACTAGAGGGGAATTAGAGGATAGAGGTTTAGACAATACTTGGTGGCCTATGTCATTCACTCTTAAATCTAAGAACACTATGGCTCAAATATTTGAGGAATTTGTACATTCTGGTAGGTTAAAGATTTTTCAGGATGCACGGCAAACAGGTCAGATATTGTCCGTGAATAATGAATTGAAAGCCCCAGAAACTCCACAGGGACATGGAGATGCATTCTTTTCTATTGCAATGGCATTATTGGCGTTGCATGAGAGTGAGATACATGGAGTGACAGACGTAGGGAACTTGTTTGAGATAGTAGAGC
>VTLG01004306.1_pt1 | contig 26181 bp, 32 predicted proteins | sample 4694571 | NCBI WGS metagenome assembly VTLG01 (sample SAMN12604809, study PRJNA352737) | marine metagenome | biome: ENVO:00000447; feature: ENVO:00000209|ENVO:00000569|ENVO:01000036; material: ENVO:00002151; isolation source: viral sequences binned using virsorter ...
ATATCTGATCTTGTGTGTCCTGCTTGTGTTTTTTTAGATTTTATACCATCAAATTTTCTTATTATTGATGCTTTCAGTTGAGGATTATGTGGAGGACTCCAAGTACAACCCATTAAAAAACTACCAAGATAATTCCTTACTGCTATTGTAGGATATTGAGATCTTGATGTTATTGTTATCCTTTCAATATCATCTAAAATATGAGTAGCTGTAAATGTTGCTAAAGAAAACCCGTTATACTCAAAAATATGATTTGCACCAAAGTTAATATTTTTATCAAATATATAAGGAGAGTCCCCAAGCATACTATCAGCAACTGCTGATTGTTCAAGAGTTATCCAAGTTGGTTGGTTTCCGAAGTTATGATTCAATAATCCAACAAAATCAATAGGAATAGTTGGGAAAAATCCGCCTGATTTAAATTGAACAGATGGATCTGAAATACCTGAATTATAAGTTTTAATTATACTAATTGGATTTAAATATAATAAATCTTCATAAGTTCCACTATAAGTATGTGAACTACCACTATCAATTATATCTTTAAAATATTCTGTTTTACCTGCTGCATGAAGATATGACATCATATCAATATAAAATTTTGGTTTCTTTAGTTCTTGATAACCCATTACCACACCTCACTTATACTAAATGATATTGAATACATATTGGGTGCTAATGTTGAAATGCTTATACTATGTCTATCAAAAGTACATACAGCAAATTGATCAGGGTTATTATTGTCTGTATTGGCTTGAAATACAAACGGAATCGTTCCTCCTAAAGTAGGAATCCATAATCTACTCATAAAATTATCTTCTTGTAATATAGGATTATCATATCCTTTTTCTGTAAAGTTTTCCCCTGAATTATCAGGATATGTTTGAGTACCTCCAAAACTATTCCAATTTGTTTGCTCAAGTGCTGCATGGAGATCATAATCTGCTATATGAGTAAAACTTATTGACCATTTCCTCCTGCCTAATCTACCAAGATTTGCTTTATCATCTTCTACAAACATTTGTTGTTGTGTGTAATCAGGATTCTCATTTGGATAAACAACACTTGGATCTGATTGATATTTCCATAATTCCCAAGCATTATGTCCACTCCATAATGGACTACCTATATAATTAATATTATGATGAGAAAAACCACCTTTAGTTCTGCTTACTTTAATTCCATCAAATTCTCTTGACATTGTAACTTTTGGATCTATGTTTGGTGTCCAAGTTTTACCAAAGAAATAAGCACCCATATATCTTTGTCCTCTATTATCTGCAGAACCATTAAAATAAAAGTAGAATCTTGAAGCATCTGTTGTGTAATAAGTTTCATCTTTTAATCTTATAGTAAAGCCATTATGTTCACTATTCAAATCAATTAAATTTGCATCTTCTTTTATTCTAAACAAACTATCAGTATCTGCTGAATTTCTTGCACCACCATACCAATCAGTTCCTTCTAAATTATGATTTAATACTACTAAACAATCTATTGGAAGTGTAGGGAATTTGTTTCCACCATAATCTTTATAATTAAACATAGTATTACCTGACCCAGATAATTGAAATTTTAGAAGGCTTGAAGTATTACAATATAACAAATCTCCTATATCTCCATAATGTATTTCATTGTCTGTGGGTGTATCTTCGTGATCTTGTTCCCTACGAACAAAATATTCCCCATGTCCTGTAGCATGAAGATAACTCATCATATCAACAAAAAAACGAGGTGTTTTAGGCATTTGATTATTAGCCATTAATATCTACCTTCTGATCTTGGTGTTCTTCGTGTAGTTTGACTTGTTGTTCTTTGTTGTTGTCCAACAATTTGATCGCCATCTTTTTCTAAATATTTAGATGCTTTGCTATGAGTTTTACCTGTCATTGCATATCCCATATCTGTATGAACATGATAGTAGCCTTTATAATCTTTTCCTTTAAGTGTATATTCTCCACCTTTAGTATGTAAATTTTTCTTTATAGGAACATTAACAATACCAATATTAGTTTTTTGGTATTGACTTTTGTATTGTCGTCCTAATCTTTTTGGTTGTTTAGGTTTTGATATATTATTGTGTTCTAAAGAATCCCAAGTATCAGTTTTTTCTGTCATTCCCAACATCTTGCTATCTCCCCAAAGAATCTTTTTATTTAATATTGTAAGCATAACTCTTTCTCCTGTTTTTGTTGCACCCAAACAACTTCTAACATTTAAAACTCCTTCATAAAAAAATAAATCAGATCCATTTTCTATAATGTTTGTTCCCATATTAAATATTAATATTGTATTTTTACCTGCTCTTAATATCCAACCTTCAGGAAGTGTTGGATTGATATAAACTTCTCCTGAATAATTAATTTGAATACCTGCTAATTCAGGATATGTATTATATATTCTAAATTTACCATCTATTATTTCTGCTCTAATTTTTTTCATTATCCTTGCCCACTTGATATATAATCCATTAGCATTATTATATCTGTAATATTTAATCCACCATCTTGGTTAAAGTCCCCTGCAGCAACAAAATAAGCCTGATCTTCTTGTCCAACTTCAGTATCAGGAAATGTTAGATCCCCCAATATAAATTGTGTCATTGCAACAAGATCAAGAACATTGGTAACCCCATCAAAGTTTACATCTCCATCTGGAGGACCTAATCCACCTATATCATACTCTTGTTTAAAAGAGCGAATTAAAGTAGTATTATCTTCAGTTGTAATCTTTATTTTACCCCAATTAAATGGGTAATCATGGTTTGTTTCTTTTGCTGTAATAATACAATATCCTTGATTGTTAGAAGCATTTCCACCTGCTACAGTAGTAAGTGTAAATTTATCAGTTTCTTGTGAATATGTTCCTTCTGTTGAATCCCAATAACCTGTTGAATCTGTAATTTCTGCTGTCCAAGTCATACCATTAGGGTACTCAAATGAATAAGGATTTTGATATATGTTTAATCTTATACTCCCTTGATCATAATCGCAAGTATCATTTCCGTTCTCCCACTCCGTATTAAAATATTCAGAAAATTCTACTTCAGGCTCATCAAATGGGGATTGATAGGTCTGTGTAACATTATTTCCATCTCCATCATATACTTGCCCATCATCTGTTGTATCTTCAATATCTGTTTCAGTAAATGGAGGAACAAAACCTTCAACATTATTATAACCATAAATATACCAAAAAGGTAATCCATATTGTAATCTATGTAATTGTTGTGCTATTACATCAATTTTGTTTGCTTTCTTTTTAATTTCTTTAACTATAAAAAATGGATAAACTAATTGTCCACCTTTTACTTCGTATGTCCAATATTTATAACCAAATGCAGTTTCATCTGATAACTGACTTATATATACTACATCTCCTGCTTCAAGATTTAAAAACTTTGTTGATAATTCAAGTTTAACAATAAGTTTTTGATTAATAGAATCCATCATTTTATACTTTTTAAATTCATTAGCAGTATAATCATCTCTAATATATTTAGCTTCTATTTGTGTTAAACCTTCTTCGGCTGTCTTGTTGTATGTTTCAGATAAATCATACACCCATTCAGGATTGGTGTCTTGATATAAATCAGTTGTTAATCTCCAATATGAACTATATTCTCCTGTTTGTGTTTGTATTGCAGGTTCTATTGCTTTTCCAAAATCATTATTTCCGTAATCATAAGCATATAACAATTTAGCACCCCAATAAACATCATCAACATTGGTTAATTGAAAACTAAATTTTTGAACATCAGGTGCATAGATCTTATATCTAACATCACTCATATTATAAAATGATTTCATTGGATTAAAAGTAAATGTTCCATCTGCTCTAAATTTCGGAAACATTTTAGTATTAGTAGCAAATTCTTCAATTAATTCTTTTAATTTCATTTGCTTTGTCATAGTAAAAGCCATTCGCCAACCTTGATGTATTGTTTGTGTTAAATGTAACATTTGTTCATCATAATAATCAGGGTTGTAATCAATTTGTGTAGATAGTAAATGTTTAATAATTTCATGTGGTGTTTCTACCATACCATCAATATTAACTTCAGGAATATAAATTGTTTCGTCCCAACCATGATTGGTATAAAATTCTGCAATCATATCATCTGCAGAAGAAGGTGCAAATTCTTCTTCCCATGTTCCATTACCTAAATAGTGCATTCTTATAAAATTTCTTCTAAATGTGTCTGTAGATAGTGTTCTATGTAGATCTTCTGTAAAGATTATGAAAGCATCTCCATTATTAATAGTATATGGATTATCAAATTGCCCATCTTCATAAACAGATATTCTTCCATCAAAAAATATAACCCACATTTTATTTGGTAAAATTTGCATACTTTCAATTATTTCTGATGGATCTATTGAATCTCCACCATTTACAAGCCACCCTGCATGTCCACCTGATCCATCTTGTGAATAACCTAAACCTTCAGTATAGTCGTACACATCTTCAACCCATTCAGTTAATGTTTCTGTTAAAAATGAGTTAAATGGACTCCAATTAGTTACTCCTTCTGATAATCTTCCATATACATTAGCATACCAAGTTTTTTCATGTGTATTTTCTACAAAAACATCTTGTATAATGTGCATATAATTTATAGCACCACAACAATAACCAATATATTGATTATCTGTTTTCTTTTGGACGATTTGAGGCATACCTAACTTAACTGATTTAAATTGATTAGGTGTATTCCATTCATGTATAATAGTATTTTCAGGAAAACTCCAAGCATTTATAAAGGTAGTTGTTGTATCTGGTCCGTGACGAGTAAATTCTCTTGCATTTAATGAGTAATCTCCATCTTGCTTTCTAACATGTTGTTTATTATGTGGTAAAAAAGATGGAAAAGCATGAATTTCTCTTGCCCAAGTTTTTTCTGTATTATAACTGCTATGATAATAGTTTGGATTTGGGTGTTGAGGAATAGTATCGCCTCCCCACAATGCACTCGCCATAAAATACTCATCTACTCCTACATCTCCTAAACCCCAATTCCACCCACTATATGCCCATATATCTGCAATAAACCAAGTAATACATTTAGAATTAGTTTCAAGTGGTTCAAGGGTAAATTCCCAATAAACATAAGCACTTTTTGACCCTGTTTCAGATTCTTGCCTTCCATACCAACCTAAACCTCTCCTATCATCATTTTTTATAGCATCTTTAAAATCATTTGGTTTAACAAGACCTATAGGACTATTCCAATCTCTTGTTTTACCAAATACCTCATCATTCATTTCATCTGCTCCACCATTCCATAAATTTTCATCAGGGTGGTAACCTGCAGGTGGATTTGTAAAATAAGAGGTGGAATCTGAATCAAAAGGAAACATAAAAGCATTTCTTGAATACTCATTGTCTGTGTCCCACATATTCATATACCATCTTGAAGGTGCATATCTTAATTCTTCTACATCATTAGCACCTGCAGCGAAGTTTCCTGCACCTGTTGTTTCTAAATTGAGCCAAGGGTCTTCTAATAAATCACGAACTGCAAAAAGTTGTCCACCTATTTTATGTCCATCTCCATTATTATCTGCATCTCCTCCACCTGCAACATTTGTTGATATTTGTCTTGATCTTGCTTTTCTGTGTCCTTTTATTTGATTAATTCTTCTTAATACTCTGCCCATTGCAGGTGCTTCATAGCCAAATACCCTGTAAATTTCTTGTTGTACTTGTGTATATAATGGTGTTGCAATTATATCACTACCAACTACTTCAAACATTTGTCCTGAAACATCCCCTTCAAGAAAATAAAACCACGGTGCATAATCTTGAGGTACATTGTTTAATATATTAATATAATGATCGCCATCTTTTAAATATACTGCTGATTGTTCAGGCATTTTATCTGCGACTACCATTGGATAATCTGTTAATTTGGAGTCTGATACAATTTTAGATACAGGTTCTGTATCAACAATAAGAGATGAAACTGATTCTACACCATCTTCAGTAGTCAAAATATTATCAATTCTTTTTTTAAGAGGGGATTTAGTTACATGACCATACACCATAGGGTAAGGTGTTAATCTGTCTTGTGCTGCATAATGATTATCATCAGGTATTAATTCAGGTATTAATTTATCTAAAGTTAATTGTGATATATCTTCTACTGATAATTTAATAGCTGTTTTTGTTTGGTTAAATCTTGTGATAGTACCTTGATTGATCATAGAGCAATCTTCTAATGTTTTACAAGTTTGAGATTTCCAATATATTCTAACTGCACAATTAATAATATCTTTTATATAATGTGAGAATTTCCTTCCATGAAAAGATACATTACTAATAGTTAAACCTGAACTTTGAATACGATATTGTTTAGTTGTTAAATCTAAACTTTCTTTAACATCAGGAATGTTTTGTAAAAGTGGTTCATAGTAATTACCATCAAAATATATGCTTTGAGTTGATAAAAATAACTTATCATCATCAGTTATGCTATCAATAGTTTCAAAAGCATCTGCTCTTATGTTTTTATAAATAACTACTAAAGGTACTACACTTTGTCTTGAATTACCTGTATCGGACTTAAATATATCACTTATTTCTATTGACATTATCTAAAATCATATCCTTGTCTTATTGATTCTTTTAATTGTTCTACTAATTCATCTTCTACAAAATCTTTACTTAAAACATTGCCTGTAATTACTATTTGTCCTTGTCCTTGAGGACCATTAGCATTAGGTCCTTCAAGTGGTGTAATTTGTACTAACTCTGCACCTGCTTCCCCTGCTATGATTGGTGTTGCTCCATCTACTACTTCATTCATACCATATTCTGCAAATGTTGTTTTTGTTTCAGTACTACCACCTTTTAAATCTGCTAATGCTTGATTTAATTGTTGATTAGATTGTGATGCTTTACCTATTAATACAGCACTTGCTGCTATTGCTTTTGCAGCAGTTAATGGATCTGATGGTGCAGGAGATGTCCATATATCTATTAAACCTTTAGCAACATTCGCTTTAATCATTGCTTTTTGCATTTTAATTTGGTTTTCTTTACCTTGTCCACCTGCAGCAATAAGAGCAGAAGCACCATCTAATACATCTTGTACTACTTGGTTTTCATCTGCACCTATAGCAACAACAGTTTTTTTGAAACCTTTAGCAAATCTACCAAGAAATGATAAAGATTCACTTGTAGAGGTTGCTGTTTCAGTAGTTATAGTATTTATAGCCTGATTTATTTCATTTATATCATTTAATATTGCAAGTTTCTTTTCTTCTCGTTCTTCACTTGTTCCACCTGCTATCGTGTCCATTATATTTAATTCTGCAAGTTCTTCTCTCATTACTAACAGATCTTCTGTTAATTTTTCTTTTATAGCAATCATAGCAGCATCTAATTCTGCTTGTGTTGATTCAAGTCCTATAGGTATTGCAATGGTAGGCAGAGTAGTACCTAAAGGCACTACACCTATATCGCCTTCTCCTTCTCCTTCTCCTCCCTCTGTGCCTGTGCCTGTAGCACTTTTTTTAGCACCTTCTACTTTACCATATTTTAATTCTAATTCATTTAATTTTTCTATTTCATTATCTATTATTACTTGCATTGCATCTGCATTTGCTTGATTGAAGGTTTTGTTTGCTTCATATTGTGTTAATGCATCCTGCATATCTTTGATGTTTGCTTTAATTGCGAAGTGCATTCCTTCATAACCACCTATCATTGGAACAAGTAAATCTTCTGAAAAATCATTATACCATTCAGGGTATATACTTTTACCTAAATTATCTATAAAATCATTTGATTTTGTTGTCAATATATCTAACCAAGTTGTATCAGGTGCAGATTTAAAAATCCTTTCAATATTACCTGTTAATCCTTCTAATACCCTTCCATATTTTTCAGGACCAATTTGTAAAGTGTTAAATTGAGTATTTAATTGTTCAATATAACCTAATTGTATTGTCATAAACTTGTGAGTAGCTGCATCTCCTCCTGTTGCTGCATATTCATCAATCCTCTGTTTCAATGCTACATACATTTCGGTTTGTTGTGTAGCAACTTCGCCTACTAATGCATATTGATTTTCATATATATTTTGTAATTGTTTTTCTGCTGCAGCAAGTTTTAGCCTTTGATTTAATAATCCTATTTCTTTTTGTCTTTCAAAGTTTGCATCAATTAAATTTTCTTTTATTTTGCCTAATTCAATATTTTCTCCATCCATTCCTGTAAGCAATTCAGGATATTCTTTTTTAATTCTATTTAATGCTTGTTGATATAAACCACTACCTTTTGTTGAATCTTCAAGTTGTCTAACTAATATTCCCATTTCTGAATTTTGTTTTCTTAAAGTTATTATTCCTTCTTCTAATGGATCTTTAGCACCCCCTAATGTTTCTGCCCAACCTTTCATAAATTTTGCAGCATCTTTCATAATAGGTAATAATTTCTCTCCAAAACCTGCTGCTAACATATCTACAGCATCAAGCATATTAGACATATTACCTTCAAATGTTTCTGCAAGTGCTGTAGTTGATCCTGATATACCCATTGATGGATCTTCCATTGCATCTATTAATGCAGTTCTAAATTCAGGTAAAGTAAGTTTGGTAATATCTTCTATACCTTTAAATGATTTAATTAATTCTAATACACCTCGTTCTCTTAATACATCTGCTGCACCTGCTCCACCTGCAAATGCTCTACCCATTGCATTTGCTGCTTCCACAATATCTACACCCATAAATGCTGCTAAATCTGCTACACCTTTAATGTTTTTTTCTGCATCCATTCCAAATGCTTTAAGTGAAGCACCTGCTTCTACTACTGATTTAACTGCATAAGGTGTTGTTGAGGCAATTTTTACGAATTGTTGGAATGCTTTAGTACCTTTATTAACACTACCATACATAGTTGTTAATCTTGTTTGTAATCTCTCAAATTCTCCTGCTGTTTTAATTGCATAAGTACCCATTGCAATAATAGCTGTACCTGCTATAGCCATACCTGCTTTTAATTTTTTTGAATTTTTTGCTAAAATGCCTTGACTTTTATCAAGTTTATCTATTTTTTCTTTGGTTACCTTAACACCTTTGGAACTAAATTCTAATACATATTTATTTTTTATCGCCATCTTTTTTCTTTCTTTCTTTTGCTAAATACTGAATACAATGTTCTTTTTCAGCACTATATATTAAAAATTCATCTACTACACTTGCAGGTGTATGTTGTACTGTAGAATATAGAGGTGTATTAGATTCTAAAGAATACTGAACTTTTCTAATTCTGTTTTGGGTTTTATGATTATAAAAGTTTGCAGGACTTGAATAGAATAAATGTGAAACAAATAAAGATTCTCCGATAGGATATTTGTTAAATGATTTATCATAGCATCTACATAATTCTTCATAAACATCTTCTATATTATTAAATTCTATTTCTTTATTTAAAGTAAGACTTCTTGCTTCATATGGGAAGGTTGTAAAATCTTTTACAACTTCACAACCCTTATAATAATACCATACATTTAATCTAAATAGAATTTCATCTACTTTTTTTTATTTAAAGCATCTCCTATAACTCTGAATAGTTCCATGATTTCTTCATTAGAAAATTCATTGATCATATCATCTGTCATATCGGTTGCTACTCTAATACAATTTACCATATTGGTAAAAAATTTAGTGTTATTTTCTTTTGACACTTGCATCATCAAATCCATAAGTTCACATCTATCATCAAGATTAATATCTTTTAGAGTTACTTCCCTTTTAGATTTAACTTTTCCATCTCGTTTAATTACAAGATCTATCTTTTCCATTGCTCGTTCTCCTTGTTTATTATGCAGCAGTTATACTAACCATTGCAGTTGATGCTGAAGCATCTGTTGCAACTACTGTAAATGGTATTGTTTCTGTTAATACAGCACCACCATTATCAATAGATGGTTCATTTATCATACATTTGTCAAGTGCTACTGTAAAGTTAGATGATTCTTGTATATTAACATCTACAGTATTACTATCATAAAATTTAGCAAGTAAGTCATGTACATCATCATTTCTTACACAAGTTAATGAACCTGTTACTTCAAATCCACCTGTCATTGCATATCCAAATGGTTCAAAACTACCATCTGTTGAATCTATATAATGGATTCGTTCAATAGTTCTACTTACAGATAATTCCCAAGATTGTATTACAAGTTCTTCTAAAGCACCACCATTGATACCTGAAGAAGCTGTTGCTAATGATCTTATGTTTTTAGGTGTTCCTGTGTCATAAGTAGGATTTGTTATAGCATCATCAGTTTCTGATGAAGAATTATCAGGCATATATCCTGTTGCCCAATTAATTGTTACTACAAGTTCTCCACCTTCAGAGCCAATATCTTCTGTTAATGTGAACCCTGTTCCTACACAACCATTACATATTACATTGTTTTTTGTTGTATCTGCACCTGAATCTTCAAATCTAAATTCAAATGTTGCAGGACTGCTTGAACTGTTATTCTTATACCCATTAAGATTAAATGAATAATCATTATTTAATGTTGCTACACTACTTGCATCTTCAAATACTGCTTCTGTTGCAAGTAATATAGCACTTGCTGTACCTCTCATGACAGTATCAAATGTCCACATTTTAGTACCTTGAGAATGATGTCCTTGACTTGCAGTTGTTGTAAATTTTCCTGATTGTTGTGCAGAATATTCTACAGGCACACTTGCTTCAGGTATTGTGAATGATGTTATTTGCATTTTCTTTAATGCATCATCATCGGGAGAATTCCCTACTTCAGTTTCTTTTTGATACCATACACTTACATTTTGTGATGGAAAATAATTAGTTGCTTGAGCCATTATTTACTCCTTCCGTAGTCTTTTTTGCTACTTTTTTTTCTGTTTTTGGCTTTGGTTTTCCGACTTCCTGTAAAGTAGCAAATACTTCAGCAGGAATTAAATCAGGAGATGATACTTCTAAAACACCACCTGATTCCAATGTCTTGACTTTATGTACTCCAAAGTGTTTGTTTTTTAACTCTTTAAAAGCACCTGTTGCTTTAAGTTTCATAACTTCTCCTAATTGAAATGGTTATAGTTTGTTAGTGTTAATGTATATTCTATAATATACAAATTATCTTTTTCTTCGTTTTCAGAATCTTGAACATCATAAGTAATTTCATCAATACTTAATTCTGCCCAATTATCTGAATTTGTTTGTTTATCAAGTAAATGTTTTTTTAACCTATCGGACTTCTTTTTTACTGATTCATTAATTCTTATTTGCGACATATCGCATTTATGGTAATATCTCAAACCTACAGAATATGCCCTTATTTCGTAAGCATTTGATGTTTCTATGTTATTGCTTTCAGAAAGATTAATTCTAATAAATTCACTACCTCTATCAACAAATTTAGGACTTATATATACATTCTGAAACTCATCATCAACATATTGCTTCAATGCTTCTTCAATTCTTCCAAATGCTACATTATCATAGGTTATAGCCATTATTGATTCCTTATTGCAGTAATAGATCTCGTACCTTGTGCATTACTTTGTTTCATATTAATATTTCTTACTTCTATATCCCATCTATCATTTTCAGCCATAGCATTACCTTCAAATCTTACATATAAACCATTACCTATCATATCAAGTCCACCTGTTACATCAAAGTCTGTTCCTACTGCACCATACAAAGCCTCTCCACCATGAGATTTAATACTCATTTTTGCTACTCCATAAGCACCTGCAGTTGTGCAGATCAGTTGAATACGATCATATTTAATCCCTGTCCATGATCCATAGGTTTCTACTAAATTCATACTACCTGTATTGGTAACCTCTATAATATCTCCTGATGAATCACTTTTATCAGTTTCAAAAGATAGTTTCCACTCCCCTCTGTTGAGTTTATCTACCATACCTGTTCCATCAAGATTTGTGATTTGATCATAAATTAAATCTGCCTGTTCCCAATCCCCACTTGCTCTTTGTAAATTTACTGCTACAATATAGCAAGTTGCTTTAACGAGTATTGCATCATATTCTGCTGTATCTGAACTTGGTGTATCAGAATGAATAAAACTCTTTGGAATAGGGTTAGGAAAGCGATTATCAAGCATATTATTAAGTTCCATTGAGGCTCTATATAAATGATTGTCCATTAATGTATTCCAATCACTACCTGCTTCTACAAGTATATCATTAGGGTCAAGAGTTCCTCCACCACTTGTTGTTAGAAATATTTGAACAGAATCTGTGGCTGATGAGTAATTAAATTCATAATTAGCATCAGGGTTATCTCCTACAGATGTTCCTTCTACTCCATCAAAATATAATAGGCTAATTAATCCTGTGTTATTTGCTTGGTACTGATTAGTCGTATCTGTGCTTGTCCAATTATATATAGGACTTTTATTATCATTTCCTATCAAATGAGGAAAATAATCTCTAAAATTTGCTTGTGTTGCATATTGAAATGTTGATGTCGCCATATTTTCTCCTATATTAACCCAATTATTTCTACTTCTGCATCTATTTTTGAATTACAACTTCTTGCAGATATTTCTACAATGCTATTTTCTAAATCAGTATCTGCAACTATACCACCACTTAAAGCAGAGGTTGTAGTAAAACTAAATACAGACTCTGCATTAGGAGGTCCTGTAAAATCAATCTCTCCTGTTTGATAGTTTAATGTACCACTTGCCTCTCCACCAATTATATTTCCTTTTCCATCATCATAAGAAAATACATTTTGATTTTTAGTTTCAACATAATCATTTTTTGAAAATATAGTATCATCAGGTAGTTTAGCACCAACAGCAGTTTCTACACTTGCTACAGCAGGTATAATTCCTACACCCCATAGATCTGTATCTCCTCCTGATGAATCAGATAATGCTACTGCACTTGCTCTTGTTCTTTGCCCTGAAGTAAATCTTATATCTCCATTTACTATACCTACTTCTACTCTTACATTTTTAAGATTACCTGATGAAGCATAATAAGCAGTATCAAATTGAGATTGTATTAGATTTAAAAGTTTTCCTACTGTTACATCAGAAGCATCTGTTGTTATATCTACATCATAAGCACTACCACCATCTACTGCAACTTGAAATTGATAGTCTGTTGAAGCAGCAAGTCCTGAATTACTTGATCCTGTTACTCCACTTAATCCTAATTCTTGATAACCTTGAGTATAAAATTTCATAGCAAAAGAACCTCTTGTTATACCTGTTTTATAAGCTGTATTAGCTAATCTCCCTTTTCCTATTAAATTTTTAGCAGTATATCTACCACTTGAATTAGTCTGTGCATAAGTATGGTCATCAAAGTTTCCCTGTGTATTAAAAAAAGCATGTTCTACAGCCTCATCATCTGCATGGTCTGAAGCAGCAGTAGAGCCATATACACCTCTTGTAACTGTTAATGTGTTGTTTGCTAGATCTGATTTATCTCCTATTGCAGTTACTTCCATAATTTCGTCATCAATTCTAATTAAATCTCCAACAACAAATCTATTAGCAGCACAGTTAGTAGCACTTGTATATTCTTCTAAATAAAGGAGAGTATTAGTAGCACTTCCTACAACATTATTTGTTGCAGTTGTATTATCTGTATCTGCCTCACTATCTACTGCTAATGTCGCATTAATATCATAACCACCTTGATTATCAACTGCTACTGAATTAGCAACTGAATTATCACCATTAGAACCTATTAAAAATTGGTTAGGTAATAATATCATATCTCCTGCTGCAAGAAATTGAGAAATTCGCCTCTCTGCAGCATAAGCATCTGCTGCACCCGTTGTATATTCATTTATATTGAATTGTAATTCTACACCAACTTGACTATGATTTTTGATCACGATTATTTTAGATCCTTTTAATATAGTTGGAGTTAGTTTAGATAAAGTAGTTAAAGTAATAAATGCATCTGTATTATCAACTGATGCTTTTTGTCTGTATAACTCTGTATAATTATCTAACATAGACAAACTAAATTGTTCTTTGTCTGTTTTGATTTGTAATTTTGTTTCTAATTTCGCCATACTTCTCTCCTAATTAAAGTGGTATAAAACCTGTGTTTGTAATCTTATGTCATCTGTGTTTGTTTCATTCTCAACAAAACAAGCAATAACTTCTCCTGCTGATACAGCAGAACTATCTATTGAGCAAGTTACTGTTTTAATAACATTTCTATCAACTGCTGTTGCTTGTCCAAATGCAAGTAAAGTTCCTCCTGTTAAATTTCCGTCACTTGTACTACCTGCATTTGTTATTGTAAATTTGTAAAGATGAACATTAATAATAGTATCTGTATCTGAATCTGTGGAAACCATAAATTTTACTGCATCAATAGTTGAAGCAACAGGAACTACAAATAAATGTGTTATTAATTCATCAGTTATTGCACCTCCATCATAAGTGGTAGCAGGATCTGTTCCTGTTCCATTTGCAAGTTCAGCAGCATCAGTTGAATTATATCTTTCTGAACCTCTACCGACAAAGTAATGTGTTCCTGCTACAGGAGTTAAATCAAAAGCATTAAACTCTAATATTTGACTATTAGCAGTTGTTTGTGTAGAGCCAACTCTAACTGTTTCATTAATAGTATCGGCTACAAGTACAGTTGCTCCAGCTGATGCTCTAACCCTAAAAGTAATATTTGTATTGTCATTTTGTGGTGCAATGTGAAAACTATCATCACTTACACTTAAACAAGTATTAGTACCTTCACCATCTTGAATAATTGAGCCAGAAGTAGAAACTCCATTTGTTTCATCTGCTACCTTTAATAAACTTTTATATGTACTTGCAGGACTCTTATTTACTAAACTTCCCATCTATTCTCCATTAATCTTTTCAATAATTTCATTTAATTTATCTATAATAATATCTAAAACTTCATAAGTGCTTTTTTCTCTATCTGAATCAGGTATTTTATCCATTAGTAAACTCCATTGTCATTGTTCCATAAGTATATTTTGTTCCAAAGGAAGTTGTGTATCTTATAACCATATATAATTGGCTTCCTGTAAGCATGCCCAGACCAATATCATCTTCTCCTAATATATGATATTCTTGAGCAGTAGCACTTATAGTTTGTGTATCTCCTACTTTTACTGCTGCTGAAGGAATTAATTCACTTTCATCAGGTGTTATCATCCACACTTCAACTTCATAATTTACTGCACTACTAAAAGAACCTGTATATTTCCACGATTGTAATTTAACAGGACTATGAGCAGTAAATTGAGCATATTGATGTACAAGATATGTAAAATCTGCTGCACTAACACTTGTACTTAAACTTCTATTTGCAATATAATATTGATTAACATTACTCATTCTATAGGCTATCTGGTCTCCTGCAACATTAAATCTCCCTGATACACCATTAGTTGATGTTACTGTACCTGCTGATACTACATTACCTGATATATCGGTAGTGAATTTATCAACATTTCCTGCACCACCCCCTACCATCTGAATAAAATATTTACTATCCCAACCAGCAGCATCAGTTTCTGTTACTGTACCTTTAATCATAGCATATTTCTCTGCACCAACACCTGAATTTTCTCCACTACCTGCATTTAATGTTTGACTTATATCTAATACAGTATCTGTACCTATTGTTGAAGTAGTTAATGTAGCAGCTTCTAAATCTAATATTGCACCTTCAAGACCTGCTGTTGTACTTATTTTATTACCTGTAACTATATTTCCAAATCCACTTGCTATACTACCACTCGCTAATGCACCTGTAGTAACTACATTAGCAGAACCATTATAACCATCTTCTAAACCATCAGGTGTTACTGCTCTTGTAGCATCTGTTCCTGTTTCTGTTTCAGCAGTTGTTGCTAATTCTACTACACCTTTTACAAATGAAGTAGCAGCAGTTCCTGTTATATTAATAGTAGGTCCTGCAGTAATACTTGTAGTTATACCTGTAGAACCTTGAGTTACAAAATTCACACTACCTGAATTTGTGGTATCTGATGAAGCATCATTAAGAGATGTTACTCCTACAGAAGTAATATCCCCACTTTCATCATTTCCTGTAATCTTACCTGTAACTTCTAAATCGCCAACAACTTTGACTTTAGCATTAACACTATCATCAGGGTAGGAAGCAGACATCTCTAATGGAGAAGTCTTACCACCTACCTTGATAGGCTTTAAATTATAATCTAATGGGTTATTATCGCCCAATGTTATATTATTAGCCATACGAGAACCCTACCTTCTCTTTTTATTCTTTTTAGACTTTTTAGTAGGTCTGCCTTTTTTCTTTCCGTATGTTCCTTTTCCTTTAGGCACTACTTACCTACTAACTTCTTTACTCCACCCCATAACATATCTAATAATATGTCATCATACTTGGTTGGACTTAATTTTACTACTTTCTCTAATACAAAGAATACTGCTAAAGCAATATCCCAATTATTTATAAACCATTCCATTATTTATTCTCCCATTTTATTTTGTTGTATAAGTACACTACCCACATTACTCCAATTGTTAAACTAACTAAATCAGGTAATATATTCCAAAAGTCAAGTGCTATTGCACCAAATGATCCTGCTGTTGTTTTTAAACTATCTAACATTTAATTCTCCTTAATTTCAAAATGAGGGAAATCATCAAATCTATTGTCTGAAACTTCCCAATCGCTATCCCAATCTCCACCCCACCGAAGATCAATATTGTACATTCCTTTCGCTATTCCTTTGACGAATCCTGCAAAAAGAGTAAACCTCTCTCTGTCACTCCAATCAATAGGGTAAGGAACAACATCAGAGGCACGACTTGGATAAGCATTATGCCTACCATTAGGAAACTTAACCATTGTCTTACCTTCTTCATATAATTTGTTTTGTCTTTCTTCTTCTCTATGTCCTTCAATTACAGAACAATCAACATGCTTAATTACTTCATTGAATATATTTTGTAATCTTTGATCACAAGTTTTTAAGTTATTTTTAGATCTTGTACCAAATCTCGGCATATTATCTCCTAATATAATGGGGAGAGTATCACAAGGAAGATACCATAAAACGAGCAAGGAAAAACATAACTCCCCCCATTAATTTTCACTCGTTCTTCCCTTTTTCCTAAATATTTTATCATAATTCTTTTTATACTGATCATCAGAACAATTAATACGAGAGAAATCCCCTTTACCTTGTGTATTCCCACCTAATCTTTTAAGATCAAACTTTTCAACACCACCTGATCTAATCTTTTTACTTAAATCTTTCATTTAAAATCTCCAATGTTACATGGGGGGAATACACCCCCCATATAATTATTATAAGATTAAGATTAATCAGTATTCTTAAATCTATAACCTCTTTTGTTAGATGCTGAATCAAGAAGTTTGCAACCATATATCATATCAGCCACAACTTTAGTACCAAGAGCATCAATGCTGTATTCAGATTGAACTCTCACATCTTGTTGAACTGCACATACAGCAGCAGAACTATGAAATATTGCACCTGATGTTGTTGATGAAGTTCCGGCAGTAGATATGCTATTTGACATATATGTATTTATACCAAATAATCTACCCATGAAGCCTTTTGTTCCACCTGCATTTAAGACAGAGCCATCGCCACTTGCATCTGCTCTCCAAAAATTACGAGAGATACCAGCAGCAGGATCTAAAATGTCAGCCATTAATGTTGGATTAACAACAAGGGCACAATCTCCGTCCATATAAGGAACATCATTTTCACCCAAGTTTGCTAATGCAGATTGAAACTGTACATCTGATATAGTATCATCAGCATGAACAGCACCTTCATTAATACCATCAAGTTCTCCCCAAATATCTGCATCTAAAGCACGAGCAAGTGCTTCACCAAACATTTGAGTATATTTAGAAACTAAATCAGAATTTGATTGTATTTGAAGTAGATCTTCAAATAACATAGCATTATATTTATGCTTATCTATTGCTAATTGAGTTACTGTTGTAGCAGTAGCATCATAAGTTACTAATGTGTCGACTGCTTTATCACTTGAAGCATTTAAATCAATTTGAGGAATGTTTACTGTGTCCCCTGCACCTTTTACTAAAGAAGAATAGTCCTCAATTAAATTCTTGAAAACTGTTCCTCTGCTAAAGTATCTATAGATACCATCACTCCACAATTCAGGGACGAAATCGTCTGCCGTTGTGGTTGTGTGAGCAGCACCTAATATACTTGTACCTGTATCGGCCATAATATTACTCCAATTCTAACCCTCTATCAACTGCTTGTTAGCCTTCAAGTAGGGCTTGTATATATTTTAATTTAAAGTTATTTTTTGAAGGACTTGAGAATTGATCCCCAATTATCTCGCTTCTCTTTAGGATCTAATTTTGTCCAATCTGCAAGTTTTTTACCACTTACATCTCGTATTGGTTGAGTTGTATTGGTATTTGCAGGTTGAGGTTTCTGCCCTTTTGACAAATGTTTCCTTAACTGATCATTACTTAAAGATCCATAAACTTCTTTGTCTTGATCATCTAATTGAGATAATAAGTCCTCTCTTACCTTTGCTTCTTTTTCAGCATAAACATTCAACTTTTCTTCTTGTGATTGCAATTTAGTAGTAAGTTCAGCATTTAATTCTTTGAATTTACCTTGTTCTTCCATTGCTTTCACACGATTTGCTTCTTGTTTAGTTTGATATTCTTTTAACTTGGCTTCAAGATCTTTATTTTTTCTTGTTACCTCATTAAAACGAGCATAGGGAATTGATTCAACAGTATTAGTATCGTTGTCTGTTGTTTCAACGGAAACATTTTCGTCTGTTTGGACGGAATCGGATTTAACACCTTGATTGTCGGTGGTTGGATTTTCGTTTGAATTTTTCATTATTCTTCCTTGTAAGTTATTAATAGTTTCGGTTTATTCAAAACAATTATTTCAGTAAAACTGATTTTATTGCTTCTTCTACTGCCTCATATACTGCATTAAGGACTTTTTCTTCTGTTCTTTCATTAATAAAAGGTACATCTACTTTCTCATTAAGTTTGTCAATGATTTTTTTCTTGGTTTTATCATTAAATAGATAACCTGCTATTAGATCTTTAATATCCACTATTTCTCCTTTATTGATTGATTACATTTATTGCATTTTACAAATTCTCGTTTAGGGTGTGAAAGTCTTTCTAATCTTTTAACCTTCTTATCTAATTTCTTTACCTTTTTATCTAAATCATTTTCATCAAATACATATTTCATTATCTGTTTAACAACAGCAGGAGTTAATATCTTAATAATAGACGGTATAAATATCCCCATTATTTTATATACTTACTTATTAATTTCTTGGTTATAAAAAACACCACAATTATAATTATAACTGTTCCTATGTCTATTAAATGATTTCCACTATCACTTTCAATAGATCCAATAGGTGTATCTATCTTTACTCTTTGAGTTTTATTCATTCTTTTCTTGCTCCATAATTCTCATTATTTTATCTGTATTTTCATCTTTTCTTGCATATATCTCTATTAAAGATTTATATATTCCATGAAACTTTTTTACTTCCATTTGCACTAACTTCTGCTGATCAATTAACTTAATAATAATACCTTCCAACCTCTTGAAGTCTTGATCCAACTCTTGCATTAGAGTTTGTTGTATGAATCGGTTTTGTTTCCATATAAAAAATCCGAAAGCCATCGCTACTGCAACGGGAATACCAAATTGTTCCATAATCTGTAAAATATCCATTATTATTTATTCCCATCTATGAGTTCTCCTTGTACTACTGCTTTTCCTTTTATTATTTGTACTATATCTGTTGTAAAATATCCTTTATCAAAGAAATCTACTATTGCAAAAGCATGACTCCAATTATGTTCTCTGCCTCCAAGCCAAGCATTTGCTTCTACTGTCATATCTTTTAAACACCCAAGACTAATTGCACTAACCTGTCCACCTAACATAGTAGCAGAGTGCATTTGAACATCGTGAGTATGTCCATAAATAATATTACAACCTAATTTTCTTAAATGGTTTGCTGCATGATATTGCCCACCATAAAAGTTACCATGATGAAAGTATAACTTCCCTATCTTTAAAAACCTACTATTATGATAAAATTTATATCCTCTTTCTTTAAGCATTAATGCTTTTTCTGTTTTATATTGAGGTAGATATGCATGTTCTTCTACGAATTGATCTAACCATAATTCATGATTACCTTGACAAAAATATCTTTCTTTACAATCTACCTTATCAAGTGAATAATCTATTATATCCATACACTTATTAACTTCTTTGAGTTCTTTATCCATTTCAGGCAATATGTAGTCAATAGGTGGCTTTTTCTTTCTTTTCCATTTCCAATGACTAAATGCTTCTGCTTCTGTTGTATCTCCAAGATCAACATAGATAGATGGCTTTACAAGTTCAATGGCTTTACATACTACTCTTATTGCAGCCATATCTGCTATTGGAAAATGTTTATCAGGAGTTATAACTGCCCTCTTGATCATTTTCTACCTTCAGTTGATTTCTTATACTTAATAGGTGTTTCTAAATCTTCTCCTACATATTGTACAGGAACTAACATACAATTACAATTAGTACCACATACACTAAATTCACTTTTAGGTAACCCAATAGTCTTAAAATATCCCAAATCCCCTATATCCCCATGTCTTGGTTTACAATCAGGACATATATTCTTACCTACTGTTATCCATTTGTATTGTTTTAAATTTTTTTGTTCAAATGCTTTTTGTGCTGCAATATTACCTGCTTCTTCTATTGCATTTTTAGATATTCTTTTAACACCATTACGAAGTTGCCCAAATATTCTACCACCTGCAATAAGATCTGCAATTAATACTTTTCTTACTTCTGAAGTAGCCATACCTGATAATCTCATAGAATTGATCCTTGATGTTAAGTTAGATGTTACAATCAGAGCTAAATCATCAAACATTTTTGATACTTTAATTCCTAATTCGTCATAAGTGTTCATAATCTTGAATATAGTTTTACAAGTTTAGATTTAAACATTTTATCAATCTTTTTCTCTGCTGTTTTAGTTAAGCCGAACCATTCTCTTTTGGGTGGTCGTCCTGCTTTAGTTCCACCTTGATCATGATATTGCGATACATCAGTTCTTTTATTGGCTACAGATATTGTAGATTTTCCACTTTTACCTTTAACAGGAGGTAATCTTCTCATCATGCCTGTTGCTATAAGTGGTTTGGTTGGTTGTCCTTTTTTGAGTTTTTGTTTGATTGTAGATGGTGCTAATTTCTTAAATGGTCTGCCTTTTATATCTTTAGATGAATCTAATCCTTTTTTAATTTCTTTGACACCAATTTGTGCTGATAAAAATACAACATCATCAATTAATTTCTTAATGTTCTGTTCAAAGTCTATATCATCTTTAATTTTTTTGAATTTTACTTTCAATGCTCTTTATAATCCTATCTGCTTTGATTTCTCCTGCCTCAATAGCCTCTTTCATTTCATCATCAAGTGATTCAAAGAATTGTTTAGATAGTTCTCGCATATAAACTTCAGGGTTAGTAAGTAATTGATCTATGTCTATAACCCTTAATAACTCATCTATCTCATTGTCTATCTTATCCTCTAAATCAGTTATCTTATCTAAATATGATTTAAGTACCTTCGCCATTTGCTCGGTTTAGTTTGAATATGTTATCAGTTGTATCTATCTCTTGTTTCTTTTCGTCTAAAAAGTCTATTGCTGATTGCCTATCAGCAAATTTATCAGGATCTTGAGCCATTAAATAATCATACTTGTCTGCAAGTCCATGTTGAAACTTCCAATCCCATTCTTCTCTTTCTCTTTCAAAATCAGGGAATTTAACCTCTGCATAATCAAGACTTATATCTTCAGATAATTGTGTCCCTGTTTCTACTGATAAGACTTGTCTTTCAATCTCATATATTTGTTTTTCTGCCCTTCGCCACTTCTCTACTTCATCTTCTCTTGCTTCAAGTAATTCTAAATTCTCTATCTTTAATGCTACACCTGATTTGCTACCTGATAATCCAAAGTCAAAGTTTAGGTTGTTATTAAATGCAATTGTTTTAAGCTGGAACTGAATGCCCTCTTTGATGTCATTAATGCTCGTATTAGATGATATGTTACTCATACTACCTTCATCTATCACTACTACTTTGTTAAGTCCTAATTGGATATTATTAGCATCTACTCTACCTTCAATAACATATTGTCCACCTGCTGTTCTAATGTGATGTTGTAACATAGTCATAGCAAGATCTATCTGTTTATTACCAAGTGCTATGTCCATTGCACCTTCATTCCAAAACTCATCAACCATTGAATTAGGTTGTATAAATACAAAAGGTAATACTCCATAAGGATTAATATTTTCTTCATTTATTTGTATAATCTTACCTGCACTATCAAACATATAATGCTCATCAGCACTCCAATAGACATATAAATCTTCTTCTGTATTTCTCCAATCAGCAGTTGCTTTATTAAGTGGATATGTTAATCCAATAGGTTTAAGTGGGTTATATGGATCCATTATAGGAACAAAATTCATTATAGGGTGGTACACAAACTTACCATCTTCCCAACATACATGAACTGCTATTGTACCTAATAGATTATGTATTCTTTCAAAAGATTTCATTTTCCAATCTTTGTCTGATGTTAGATCATAGTATAATTCATTCTCAACATCTCTTAATGGTGGGTCTTTATATACAAGGGATATACGATTGATTAGTTTCTTGGTTAGATTGACATTATATATAGGTATCTCTTGTTGTAGTGTTCCTGAAAAGAATTGATCTATATATTTTTTAGTATTGTTGTAAGTGTAGTAATCAAGTGCTTCATCTCTTACTTCAAGCATAGCATTTTGATTTTCCCACTTTAATTGTCTGATTGATTCCTCTATAATATCTTTTGCTGTTGAATATACTATCATTCCCTCTCCTTAAGCCATATAAGTTTTTGTTACAGGTTTCTTAACAGGAAATTCATAATCAACTGCATATCTAAAAGCATCAGTTAAGTGTGTTAGACTTGAATTAGTTTTATCTATATCTCTCGTACCTTCTTTTAAAACTACCTGTTCCAAATCCTTTATGAACTCCTTACATTTTGAATCTACTATTGTAAATTCCATTGCTTTATTAACTGCATTAACACTATCTGTTATTGATGGTGCTTTTTTCTTTACTCGTAATCCAAATCCCTGCTGTCGTAGAATATCATGATCACTCATCATTGCTGATGTATGTCTATTCTTTCCTGCAGGATCAGGATAACAAATGTAGTGTCCTGTTGTATCAACCTTTTTCCATTTAGGTTGTAAGGGGTTGGGGTTCTCGTATGGGTATTTTTCTTTTATTAGTTTAGCAATTCGTTCCGTCATTAAATCAAAGCCTCCACTATGACTTAATTGCATCTCATCAAATACTCTTATCTTTGGTTTGTCTTTGTGTATTTGAAACAAGACACAACTGATTGGATCTACATTGAAATCCATTGCTATTCTAATAGGTAGGGAACTATTATATGAAACTTGGGTTACATTATGATCTCTATTGAAACCATAATAGCAAGTTCCGTACTGCAAATTTACAAAATTACCATGAATATAGGAAGAAATTAATTTATTATCATAATTTTCATATAAAGAATCTATAAAGTCTTGAGGTAAAAAAGTATTGTCTGTTGTCTTACCTTTAATCAGATCATACCCACTCTTTGGTTGATCCTTCCATAAATCATATACAAAATTAAATCCTTCAGGTGTTGTGGTAATCCAACCACATAGATGTGAGCCATCTCTTAATCGTGATAGTCCCATCTTCCATGCCTTGTCATCTTTAAGTAGTGCTGCCTCATCTATACCAAAACCTGCAAGATTCAATCCTGCCCACCTTCTAAAATTCTCTGCAGATCTCAATATGATGTGGCTATAACCATTCTTCCACAATATAGTGTATTTAGATTCACTTGCTCTATATCTAAATGGGAATCCTAATTGTTCTAAAGTTTCTTCAAGTGTGGGTTGTAGCACATCTCTGATCATAGGAAATGTAGGTTCTGCAAGTAAGATAGTTTTCTGTGGGTTTCTTCCTGCTTCAAGGATTGCTTTTAAAACAAATGCAGTAGTTTTACCACTACCATATCCTGCTACAAGTGCAGGGTATTTTGCTTTAGATCTAATGAATTGATTTTGATGATTGAATACCTTATAAGACTTCAAGATCAAAGCCTTCAACTAACTCATCGTCCATTACTAAAGGTTGTTCAGATTGTCCTAATAATTGTTTACCTAACCATATCTGCATAGTAACATTACCCTTTTCTGCTGATTTCCATTGTAGTTGTCGCAGACGGATTTTTCCCTTCTCCCTCCCTTTTGTAAGAAAACTTGAATAACTCTTTTTCAAAAGGCTCTCACTACAATCACAAAATGCAGCAATTTCCCTATTAGTACAACCATAGGAAGCAAGTTGTTCTACCTTTGTGGTGTCTATTTTATGTTTTTTAGGCCTCGCCATATTACTTCCTTATTATTTTAGGAACTGCATTATTCCAATGTATTACATGATGGATTCTTTTATGTGATTCTCCCATTTCTTTAACTTTTACACATGAAGGATTATACATAACTGAAAAAAAGGATTTTATATAAGTTCCTTCATCTAAATAAACATTTGTCAAACCACCCTTTTGTGCTTGGTGTTGATTTTGAACAATACTAATATGACTTATTGTAAAGAACAACATTCCTTTACCACCAAGATTTACATAGGTAGTTACATCTTCATTTAACCTCCCCATAAACTTAAATCTTCTTTTTGTACTACATAAAAAAGTGTTCATTGCTTTTCTTTTATATTGTTGTTTAGCCATTTGACTATCTGCACCACCAATAAAATCTCCTCCTTGAGCAAATGCAATAGTAGTTGTGGGTGTTTTTTTATAAAAATCTAACATTACCGATATAACCTTATCTAAATCTTTAACCATATTAGTTTTTAATTTATAACCAAGATTCTTTTTGTGTTCAAATCTTGAATAGTCATCACACATAATAAAGAAATACTCTATACCTCTTTCCTCTGCTAAATCAAAAATTGTATTTGCAGAAAATAATGTGCTTCTAAAATCTCCACTATTATCTCCTGTGTCCATATTTAATGCTGATTTTTTCTTGTCAAAAACTATCAACTGATCTTTGTATTTTTTTTGATACAGATCAACTTTTTCATCTAAATCATCTGCAACTAAATAAATTTTACCTGTATATCCACACTTTCTTAAAGTTTGATATGTCCACATCTTTTCAGGTCGTCCATGTACCATAATAAATATAGCAAAATCATTCGTCATCTAATTGTATATCTCTCATATATTGTGTCATTTCAACAAAACCATTCTCTATCGCTTTTTCATAATCTATAATTACTAATGCAGATTTTTCCATTAATCCCTGCATTTCGTTATCTGAATGAGCATAATAATCTGCTATCTTTGAATAATCAAACACATAATGTCGCATAGCAGAATTTTTTAAAAACTCCTTTTCTTCTTGTGTTACAGAACTTTCCTCAATTTCTTTAAATAATTCTTTTGTTTTTGTGTCATCAATTACATCTTCTATTTGTGGTTTTGAATTTTTTATTTCATAAACAGGAGATTTAATTTTGCTACTATACACTTCTTCTTTTTCATTATCAAATATTTGTAAATCTATCTCATTAAAACCCCAATTTAATAACTCATTAAAGTCAAAATTGTTTGCTAATAGATCAAAGTCCCAATCTCCTATGTTTTGATTGAGCCTAATATTTAATTCCTTTTCCTTTTCAAGTGTAAGGTCTAATTCTACACATGGTATATTTTCTATACCCAAGACTTTCGCAATTTTTAACCTTTGGTGTCCACCTATAATAATGTTTTTTCTATCTTTGTTTATATTGATAAGAATTGGATCTACTAAACCAAATCTTTGTATTGAATCTCTTAAATTTTGATATTGCCTTTGGGTTAATTGTCTTGGATTATATTCTGCTGAAATCAACTGATCTATTGGGTACTCTTTAATTTTCATGTATCTTCCTTTTTAATTAAAAATTTACTCAAATAATATAATGCTATCTCATAAGGATTTA
>VTLG01006034.1_pt1 | contig 26180 bp, 40 predicted proteins | sample 4694571 | NCBI WGS metagenome assembly VTLG01 (sample SAMN12604809, study PRJNA352737) | marine metagenome | biome: ENVO:00000447; feature: ENVO:00000209|ENVO:00000569|ENVO:01000036; material: ENVO:00002151; isolation source: viral sequences binned using virsorter ...
AGTACTATTAAACAATAAAAAAGGAATTAAAAATATATATTATGAATAAAGCGATAGAAAAATTAATGAATGATTACCCTAACAAGGTACATTTTACAACTAAACAAATTAAAAAAGCCGCTTCTGATATTGGAGAAAATCCAAGGAATGCTTATACATTTATTAAATACCGACAGAATTGCCCAGTGGTGACTCGTGGTACTTATGATTTAAGTGGTTTAATGCCAAAATCTGCGGCTCCTAAAAAGGACCCAGAAATGTCATACCAGTCTACTACAGCAGTTGCTTCAGTTTCTAATGATGAAGTTTTTGTACCTGCTTATGATAAGACTTTTGTTCCTTGGGGAAACTTTACAGAGCTTTTAAAGATTATTAAATCTGAAATGTTTTACCCAACTTATATTTCTGGATTATCTGGAAATGGTAAAACATTTATGATTGAACAAGCATGTGCTAAACTTAAACGTGAATATGTTCGAGTTCAGATTTCTCCTGAAACGGATGAAGATGATTTAATTGGTGGTTTCCGTCTAATTAAAGGCGAAACAGTTTTTCAAAAAGGACCAGTTATTAAAGCTATGGAAGCTGGAGCAATCTTAATGATTGACGAAATCGACCGTGGTACTAATAAAGTTATGTGTTTACAAGGTGTCCTTGAAGGTAAGCCAGTTCTTATTAAAAAGACAGGTGAAGTTATTGAACCTAAAGAAGGTTTTAATGTAATTGCCACAGCTAATACAAAAGGTAAAGGTTCAGAAGACGGACGTTACTCAGCAGCTGGAATTATTGATGATGCTTTCCTAGAAAGATTTACAATTACTCTTGAACAAACTTTCCCAACTATTAAGACTGAGGAAAAAATTGTTATGAAGCATATGAAAAAATTCGAAAAGATTGACGAAGAATTTAGTAAGTTACTTGTTGGCTGGGCTGATGCAATTCGTAAGACTTTTTATGATGAAGGCATTGACGAAGTTATTTCAACTCGTAGATTATGCCACATCGTTCAGACTTATTCAATATTCAATAAACGTGATAAAGCAATTGCTCTTTGTGTAAATCGTTTTGATGAAGATACTAAAGCAGCTTTTATTGATTTATATGAAAAAGTTGATGCTACTATAAATGCTCCTGAAACGGATGCTGATGGTATCCCAACTTTTGAAGATGAAGCAAATTTCAAAGATAACAACAATTGGGAAGACGAATAATAATGGCACTTAATCTACAATCACAAGAATACCTAGCCAAGCTATTAGCTAAAGAGAATTTAGCAGTTCAGCATGGTAATTATTCAACAGCATCATTTGATGTTATGAATCGTGTTTTAAGATTACCACTTTGGGAAGACAAAGGTAAAGATGTTTATGACCTTCTTGTTGGACATGAAGTTGGACATGCTCTTTACACTCCAGTTGAGGGATGGCATGATTCTAAAATGAAAATTCGTCATATCCCAAGAGCTTATTTAAATATTGTTGAAGATATTCGTATTGAACGTAAAATCCAAGAGACATATCCTGGAATAGTTCGTCCATTCACATCTGGTTATGCTAGACTTTTTGATGATAATTTATTTGGTACTGATGATAGAGATATTAATAAATCTGGTCTTATGGATAGGCTTAATGTTCATTCAAAAGGTAGAGGTTATGTTCCAGTTGAATTCTCAGATGAAGAAGCTCCATTAGTTAAAGAAGCTATGGAAGTTAAAACTTGGGATGATGTTGTTAAAATTTGTGAAAAATTATTTGCTTTTGTTGATGAAAACGAAGAAGATGAAATGCCTGAAGGTACAAATCCTGATTTTCCTTCTAATGATATGGACGGTGATGATGAAGTTGAAACAGAAAATCCAAAAGGTACTACTCCTCCAGAAGATGATGAGGAAATGGATGAAGAAGGTGAAGGCGAAGGTGGTGAAAATGATTCTGAAGGTAAAGAAAAAGAAACTGAAGAAAAGAAATTTGATAAACATTCTCCTTGGACTGAAGAAAATTTTAGAGAAAATGAAAAAGATTTACTTGAAAAGAAAGAAGATCGTTATGATGAGGCAAAACAATCTATGTATTCATCAGGTATTTCTGATGAAAATTTAGAAAAAGTTGTATTTTCTTATAAAGATGCTAAAGCTATGAGAATAGAGTGGTGTGAAGAAAATCCACAAGAAGAGAACTATAGCGCTTATACTAATCCAGCAGTTACAGAAGACTGGGAAAAATCAAAGGCAGGTTTAAACTCTACAGCTAATTTATTGGCTAAAGACTTTGAAAGAAAAAAAGCAGCTTTCGAATATTCAAGAGCTCTTACTGCAAAAACTGGAAAACTTGACCCATTAAAGCTTCATGCTTATAAAACTTCTGAAGATATTTTCCTAACAACTACTCAATTAGCTCAAGCTAAGTCACATGGAATAATGATGTTTATGGACCTTTCAGGTTCAATGTGTGATATCATAGAAGATGTAACTAACCAAGCAATTTCAATAGCAATGTTTTGTAGAAAAGTTCATATTCCATTTGAAGTATATTCATTTACTACTTGTGGATGGCATGGTAAATCACTTCACAAAGATGATATTGAAGTTAAGGGTAATGAAATAGATGACTTAACTAAAATAAAAGTTGTTGAAATGTTTTCTTCAAAAATGAATAATAAAACTTTTGATGAAGCTGCTAAAGAAGCATTTGGTATAAGTAAAGCTCATTCATATAGACGTGATATTGAATACTACATACCAGCTGGTCAGCTTCACTCAATTGATGCAATGGGTTCAACTCCACTTATTCAAACTACAATTTTGGCAGCTAAGCTTACTACTGAATTTCAAAAAAGACATGCAATTCAAAAAACAAATGTGATGATACTTACTGATGGTTATCCTGATAGTATTGGAATTAATGATGATGAACATGCTGATGTTAAAACTCATCGTAATCATAAAGTGATTAATTTTAATGGTAAGCTTATTACTGGCGAAGGTGCTAGAGACCTTTATAAAAATGCTTTAATTAGACTTAAAGAAATTACTGGTGCTAAAATATTTGGTTTTCATTTAGCTAATGATGCTTCTTCTTTTGGTCAAGGTTATTGGGATGTTAATGAAAAAGATTATAAAGAATTTAAAGATGTTATAAAGAAGTGGAGAAAAGATAATTTCCTAGTTTGGAAAAACCAAAAAGGTTATGATGATTACTTTATAATTAAATGTGGTAACAAACCAGTTGATGATGAATTTGAACCTAAGAAAACTGAAACAATCAGAGACATTAGGAATGAGTTTAAAAAGTTTAATAAAACTAAAAAACACACTAAACAATTAGTTGCGAGAATTACAGACGCAGTGGCAGTATAAAAAATGTGCGTTATCGATATGAAAAAAAAATATTAAAAGCTGTTTACTTTACTATAATTTTATGATATAATAATACTATTATGAAATTTAATAATATAACAAGTGATGAAATTGATAACATTATTGAACTCGCCGAAGATCGAAAGAATAATATTATGAAATTTAATGAACACAAAAATTTAAAAGATGTTGCAGAATATGTTGAAAAGACCTACTCAGGTCACTACACATCTGCAAATGGAATCCAAAGTATGGATTAAATCTCCAGTTCTGGAAGAGGATTGGACTTTTGTCTTGGTAATGTACTTAAGTATGCGTCAAGATATGGTAAGAAAAATGGAGCTAATAGAATAGACTTAATGAAAATAATTCATTATGCATTATTGGCCATAAATGAACATGACATAAAGGAGTCAAATAGTGAAACTTAGTAATGAAATAATTGATATACTTAATAACTTTCAAACAATCAATAGCAATATTGCTTTAGGAGAGGAGGGAGGATTCATTAGAACAATGGCAGTATCTAAAACACTTATGGCTAAAGCCGATGTACAACTTAATCCAGCATATGTTTGGCCTTATACATTTGGCATATATGATTTAGGAGAATTCTTATCTTGTCTTAGTATGTTTGACGATCCTACTCTCACATTTGATGATAATAAAAAATATGTAACTATTACTGATGGTGTTACTACATTTAAATATTTTTTCTCTGAAGTTAGTAGTCTTACAGTTCCAACTAATGATATTAATTTAGAATGTAATGATGTACAATTTACACTTACACACGATCAATTATCTCAACTTCGTAAAGCTTCAGCTACACTTAGAGCTAATCAACTTAGTGTACGAATGAGTCATACTGGTGGAACATTTATTGAGTGCGTTATTCTCGATAAACAGAATCCAACATCAAATCAATTTACAATGAACATTTCAAATTGTAGTATAAATACTACTGCAGAGTTTGATTTTGTTTTTGACATAAATAATTTTAAATTTAAAATAGCTGATGCTTATGAGTTTGGCATTGATAAAAAACAAGTAGCATTAGTTAAGGCCGGCAACATCAATTATTGGGTTGCTCTTGATAAAACCACAACATATAAGGAATAATATATGGCAGATACAACTGAAAAGACTGAAGACGCAATAGTTGATGATAATGTAGATACATCTAGTATGGATGCAATGCAAACTACACCACCACCAGCTGATGAGCAAGGTCTTAATCTAAGTGACATTAGAGCTTGTGTTACAATTATTGATATTGTAACTAAGCGTGGAGCATTTGAAGGTGCTGAAATGGCTGATGTTGGTTCAGTACGTAATCGTTTAGATAATTTTCTAAAGGCTGCGGCTGAAGCACAAGCGCCAGCTGAAGGTGAAGCACCAGCAGAAACAGAAGCTTAAATAGCTTTACAATTTAATTATATTATGAGGTTCTTGTGAAAGAGTTTTTATTTGTAGAAAAATATAGACCACAAACTATATCTGATTGTATTCTTCCTTCATCACTCAAAAATACTTTCCAAAGTATTGTTGATAAAGGAGAACTCGTCAATATGATGTTTACAGGTTCGGCTGGTATAGGTAAGACTACAGTAGCCAGAGCTTTATGTAATGAATTAGGTTTAGACTATATGATGATTAATGGGTCCGAAGACGGAAACATTGATACTCTTCGTGGTAAAATTAAACAGTTTGCAAGTACTGTATCATTACAAGGTGGACAAAAGGTAGTCATTCTCGATGAGGCTGATTACTTAAATCCACAATCTACCCAGCCTGCATTACGTGGGTTCATAGAAGAGTTCTCTTCGAATTGTAGATTTATATTAACATGTAATTTTAAGAATCGTATTATAGATGCTCTACATTCTAGATGCTCTATATATGAATTTAATTTAGGAAATAAAGAAAAAATGGCTATGCAATTTATGCAACGGCTTCAATTTATTCTTGATTCTGAAAACATTACATACGAAAATCAGGTTCTTGCTGAACTAATTATGAAATACATTCCAGATTGGAGACGTGTCATTAATGAATGTCAACGATATGGAATGAGTGGTACTATTGATACTGGCATTCTTGTTACTCTATCTGAGTCAAGTGTGAAAGGATTGATGAAAGATTTAAAATCTAAAAACTTTAAAAGTATGCGTAAATGGGTAACAGATAACATGGACGTAGAATCAACAAAGTTATTTAGAATGGTTTATGATAATATGATTACTTATGTGGCGCCTTCAAGCATTCCACAATTAGTACTCATACTTGCAGATTATTCATATAAGGATAGTTTTGTAGCAGACCATGAATTAAACGTAGTGGCATGTATGACTGAAATTATGTCACAAATAAAATTTAAATAAGGAGATAAAATATGTATAGTTGGAGTAAAAATTGGCCAACCTTAACTGAACTTTTTTTCGGTAAGGGTAATGGACCAACAGGGCCTTTAAAAAGTATGACTAAAGAGGCACCTAAGAAAAAGGCAACTGCTAAGAAAAAAGAATTAAAATAATGAGCATGAATAGAAAAGATGCACAAGAACTTTTACGTGATGGAATATGTGAAGTATTATTTACAAAGAAAGATGGTACTGAACGTCTAATGAAATGCACATTGAACATGGATTATATACCTGAAGAAATGAAACAATTTCAATTATATAAAGGTGAAAAGGTATTAGAAAATTTAGATATATTAAAAGTATATGATACAGAAGTTCAGGGTTGGAGATCTTTTATATTAGATAATGTTAAATATATAAAAACAAATTATATTAATGAGTCCATTTGAATTTATTAAATCAATATCCTCAACTAAAAAGGATATTATGGAAAATGAAAAAGATTATAATGCCTTTATGATAAATCGTGGTCTATCTTATTTTCCTGACACCGTGATATATGCAAATGAAATGAATAAATTCCACCATCTCGATAGCCGATTACAATACTCGTTTCTTATAAATATTGTTAGGAAGCGTAATCGTTTCTCTAAGTGGAATAAATCTATTGAATCTGAAAATATCAATGCTATAAAAAGATATTATGATTATAGCAATGAAAAAGCTCGTGATGTACTTCCGCTTTTAAGTAATGAAAACTTGAAAACAATAAGGGGAAGAATAAATCATGGCGGAATACAACGATGAACTGGTTAATTGGAAACCAGAAATGATGTTAGAAGTTATATTAGCAGAACCAGATGATTTTCTTAAGATACGTGAAACACTTACGAGAATAGGTGTGGCTTCTAAAAAAGATAATAAATTATATCAATCATGCCATATCCTTCATAAGCAAGGAAGATACTTCATCACACATTTTAAAGAATTATTTTTATTAGATGGAAAACCATCTAATCTTACAGAAAATGATTTGAAACGTAGGAATACAATTGTCAAATTAATGGATGATTGGGGACTACTAACTACTGTAGCACCAGTAGGAGATACAGCAGCATTAAACCAAATTAAAATAATATCACATAAAGATAAAACTGATTGGGAATTGTGTCCCAAATATAATATAGGAATTAAATGAAACCTGTATAAATAAACTTGTAGGATGCCGAAAGGGCCTACATTAACCGTAGTCATGATGACTACAATTTTAACCTTGCTATTTAATAGGAGGACATTATGTCAAACTTAGCATTTAACTTTCCGAGGGATACCTTCCTTGGATTCGATTCTCTCTTTAATACATTATCTGAAATGAATGTAAACACCGCTAGAGGCGTTGGTTACCCACCATATAATGTTATCAAAAGAGATGACGGTCACTTTTTAATTGAAATCGCTGTTGCAGGATTTAAGAAAGAAGACATTGACCTAACACTTGAGAAAAGTGTTTTAACTATCACTGGTAAACATAAAGGTGGTAGCGATGTACGAGATTATACTCATAGGGGTATTTCTCAAAGAGCGTTTGAGCGTTCATTCACATTAAGCGAGACTATTAAGGTCGTTGGAGCTGATATTGTTGATGGATTGCTTGTAGTTATTTTGGAGAACGATATTCCAGAAGAGGACAAGCCTCAAACTATTAATTTAGGTGACCTGCCTAAGCACGCTAAAAAGCTATTGCTAGGCTAATAAATACTAAGGAGCACTATGGCATACTCAAAACAAATTCTAGACCACTACGAAAATCCACGCAATGTGGGTAAGATGGATATGGATGACCCGAATGTCGGGACTGGTATGGTAGGTGCTCCTTCTTGTGGCGACGTTATGAAATTACAAATTAGAGTAGAAGATGACGTTGTTGTAGATGCAAAATTTAAAACATATGGATGTGGTTCAGCAATTGCATCTAGTTCATTATTAACTGAATGGGTTAAGGGTAAAACTACTAATGCAATTGAAAAAATTAAAAATACAGATATTGTAGAAGCTCTTAGTCTTCCACCAGTTAAAATACATTGTTCAGTTCTAGCAGAAGATTCTATTAGAGCAGCCTTAGCAGATTATAAAGGAAAACGTCCAACACAACATAGATAAATTATGAATCAAATTAGATTAATTCGACTTACGTCGGGTGAAGAGATATTGGTAACAATACTCAAAGAAAATGATATTAGTACAACTGTAAAAAATCCAATCCTTTTAATACCAAATAAAGAACGAATAGGTTTTATACCTTATATGGATTATTGTAATCTTGATAATGGTCTTGGTATTAGGAATGAAGATATTATGTTTAATCTTAAACCTACAGATGAATTAATAAATAATTATAAAAGAATGATTAATGGCCCAGCCAAAATTCAAACACCATTGAAACCAAAAATAGTTACATAATCTGTTTACTTTAAATACAATTTATGGTATAATAGTATCATGAACGATACTTTCTATACTAATGCTTTTCGTCATGGAAAAGTAATCAAATATACTGGTTATGAGAATGGTAAAAAAGTAAGTTTTACTATTCCATTTAAACCACACCTATACGTTACATCTTCTAAAAATAAAACTTCTTGGCATGCTCTTGACGGAACACGGGTAGAACGAGTTCCATTTGGTAGTATGAAAGAAGCTACTGAATTTATAAAACAATATAAAGATGTTCCTAACTTTAAAATATATGGCAATACTAATTATGTTGCTCAATATATTAATGAAGAATTTCCAGGAAATATTCATTGGGATCGTAATATAATTAACGTAACTTCTCTTGATATTGAAGTAAAATTTGGCGAAGGATTTCCTGACCCAGCTCTTGCCGATCAAGAAATTACAGCAATCACAATGAAAAATAATATAGATGATGTTTATTATACATTTGGTTGTGGTGAATATAATATAGAAAAATCTTTAATGCAAACAAACGAAGTTCGTTTTATTAAATGTCAAAATGAAAGAGAGATGCTTCATAAATTTGTATTTCATATGAGTTATACTTCTCCTGATGTTCTTACAGGTTGGAATATTGAATTTTTTGATATACCATACCTCGTTAATCGTATAGCAAAAGTCAATGGTGGGAATAAAGAAAAAATGTTATCTCCTTGGAGAATGATAGAGAAAAGGGAAATACAACAACCATTTACTACTCAAACCCGTGAAAAATATGAACTAAAAGGTATTACAATTCTTGATTATTTTGCGATATTTAAAAAGTTTGCATTTACTTATGGACCACAAGAATCTTATAAATTAGACCATATTGCTAATGTAGTTCTTGGTGAGAAGAAGCTTGACTTTGGTGAGGTATCAGACCTTAACGAATTACATGACACAGACTATCAGAAATTTATTGATTATAATATTAAAGATGTAGAGTTGATTGACAGAATGGAAGATAAGCTTGGTCTTATTACTTTATGTTTAACTATGGCTTATAAAGGTGGTGTTAACTATGATTCAGTTCTAGGGACCGTGGCGATATGGGATTCATTAATCTATAGGGATTTATACTCTAAAAAAATAGCAATACCACAAAATGAAGAATCATTTAAAGGTGCATATGCTGGTGGATATGTTAAAGAACCTCAAATAGGAATGCATGATTGGGTATGTTCATTTGACTTGAACTCTCTATATCCATCAATTATTATGCAATATAATATGTCACCTGAAACTATACTTCCAGCAAATGATGAACCTGGCGTTAATGTTAAAACAGTTCTTGATGGTGAGATAAAAAATACAGAATACTATACAGCTCTTGCAGTAAATGGTGTTCGTTTTAATACAAAAAAACCTGGTATATTTCCACAAATAATTCAAAAAATTTATGATGAACGTGTTGAACATAAACAAAAACAATTAAAGGCTGAGCAAGAATTAGAATTATCTGGTAATAAATCAGAACAATATGATATTGAAAAACGAATAGCAATTTCAAAGAATCAACAGTTAGCTCTTAAGATTCTTCTTAATAGTTTATATGGAGCGATAGGTAATAAATGGTTTAGATATTTTGATATGAGAATTGCTGAAGGTATTACTCTTACTGGTCAAGCAACTATTCAATGGGCAGAGAAATACTTAAATGAATATCTTAATAAGACATTAGATACTGATAAAGATTATGTGGTTGCTATTGATACAGACTCTGTATATGTCACGCTTGATGAATTTGTTAAACGTTTTAAACCTGAAAATCCTGTTAATTTTTTAGATAAGTTATGTTCTACATCATTAGAAAAAGCTCTTGAAAAAGCTTTTGATGAATTATATTATTCGCTTGGTGGTTATGAAAATAAAATGGTTATGGGACGAGAAGTTATAGCTGATCGTGGTATATGGACAGCAAAGAAAAGATATATATTAAACGTACATGATAATGAAGGTGTACGATATGCAAGTCCTAAATTAAAAATTATGGGTATTGAAGCTATTAAATCAAGTACTCCTGCAATATGTAGGAAAGCATTAAAAGATATGTTTAAAAGAATTATTGAAACCGATGAACAAACAGTTCAAAGTGATATACAAAATTTTAAAAAGGTATTCTCTCAAGCATCAGCTGAGGAAGTTAGTTTTCCTCGTTCAGTTCAAAATATTCGTAAATGGATTGATAAAGAAACAATATATAAAAAAGGTACACCTATACATGTACGAGGAGCACTTTTACATAATGCTTTAATTGATGAAAATAATCTTCGTAATAAAGTAGAAAAAATACATGGTGGTGATAAAGTAAAGTTTACATATCTTAGAAAACCAAATCCTATAAAGGAAAATGTCATTTCATTTGTTGACTTTCTTCCAAAACAATTTAAACTTGAGGATTATATAGATTATAATCTTCAATTCGAAAAAACATTTATTAGTGCAATAGAACCTGTCTTAACCGCAGTTGGATGGGAAAGTGAAAAAAGAATAACTTTAGATTCTTTTTTCAATTAACTATTTACATTTAATATAAACTATGATATAATATAGCATAAAAGGAGAAAAATATGAGTGCAGATTGGGTAAATGATATTAATAGGATGCAAACAAAGTATGGCGTCCGTGAATGGATTAACCATGCTACACCATTTCAACTTAAAAAATATTTAGAATTCCGATTAAAATTTATTAAAGAGGAATATGATGAAACAAAAGAAGCACTTATCATGGAAGATGCTGAAGAGATTGTTGATGGTCTTATTGATATTTGTGTTGTGGCTATTGGAACTTTAGATGCAATGGGCATTAATGCGCATAAAGCATGGGATGAAATATTTAATGCAAATATGAATAAGGAAGTTGGTGTAAAAGAATCACGACCAAATCCATTAGGCTTACCAGATTTAATTAAGCCAGAAGGTTGGGTGAATCCAAGCCATGAAGATAATCATGGTATTATTTCAACAGCGTTTGAACCAGATATTGATGAAGAATTAGATGAACTTATTATAGAAAAAAGGAGAAATAATGGATGAGTTATATAAAGAATTTGAAAAATTAATTATAAATCATGAGCCATTCATGGTTGCAGGAATAATGATGGCACAAGCAATGAAAATTTATAAAGCTATGTTGTCTGAAGATGAATTTAAATTAATGACTGAACATATATTAGAAAGTAGAGATATAATTCAGACACCTGATAAACCAACACTAAATTAATTATGCCTAAACAATCTTGGAATGATTTTATTTTTTCTAAAACACATACCTACGACTTATGGTTGCAAAGGTATAAAGGTAAAGGTGTTCATGAACTTACTCTTAATGAACATACTAAATTTTCAACAGAATATAAAAGATGGAAACAAGGAAACATTGAGAAGGTAACTTGAAATTTTATTCATTAACATTATTTAAATCAATATTTGATAATAAAACTCATAAGCGTATGGACTTTAGTTCTTATGCACAATTTGAACAATTATTATTTGAATTGTCTAGACAAAAACGACCAGATAAAAAATCAGCACCTTTAATAAGTCCTGCTATATATCATAAAGATACTACAAGAGCTAATGATAATGTTATAGGTTGGGCTGGTTGGTGTGCAGTAGATATAGATGAACATAACTTTTCTGATCCAATCTCAAAAGATATAATTGAACATTATGGTAAATGGAATCATATATGTTATTCAACTGCATCATCTACATTTAAAAAACCAAAATTTAGAATGGTTTTCCCATTATCTAAAGACGTTCCAAAAGATTCAATTAAACATTTTTGGTATGCTCTTAATAAAGAGTTAGGTGATGTTGGTGACCCTCAAACAAAAGATTTATCACGTATGTATTATGTCCCTGGGAAGTATGAAGGTGCATATAATTTTATATACAATAATTTTAGTGGCGAGGACATGAACCCATTTGATATTATAAGTAGGCATGATTATGTAGAACGTTCTGGTTCTTTAATAGATAATTTACCTAAAGCTATTCGTGAACAACTACTTGCTCATCGTAAAAATGAAATGACAAATACAAATGTGACTTGGAATAATTATAGAGATTGTCCATTTGTTAATAAAAAATTAGTTAAAGAATATAATGAAATAACTGATACGGGTTGGTATGCAAAAATGTATGCCATTATGGTTTCAATTGCAGGTAATGCGATACGTAAAAAATATCCTATAACTGCTCAAGAAATCACTACATTATGTAAGGAAATTGACTTTGAAAATGGTAATTGGTATAAGTCAAGACCTTTTGATAAGGAGGCTGATCGTGCAATCGAATACATCTACAGTAACAATTGATACAGGCGAAATAGGTGAACAATTAGTAGAAGAATTTTTTCCTAAAGCAGAACGAACTGATGATTGGTTTGATTCTAAAAAAGATGGTACTATAAGGGAAAAAACTTATGAAGTAAAAACATTTAGGTTAAATAATAAAGACCAAGGTTTCTGGGTTGATAGTTCTCAATTTCGTAAATTAGATAATGTTGATATATTATACTTTGTTAAAATTCCTGAATCATTAGAAGAGGGTGCAACTATTTATGAATGTATGGACCATACAAATGAGCATGCATATGAACCTTTTAAGTTAGGACCAATCAAACAAATGAGATGTTATTTTCTAGATAATTGTAAAAAAATTACAAATATACGTGATGAAAGAACTGATGTATTATATCATAATTCAGTAGCTATGTCAAAACATAAAAGATTTAATTAAGGAGTAAAAATGAAAGAATCATTAAAAGTTCTACAAGCAGCTGCAGAACTTCAACAACAAAAATCAAACGATTATCAAAATCCTAATTCTAGGATTCGTCAATCAGATTATTATCCACGTGGTTGTTCTACAATATTAGATACAATGTATGCAAAAGTATTACGTATGCAATCAGTAATTGAAGCTATGGAATCTGATCCAAATTATACACCAAACTTTGAATCACTTGAAGATTCATGTATTGATATTATAAATTATTGTTCATTTTTTGTTAGTTATTCACGTGGTAAAATGGAAGGACAAAGTCCTGACCGTGACTTTTTAAATAGGATTAAAAATGTTGATACGACCGTATAAAGTATCTGACGTAAGAGACTATTTTGTTGGTGCTAAACAAAATGGTGGTTATGGTCAAACAATAGATAAGACAGGTGTTAAGTGCATTGAATTAATTGGTGCATCATTTTTAGCAGATGAATCAGCAATATTTGGTGAACCAAACACAGAATATATTCAAAAAGAAATTGATTGGTATGAGTCAGGGTCATTAAACATTAATGATATATATGGCCCAGATAGACCACCACCAGAAGCATGGCAATATGCAGCTGATCCTGATGGTAATATAAATTCAAACTATGGTCATTTAATATATTCAGCTGATTATCATAATCAATATGAGAAAGTATTAGATGAATTAACAATAGCTCCAGATGGTCGTAGAGCTATGATGATTTATAATAGACCACAAATTTGGGATGAGTATGATGAAAATGGTAAGTCAGATTTTATTTGTACTAATGCAGTAGCATATTATATAAGAAATGGTAAGCTACATTGTTGTGTACAAATGCGTTCTAATGATGTTGTCTTTGGCTATAAAAATGATAGGGCATGGCAACTATATGTTTTACGTAATTTAGCAGAACATTTAAATGTAGAGCCAGGAGATATTATATGGCAAGTTCAAAATCTTCATGTATATGAAAGACATTTTGATTTAGTTAAACCAAAAGTAATTTGGGTTGATTATAACCCAGCGCAATAATATGAAAATAGGTGTAATATTAGGTAGAGGAGTTGAAGGCGTAGGTGTTACAAAGAACGTTGTAGAATTCCAAAAGCTTTTTCCTGGAGTAGAAATATTTGCTACTATTGATAAATTATGGCCTCGTAGAGAATCCATGAATTTTAAAGTTAATCATTTTCGTGGAGCAGATTGGAATATAATTAGTAAACCAGCTAAAAAGTTTCCTAATTTAATGGCTTGTAAGGATGTAGTAGATAGAATTAATCAGCTTGATGCATGTATCATTTGGAGTATACCTTCAAAATCACATTCAGAAGAGTGTATAGATAACTTTATAAGAATGTGTGCCAATATTAATGTACGTAAAGGCCTTGTTCAAGTTGACCATAAAATGGCATCTATTACTCGTAATGCTCGCCTTGCCGATGTTTGTAATAATGTAGATGTTTTAATGTGTCATTCAGTTGAGAATGATTTTGCAAGGTGGACACAAAAGAATAATATAAAAACACCTTTAAGTGGTATGGGTGTTGGATTTAATTTTAACAAAGACTATTGGAAGCCAGTTAAAGAACAAGATGCACGTTATGTTCGTTGGGTTGGTCGTACTGCAATGTGGAAAGGACCTGATGTAATGATTGATATACATAATGACCACTTCCGTAAAGCAGGATTTATCACAGTACTTGAAGGTTTAGAAGCTTCAATACAATACCCATTAGTATTATATAAGAATTCAAAAGAAAAGAAAGACCGTAGGGATGTTATTAATTACTTTAGGCCTGAAAAGGGTTTAGATGAAAATGAAACTAGACATCCTATATATGGTTCAGAACAAGAAGATATGGGTGCTTATCTTTATTCATCATACACACATTCAGATATGATGGAACGTATGAGTCTTAATGGATTTGGTTCAGACCTTATGTATTTTAAATCAAATCTTTATGGTGATAATGTTGAGTATTGTCATACAGATTCTTTTGCTGCAGGAGTTATACCAATATTCCATAAACATTTTTGTGATAATGTGATTCATCGTAAATATGATATGCCAATTAGTCAATGTCCAAATTCTGGAACAATTGGTATTGACCATACTAATGCTGATGAAATGACAGACTTAATGGTTAAATTAAGATATGATGATGATATGCGTGAAGTTTGGAGAGAAAAAATGTTTGAATTTTGGAAAGACCATTGTAGTGCAGATATTGTATATAATGATATTATTGATAAGACATTAAATTTTAATAAAACAGAAGACGTTGGATTGGAGGCATTCTTTTGATACCATTTCCAGATAGAAAATATAAGACTATATATGCTGACCCTCCGTGGAATGAAGCTGGTGGTGGTAAAATAAAAAGAGGTGCAGATAAGCATTATGATTTAATGAGAACTGAAGATATAAAAAACCTTCCAGTTCAAAATATAGCAGATGATGAATGTTGGTTATATATGTGGGTAACAAATAATTTTTTAAAAGAAGGATTAGATGTTATGGAACATTGGGGATTTAAATATATAACTAATTTAGTCTGGGCTAAAAATAGTTTTGGTATAGGTTATTATTTTAGAGGTCAACACGAAATTTGTTTATTTGGTAAAAAAGGTAACTTAAAACCTTTAGTAAAAAATGAAAGTACATTAGTTAAAGCTAATAAAGCTGAACATAGTAAAAAACCAATAGAGTTTTATACTAAAATTGAAAATCAATCGCATGGTCCTAGGATAGAATTATTTGCTAGGAATATAAGAAAAGGTTGGGATGCATGGGGTAATGAAGAACTTAAAGAAGAAGCAACGTTAGAGGAATATTTTATATGAAAATAGTAATTACAGGTTCACGTGGTTTTATTGGTGGCCACTTAAAAAATACATACAAAGAATATGGTCATGAGATTATTGAATGGGACCATCATATTGATAAACCTATTGAAAATTTTATAATTAATAGGAAAGGTTTTAGTGAAGTCGATTATGTAATACACATGGCAGCATGGGCTGATGTTCGTAAAAGTATTGAAGAACCAGATATATATTGGGAAAATAATGTAACCAATACTACTCGTATACAAAGACAATGTTATGAATATAATATACCATTAATATATGCATCTTCTTCATGTATTCATGAATGGTATAAATCACCTTATGGAATAAGTAAAAAAGTAAATGAAGAAACAGCATTTCCTGGACAAGTTGCATTAAGATTTACTACAGTTTACGGCGGGGCAGGTGCTCAACGTGGTATGTTTATGGATAATCTTAAAGATGGTAGTCTTAAATGGGTAACAAATCATATTCGTGATTTTGTACATATTAATGATGTGATTAGTGCAATTACTCTTTTAATGAATTTAGATTTTGATGAATTAAAACCTGCATATGATATCGGTACTGGTCAAGGTTATATAGTATCAGAATTAGCTAAAGCTGGTGGATATGATGTTGAAGGAGTAGAAGGTGATGAATGTGAAGCACTAGATAATACTGCAGATATTACTGCAATTAAAGAATTAGGTTGGGAACCAACTATTGATGTATTGGAATATATAAAACAATTATGAAATACGCAAGTATAGTACCTCTTATTGGAGGTGGAACCATAGCAATGGAAAATGTCTTTGAGAAAAGACCTGCATATATTATGTCATATAGAGAATTTGTAAATCATGATAAGCATTTAATAGAGCATTATAGAAATCAATGTAGTGACCCTGAAGATGGTAGAAACTATGTTCCTTATTATATATTAGGTGAACCATTTATCTGGCATGGTCAACAATGTGGTCAGCCTGTGAATCCTCGCGAAGGAGAAATGAATGGAAGGTATGTTGATGTTGTTAATACTATATGTCCATGTGCTGGTCTTTCTTCATTAAATGTTAAACCATCAGGTGATGCAGAAATAAATGATTATATGACTAAGACAGCTAAGTATGTATTAGAAGAAATAGGTCCAAAAGTATTATGGGGAGAAAATGCTCCACGATTAGCCACTAAATTAGGTGAGCCAGTCGTAAAAAAATTAAGAATTATAGCAAAAGAGAATGGATATACTTTCTCTTTATACAAAACAAAAAGCTTATTACATGGATTAAGTCAAGTTAGAGATAGGTCATTTTATTTTTTCTGGAAAGGAGACCAAGTACCTTTATTTGAGTGGTATGATATACCTAATGATAGGATAGAAGATACAATTCGTAATGTCGAGAGGGACCCACAAGACCCGATGTCTGCATTGGCTAACACCAAAACACCAAGTAAGGATGACCTTTATTATAGGTATGTGTTAGAAGTAATACATAATGGTATGAGTCATAATGATTTTCAAAAGACATTAAAAAGAAGTGTTAATGTTCAAGAATATATTGAAAAACATAGTAATTATAATGACTATGCAGATTGGTTAGAAACTTTTGGTGAAACCAAACAAGCAGAAAAAGCTAGAGCTATGTATAAGAAATTATCAGTTAAAGGTACTAATATAATGAGACGTACAAGTGAAATACCAGCTGATTATATAGGAGCATTTGTAGGTCATATGCCAATGAATTTGACTCATCCAGATGAGGATAGATATTTGACATATAGAGAATGTATGGAGATTATGAAATTGCCAGAAGATTTTAATATGATAGACCCAAAAAGAAATCTTAATCACTTATGTCAAAATGTTCCAGTAACTACTGCTGAGGATATGGCATATAATATTAAAAGATTTTTAGATGGTGAATGTGAAATGATATATGATGACTTTGTTATACAATGTAATAAGTCTCATTCAATTTGGACCAATCCCAACACTTTAGATAAATTTATGTAAACTGTTTACTTTTATAGCATTTTATGTTATAATAGTATATTAAATAGGAGAAAAATATGACAAATGAAGAAATTATTAATACAATTAAAGTACTTCGTAAAGAGATAGAACATTTAACTTTACAAGTTAGAGAACGTGGTACAGGACATATACATACAACTATTGGTGTATTGAATAATCGTATTGATGAATTAATTGAAGAGGGTATGTATGGGAAAGCCTCTTCTCAATTAATGAAAGAAAAATATGGTCGAGCAGTTATGACAGTATCTGAACAGATGCAAGAAGAATTAGAACCACTACCAGAATAAGGAGCAAATATGGGTATAATGGATAAATTACAAAAGAATTCTAGGATTAAAGAGACAGATATTCTCGATCAATCTAAGATTTTTTCTAGTCAAGAAATGGTATCTACATCAGTTCCAATGATTAACGTTGCATTATCTGGCGATCCAGATGGAGGTTTAACCTCAGGATTAACAGTATTGGCAGGACCATCAAAGAATTTTAAAACCTCATTTGGATTATTAATAGCAGCAGCATACTTAAAAAAATATAAAGATGCTGTTTTATTATTCTATGATTCAGAATTTGGTTCACCCCAACAATACTTTAAGTCGTTCGGTATTGACACTTCCCGAGTACTCCATAGTCCCATTACTAATGTTGAGGAATTAAAGTTTGACCTAATTAACCAATTAGAAAATATCGAACGCAAAGATAAAGTTATTATTATGATTGATTCTATTGGTAACTTAGCTTCTAAAAAAGAATTAGATGATACATTTAGTGAGAAATCCGTAGCAGATATGTCAAGGGCAAAAGCTCTTAAAGGTTTATTTAGAATGACCACACCTTATTTGACAATGAGGGATATACCATTACTTGCTGTTAACCATACATATCAAGAAATTGGTTTATTTCCTAAAGCTGTAGTGTCTGGTGGGACAGGTATTTATTATTCAAGTGATAATATCTGGATTCTTGGTAGACAACAAGAGAAAAAGGGTACTGAAATTCAAGGTTATCATTTTATTATTAATGTAGAGAAATCCAGATTTGTTAAAGAAAAATCTAAAATTCCTATTAGTGTTACATGGGAAGGTGGTATTGAACAATATTCTGGTCTATTAGATGCAGCAATGGAAGGTGGCTATGTAGTTAAACCTACTGTTGGTTGGTACTCTAAAGTTGATACAAAAACTGGTGAGATAGAAGATAAAAAGGTTCGTATCGCTGAAACACTTAAGGAATCATTTTGGAAAGATATATTCGCAAATACAGACTTTAAAGAATTTCTAAAACGTAAATATGAAATAGGTCATGCGGAGATGATTAAGAGTGCAAATTGAAACATTAATCTTACGTAACTTAATGCTCAATGAGGATTATACTAGAAATGTAATCCCCCATTTAAAAACTATATACTTTGAAGAACCATATAGAGCAGTCTTTAATGAGATAGTTGGTTTTGTTAATAAGTATAGTAAGTTACCAAGTGCTGATGCATTATCAATTGAATTAAAAAATAATCCTAAAATTGGTTCTGATTCATTAGCTCTTATTCCTGAAATAAGTGTAGCTAAAGGTGAACAAACCCAAGAATGGTTAATAGAAAAAACTGAAAAGTGGTGTCAAGATAGAGCAATTTATTTAGCAATTATGGATTCTATTAATATTATAGAAGGTAAACATGATACTTTAAATAAAAATTCATTACCAGAAGTATTAAGTAAAGCTCTTTCAGTTAGCTTTGACTTAAGAGTTGGGCATGATTATGTAGATGATTCTGATGATCGTTATGAATTTTATCATAGAGCAGAAGAACACCTTCCATTTGATTTAAAAATGTTTAATAAGATTACTAAAGGTGGTCTTGTTAATAAATCTCTTAATGTAGCTCTTGCAGGTACAGGTGTTGGTAAATCATTATTTATGTGTCATATAGCAGCAGGTGCTTTGACCCAAATGAAGAATGTATTATATATTACTATGGAAATGGCTGAAGAAAGAATTGCTGAACGTATTGATGCTAACCTTATGAATGTACCTCTTGACCAATTAGAAAATTTATCAAAAGATATGTTTGATAAGAAGATGCATAAGCTTACTGATAAAGGTGTGGGTAAATTAATTGTAAAAGAGTATCCCACTGGAGCAGCAAGTTCTATTCATTTTAGAGCATTACTTAAAGAGTTAAAAATTAAAAGAGACTTTAAACCTGATTTAATTTGTATAGACTATTTAAATATTTGTGCTTCTTCAAGAATGAAAACTTTAGGTGGAGCAATTAATTCATATACTTATGTGAAAGCAATTGCTGAAGAATTGCGTGGCATGGCAGTAGAGTACAATGTACCTATTGTTACTGCCACACAAACTACTCGTTCTGGATTTGCTAGTTCTGATGTAGGTTTAGAAGATACAAGTGAATCGTTTGGTTTACCAGCAACAGCTGACTTAATGTTTGCTCTTATATCTACAGATGAGTTAGAAGACTTAAATCAAATAATGGTTAAGCAACTTAAGAATAGATATAATGACCCAACTGGTAAAATGAAAAAGTTTGTTATTGGTATTGATAGAGCTAAAATGAGACTATATGATGTAGAAGATACTGCGCAAACATTAAATGTACGGGACGAATCTCCCGTAATAAATAAATATGAGGACTTTAAATATGACTAATTATCAAAATGTAAATTCAATATCACCACAAAAATGGGGACAGCGATATAGAGATTTAGCAAAAGAAATATCTACATGGTCTAAGGACCCAAGCACACAGGTTGGTGCAGTAGTTATTGGTAAAGGTGGTCAAGTAATGACTCAAGGTTATAATGGTTTTCCAAGAAGAATACGTGATACTGAAGATAGATGGGCTGATAAAGAAAGAAAATATGAATTAGTTGTTCATGCAGAAATGAATGCTATATATAATGCTTCTCTTACTGGTGTATCTTTAAAAGGTTCTACTTTATATGTTTATGGATTACCTATTTGTAATGAATGTGCTAAGGGTATTATCCAAGTTGGAATTAGAAAAGTCATTGCGACAAGACCTAAAATATATAATTCTGAATGGGATAAATCAAATAAACTGGCAGAAAAAATATTTGCAGAGGCTGAAGTAATGTATTTAATAGATGTAGAAGATGAGTAAATTATCAGATAACGCAAAAAATAAATCTTGGAAGCATAGAAAATTTTGGAACTCTTTGCCTGATGTTGTCCATAGCGATGACATTAGAAGTGGTCACTATGATTTATTTCAAAAATTAAATCCAATTGACCCTAAGACAGGTTATAAAAAGGAAAAGGATAATGAGTAAAACATTGATACCACATGTTATATATAAAAGAGACCATAATAAAAATACAATCTCTAAAAAACGTTTAAGTCATGGTACGTTTAGATGTAAGCGTCATCCAAATTCAAAGAGGTGTACAAGTGGACATAGATGATATAAAAGAATGGACAGTAGCTGTATTATTATTTCCATTTATAATATTGCTTTTATGTCTGTTTTTTTTATTTTTTGTTATCCCAATGATGGTTGCAATAGTAATAGATTGGTGGATAGCAATACCATACGAAAGAAGAAATGGAAACAAAAACAAAAAAACTACTTTTAGAAAATTATGAAAAAATGTATAATGCAATGAAAAATACTATGGAAAAACAAAGAATTGGTAAATTAATTATTGAATTGAAAAAAAATATTGATGAAGGAGTAAAAGATGATGAAAGAAAAATTTAAATATTGGAAAGAAGGAACTAAAGGATTTCTATTAGGATTTTTTGGTTTTGGTATAGCGGGTTATGCACTTGCTTCTGCTGGTGCTACAGTGACAGACCATTATAAAGAAGTCGTTTATGTAGAACCATATACAATTGAAGTATGTGAACAACAACAAGTAGCAAATCCAGATGACCTTATTAATAGTGCATTTTGGGGAGCAATATTTGGTGCAGTTGTTGGTGATGTTATTGATGAAGATGATGGTAAAGTACCAGGAGCTATTATAGGTGCAGCGATTGGCGCAGAAGAAGCCAAAAAGAATAGTACTACAACAGCTATGGTCTGTAAACAGGAAACCAGACAACAAAGAACTGTACGTAATGTGTATAGTCATTCAACAATTGAATTTGAATACGAAGGTTCTTATTATGAAGTCAACTTTACTAAAAGATAATATTCCATTTAGAAAATGGTCATTTGTAGACCAGCACGGTAGAGATGATGACCATTGGTATATTAGATTAGATGGTGGTGAATTTCATGGTGTGATTTATAGATATGAATCTATTAAACTTAATGAGACTACTCAATCTATAAATTTTGATTATGAAATAGTAGATTATCCAATGGATGACCCTCACGGTAGACCCGAATTTAATGAAGCTGCTGGAGATATATTAAAAAGCATCTTGGATGATGCTATGGAGAAACAGGACTATATATTAGGTCCTAAAAAGTAATGAACGTAAAAGAAACATTGACGATATTGTCAGAAGAGTGCGCGGAAGTAATACAAGCAAACTCTAAATTGATTAGATTTGGTACATATGATGAAGTAAATGTAGCTGAATTAGAAAAAGAATTAGCAGATATAATGGCTATGATTATTATCCTTGAATTTTATGGATATGTTAAGATGGAAAACATTAAAGAAGGGATAATACCTAAGCTTCAAAAGCTAAAAAAGTATTCAAAAATTAAAAATTTAAATAAAATCATTAAAAATTTATAACTTATAAATAGTTCTATATTTGGAACTATATAAGGTTTTTTTAATGCAGTCATTTAATATTTTCCTTGAGGGAAGAAACGATCCCTCAATATTTCACGCAGTATTTATGGCAGGGTCTCCTGGCTCTGGAAAATCTCATGTTGCAGAACAACTAGCATTACCTGGTCAACTTGGATATAAAGAAATTAATTCAGATAATGAATTTACTCGTTATATGAAAGCCGCTTTTTTAGATTTAGTATTAAATCCTGACCAACAATTCCAAAGAGATGTAACAAGAGCCGTTGCGAAAAGACATACTGCAAGTAAAAAAAGACATGCAGAGATAGGTAGATTAGGTCTTGTTCTTGATGGTACAGCTCGTAATAGTGGTAAAGTACTAGCACAAAAGAAAAAATTAGAAGCAAAAGGTTATGAATGTGCTATGGTATATGTCTCAACAAGTTTAGATTCTGCAATTGAAAATGACCATATGAGAGGTGCAACCGGTGGTAGATCACTTGGACCAGAAATGATAACCTCAATGCATAAAGATGTAGAAAAAAATATTAAAGTATATAAAAAAATGTTTGGTAAATTATTTTTTGAAGTAGATAATTCAGTGTGGGAAAAAACACCTATGCAAACACGTAGATTATATGGTATAATATCTAAATGGTCTAAGACTATGCCAAAGAACAAAATAGCTCAACAATGGATAAAGGATAACTAATGCTAGAATTTAAAGAACACGTAAATGAATCAACACAAATGCGCATAGTTGATTTACTTCCAAAAAAAGTAAAGCGTAAAATATATAGATTTAAGAATAAAGATAAATATAAAGCTGCATTAATGATGATGAGAGCATTAAGAAAAGACCCTGATGTTATATCAAGAGGCTTAACTAAAGCTAGGATTCAAAGTATTGCTGCTGATCATTTTGGTTTAAACCATAGAGAGTTTGCAAAGATACTAAATCGCCAAACACGATATGAATCAATAGATGAAGAATATATAACTGAAGGAAAAACCTCAGCCTCTACTTATTTTGAACAAGTTATTGTTGCTTGTGCTAATGCAAAAGATTTGGACGCAGTCAAATCTGCTCCTGGTTATGCCGAATGGATAGGTGCTGTTGATAGGAAATGGAAAACAGATGATAAAACATTAGATAATTTTAGAAAACAAATACAAAAAATAAGTAAGAGTGGTAGTCAAGCTGGCCAATCATATGAGAAGACTTCAAAGTTATGGAAAACGTATACCGGTAAATCCTCAGATACTTCTAAAGCAGATGTTATGTTAGGTAAACACCAAGTATCTGTTAAAGGCCCTGATGCAAGATTAATGTCTGGTGTAAAAGAAGAAAGTATTGCTACATTACATGCAGCTTTTGAAACTATAGATGTAAAGGATCTTGGATTAGGATTGGAAAAAATTCTTAATGACTTTGTATCTTTAGTAAAAACTGAAGGTGCAGAAATGAACTCTAGAACTCTTAAGAAACAAGACCCTAAAACATTATCAGCAGATAATAAAAAAGCATTTAATAATTTACAAAAACAAATGGATGTAAAAAAACTTGCCGAAGCTGCATTTAATAAAGCTTTTGCTGCACAAAATGGTGAGTTTGCACAAGCGTTTGCATGGGAAGCTATGAGCGGTGAAAAGAAATTTGTTAATAAGGGTGTTGCAAATGCAATGTTAGTTTGGCCATATAATTTAAGAAGTGTGGTATGGCATCCAAACTTAAGTTTAAATGATTCATATGTTACTAATGTTGCAAAACAAATTAAATTTTCTGCTAATGTTAAATCAGGTGGTATAAGAAAAAAAATAGATGGTGTAAAAACTAAAACAGGATATTCTATATCACAAACAGCAAGTTTAGCTATGAAAACTGCAGAAGCAGAATTTGATAATGCTAAAAATGAAAGCATAAATCAAAGAATTAATCTAGAGAATATGTTAATGGAAGGTAAGATTAATGAAGCTAAATTAACAGATATGCTTAAAGGTATTTGGGAAAGATTAAAAAATGCTATAAAAACTGCATGGGCAAAATTAGTAAATGTAATCACAAGTCTTTTAAAAGAATTGCAAGATGCTATTAAGGGTGGTATGAATCATCTATTATGGCATTTTGAATTAGAACCTATAGTTAGAGTTAATACAAAGGTAAAATTTTAATGAATCTAAAGCAACACATACAAGAAGCGAAAAACACTCACATGGTGCATATTGAAGATATGGTTATAGATGGTGGTGTGCAAGGAGCCCGTGCCGCAATATTTGCTTTAAGAGATTTAAGAGATATGTTAGCTGGTCATACCAATGATACTAAACAAGTTACTGTTAAATGGGATGGTGCTCCAGCAGTATTTGCTGGTATTGACCCATCAGATGGTAAGTTCTTTGTTGCTAAAAAAGGAATATTTAATAAGAATCCCAAAGTATATAAAAGTGTTAAAGATGTTAAAGCCGATACCTCTGGTGATTTAGCAGCTAAACTTACAGTAGCATTTCAAGAATTAAGTAAACTTGGTATTAAAAAAGGAGTCTACCAAGGTGATATTATGTTCACTAAAAAAGACTTAAAGAACGAAACAATTGATGGGCAGAAGTATGTAACCTTCCACCCGAACACTATAGTATATGCAGTACCCGTTTCAGCAGCTAAAGAAATTAAAGCAGCAAAGATTGGTGTAGTGTGGCATACTTATTATCAAGGTGCGACATTTGAAAAGATGAATGCTTCCTTTGGAGTTTCCATTGCAGCATTTAAGAAAGTTCGAACTGTTTGGCAAAAGTCAGCTAACTTTCCAGATATTTCTGGTCTCGCCACATTAACCAAAAAGGAAACAAATGAAATCACTAAACATATATCTAATGCTGGAAAACTCTTTCAAAAAATCGCGTCTAGCACGCTTAATGACGTGGCTACAAATAAAGATATTAATTTATTTATCAATACCTTTCGCAACACGAAGGTTAGAGCGCAAAGCGAGATTAGTAACACAAAAGCGCATGCGGAAGAACTAATTAAATGGATTCATAATAGATATGACAATGAAATAGAGAAATTAAAGTCAGATGCTGGTAAAGCTAAGAAGGAAGCTGCAAAAATATCCGCACTTGAATGGTTCTCTGATGACAATAAAGCTAATTTAATATCAATGTTTGATATGCAAAATGAGTTGGTTGCGGCTAAGAGTAAGTTATTAACACATTTAGATAGCATGGATAGTATAAATACATTTATAAAGACTAAAGACGGTTTTAGAGTAACAGGTGCCGAAGGATATGTTGCTATTGACCATTTAACTAATGGCGCCGTTAAAATTGTTGACCGAATGGAGTTCAGTTATAACAACTTTAGCAAAAACATAATCAAAGGCTGGGAGGCTGAATCAAGATGAAAACATTAAAAACACATATACATGAAGGCGATAAAACAGATGTTAATGAAGCTAAAAGAATAAGACCTATTAAAGGTCTTTGGACACCAAAACAAATGTATACACAAGTTTCAAGAACTAAAAAAGCAGCATTTGAATTAAGACAACACGCAGATTTTATATTTCAAATGGATGCAGATGTTGGTCCAAGTA
>VTLG01007067.1_pt1 | contig 26180 bp, 41 predicted proteins | sample 4694571 | NCBI WGS metagenome assembly VTLG01 (sample SAMN12604809, study PRJNA352737) | marine metagenome | biome: ENVO:00000447; feature: ENVO:00000209|ENVO:00000569|ENVO:01000036; material: ENVO:00002151; isolation source: viral sequences binned using virsorter ...
CACCCTTTCTATACTAAACCCTTTAGACTTTGCAATAAGTCCTGTAATACCCTCTAAAACCCGTTCTGTTGCAATCTTAGTATTGTATTCGTCGCCAGTTTCTAAAGCTACTGCAAGTTTACCTATGTGAACGTCTGCGGGGTTTATAACTAAAAGGTGGTTACCTTTAGTTCTTTTTATCTTAGGGTAAGTAGGTGCGTGTTTATCTATTAAACTTTTTATGTCGTCTAATAAAGTACTTTCGTTTACTCCGTAGTTTTCTTTAGTTACAATAGAAAAACGAAGTTCACCAGACATATTTTGCCAGTGTTTAACACTAACTACTTCGTCTTTGCTTATACCTCGTTCTTTTAAGTGTAAATCTAAAGCTGTATTACCGTTTAAATTGTCTAATTCTGAACCTCTAAATTCGTTTATTAGTTCTACTTCTTCTTTAGACAGACGTAAACGCTTACCTGTCTTAGACATTTTACTTTTTTATATCCGCAATACCTTGTCCTACAATTAGGGTTAAAGCTGCGTAAAAGATTTCTTGTGCTGTGTCTTCTGAAACTCCTAAGTAAGTTACGATTGCTGGCACTACAATAGAAGCTATTGCGTACCAAAATTTCTTACTACCAAACATTTGCTTAATTAACCAATTTTTCATTTTTATTTATTTTAAATTAATATTAATACGTCCAAATTACGTTTTGTGTTTTTTCTTCAATGTCCAAATCTACGTGAATAAATGTATCTGCAATACCTATTCTTGTAAAACCTGCTAACAATAGACTATTAATAACTATAAATCTACTTTTACTATCCTTAACACTTATGTCTGCTGCTAGTCCTTTTAAGTGACTACTATTGCGACTTGCCTTAAAGTTTCTGCGTATAAGGTCTTCGTTGTACTCCTTACATCTAAACCCACTCGTTATTTTAAAAGGTATTTCTGCTAGTCCTCTTGCACGATCTAGTTTGTCTAAAAATGCGTAGTTCATCTTTTCACCTTTACAGTCTTCACTACCGCAATTACAATTAAACTCTGAATGTTTAAAGTATGTTAAAGTCACTTTTTTTTATTTCTGTTGTAGTGTGTGTACCATTTGTATAAGGTATATCCAATAGTCAAAGATAGTAATATAATCTTCAAAAACAGCTCTATTTCTATAAAAGTTGTAGCTGCTAGTGTACCGCCGTTAATTATTCCTACTTCTGCTACTTCCTCCGTTACTTTTTTTATCGGCATTTTTTATATATGTTTTTAAAGCTATTTCGTTTTTAGCTTTTGGTTTATAGTTCTTTTTCATTATTTAAGATCTGGTGTTAAGAAGTCGTCTAAAGTAATATCTCTACGTTGGTTTCTGTCGTATTCGATGTTTAAGCCAGAGTAATAGTTTGAAGTGTCTGGTGAAACGTCTGCACCTGTGTTAGTAGAATATTCTGGGAAACTTGCAGTATTGTTTTTAATATAGTCTATAAGACGTTCTGTATAAAATTCTGCTGTATTCCTTATTTCTTCTCTTAAGTCTTGTGCTTCTTCTCTTGTTAAAGGTGTACTGTTTTCTGCATTCTTAGAAACTACGTTGTTATTCATAACCTTATATCTTAAAAACGGAAGGCACTCGAAAAAACTCCAGTGTACAAGTGCGTCCATTATAAAATCGTCTACTAAAGTTTCGTAAGCTCCACTTAAAGAACCTGCTGTTATTTTCGTTTGTAACGCTTCGAATAAGTCAGTTCCTAATTTAGTTTCTATATACTTCTTTTGTGCTACCTTTATATAAGGTAATAAAAATTCGTTATCGACATTTCCACCTATTGCGGTACTGTCTTTTATTTTGTTTTCTGATATAAATAAAACGTAACTCATTAGCTGTATTTTTCTATTAGTTCTGGGTTTACAAATCCTTTATTACTTCTTCTTTTTGGTGCTTGTGCTACTTGTTTGTCGTTTGCTTCTGGGTAAAATCCTGACTTCCTAGCTTTAGCAGTACTAATTACTTCGCCGTCTTCTAAGTTACCACTTTTAGAAACTCCTATAGTAAACTTATATATTTTTCTACGCCAGAAGTGTTGGCAGTTACCGCCTCCTTTGTGCCTCCAGATACTATAATTAGACCTGCCTTTTTGTGCCCAATCCGAATTTATATCCGTTCTAGCACCCATTAAAAGAATATCTTTTTTACGGTATATTTTTCTTGCTCTCATCATACGTTTACAAAAACTTCTACTTTTTCCACTTTTTCGTGTTAGTCCTGTGTCTTCTGCGTATTCATATCTAACTTTAAATAAGTCGTATTTTTTATTCATACCGTCTTGTCTGTCTGGTTCTTCTGGTAACGGTTCACCTGTACTTACTGCTAAGTCTAACCTATTTATTTCGTTCAACTCTTTTTCAAAGTCAAAGTCTTCGTCTTCGTCTTCTACTCTTTCTTCATCTATTAGTTCGTAGTCTTCTGGTTCGTCTTCGCCAAATTCTGCTATAAACTTGTCTAGTTCGTCTTCGTACTTATCACACTTTTTAGTACAATCCTTATTAGGTTTTTCACAAGTACATTTACCTTCCTTAGCGTATTCTTGTCTATTGTCTTCTTCGTCTGCTGTTAGTTCTTCTTCTAAAGGTTTTAAACCTAATTCTTGTCGTATTTCGTCTTCAGTCATAACAGACTTCATATCTTCAATAGTAAACCTTGTTGTAATTGGTTTGTTCTGTACTATTTCTATAGGTAAGTTAATACCGTTTACTTCTAAGATCTTACCTAAACAAGATAATATGTTATTCTGAAATGGTTTTATTACACTGTTCAAAAATACTTCGAAGGCACTATTAAGTTCTTCTGCGTTATTTCCTAGTCCTGTACTGTTTTTAATACCCATTAACATAGGTGAAGTCACACGGTGACCTGTAAGTATGTTTTGTACTAAAAGTTCTTGTAAAGCTAAGTATTGCTTGTCTGCGTCAGCTACAGAAATAGGTGTTATGTCTGGTGTTCTGTTTTTATCGTCACTAAAAGTAAGTACAAATTTACCTGCGTTACCAGATCCTGTAAATTTCTTTTTAATACTATTTTCTACTTGTCTTCGTTCTTCTGCTGTTGGTACTCCGTTTGCGAAACTTATAAAGTAAGAACCTGCAAAACCGTTTTCTATATTTGCTAAATGAAACTCCGCTACTTTTTGGTCTATTAAACACCAATTACAAGCCGCTACATAATCTGGTACTTTGTATAGTTGCATATTAGGACTATACATACCGTCATATATAATAGCGTTAGGGTTTGTTCTGTCGTTTATGTTAAACGCTGGTACTACTTGAGGTTTGTTTTTTCTCGTGTTAGACCAATCCGAACTTACATAGTATTCTGTAACCCTTCCTAAAGCGTCTGGTTTACCCATTCTTATACGTTCTACGGGTATGTGGTAAATATCTGATATTTCGGTACGGTCTTTACTCCAAACTACGTTTAAAGCGTACGCACCTTGTAGCTTAAAGTCAAAAGCAATCTTTTTAACTACACTATGTAAACTTTCACCTTTACTATTTGCCTGTGCTAAGAACCTTTTAAGTTTTACGTAAGCGTCTAAATTGTCGTTTTCTTCAACTGTTAAACTTTCTCCTGCAATCATATCAGCAGTTGCGTTTACAATAGCTGCGTGGGTACTAGAATTGTAAAAAAGGTCTATTAAAAATTGAGGGTATAAGTTTCTATAGTTTTCTGTACCGTATTCTATAAAATCTTTACCCATAGCTTCCTGTATTACAGGTGCTGTTTGTGTTTCAAAGTTTACATTTAAAATACTTTCCTTAAAATCTACTTTCTTTTTGTTTTTCATTATATTATTATTGATTTCAGATGTCGCGATACCTGTTCCGCTAATTCGTCTGAATACTCATTGTCTATTACTATTACCTCTAATACCGCGCCAGCGAAAAAGTTAGTTACTCCACCTCCTGAATTTCTTGCTCCTAGTCCATCAATAAGAAAGTCGCCTGCAGAGGTTGCTGTATCTGTTTGTTTTCTTCCGTCTAACCATACAGATACAACATCACTACTATCTCTAGCTACAACCATATTAATTATTGTTCCATTAGTAAATGTTGTACTATTCATATCAATTAATTTCTGACTGCCTGAAGTTTTTATACCTATTGTATCTTCATCGTTTATTCTGATAAAATTATTAGCTGTGTCCATATCACCTGTAACTACATCGTTCGATACCGATGCGTCTGTTATAATAAATTTTATACCTACTACAAATTCATCTGTAAGTGTAATTTGGTCACCTGCTAAATAATTGTCCGTACCATCAAATAATACTCCAAAATATTGGTGGGTAATTGCACTTGCAAATGTAGGTTTATAATTTGTTGTTGATTGGTCAAATGATTTAGTAGAACCCGCTACATTAGTTCTCCAACTATCAACTAGCGCTCCAGATACTTGAATATTTGTATTGTAAGCTAACCATAAAACTAAATTTCTACATTCAGTAGGGTTCCAGACACTAGAATTTATTTTAACTCCTTGTCCTAGTTTCATTATCCTGCTCTTTCGTCTGTTTCTTTGTAACCTATAGCTACTCCTGAAGTCATTGTAATAGCTGTTATATGTCCGAATATAACTGTTCCTGCTGGTATAGTCGTTTGTAAAGCACTTTCTCCTGTGTGGTAAGTCATAGTTATAGCACTTACTACACTTTGCGTAACAAAATGTACTGCGTACCAATCTTTACCTGTTTGTGCTGCTGTTGTAAACACTACACCTGAACCCTTACCTAGTTGTTCTCTAAGTAGTATATTGTTGTTGTCTATTAAACTCATAGTTTTTTAATTTGTATATAAATAATTAGTTTCTGTTGTTGTATGTTTTGTGTATTTTACTTGTTCTTCACCTGCCTTTTCTTGTATATATAGTTTACCTTCTTCTACTTTTCCTTTTACAGTTCCGTAAATACCTGTAGGTGTATCTGCAGTGTCTGTTTCAGTTTGTGGTGTATTTGCTGCAGACATTGTAGGTACTGTACCGTTATAGCTAACTTCGTAAATTTCGTATTTCCAAAACCCAAAAGGTTTAAAATCTACACGACCTAAAAATACACTATCTAAACCGTATTGGTAGAACTCTAGTTGTGTGTACCTGTCTTTTATCATTTGTTCTTGTCCGTACGCATACTTTACTTCTTTAGTCATATCGTTTGTAAATTTAAACAATAATCGTATTTGAGTTTTAGACACTGAAGTATCTATCCTTTTTTCTTCTGTAGTAACTATAACTGTTATTTCTTCGCCTGATGTCCCGTAAACTCCTGTTATCATACTATATAATATAAAAACAAGTAATTTATTTGTCTTTTGTTGAAACTGTCTTTTTCTTAGTCTTTGTAAAGAAGTGTTCTACTCCTAATAATTCTACTTCGTTAGATCGTACGTTGTCTAATATAATCATACGACCTGTTTTATTTACTGTAACACCTTTGTATTCGTCTTTTAGTTTATACATCTTTTTTATTTTAAGTTAAAAAAAAGGGGCGGCTATTGCCACCCCCTTAATAAATATGAAAACAAAACCATTTAAGGTTTTAAGAAGTCTGTATTGCGTTAATTGTAAACGCAGAGTTGTCGAACGGAGTTGTTGTATAATCCGCTACTAATTGCATTGGGTTAGGTTCTTGAGCTTCGAATGTAAAGTCATAACCTACTGTATCACCTAAAGCAACCCCTGAAGCAGAAGTACCTGCAGATAATTCACAACCGTTGTCTAAACCTAAAGCTACAATAGTATTTTTACCTGTACTATTCAATTGGTTTAGTTCTGCGAAAATAACCATTCTTTGTTGTGCTAATAGTTTAATTTCGTTTTGGTCTTCTTTAGTTAAGTTATGTAGTTTTACATTTACAGAGTGTGTATAAAATACAGTTCCATTTTCGCTAGATGCGTTAATAGTTTCTGTTACACTTCCTGTACCTCTTTTAAGTGTGTACTTATATAAGTCGTCACTACCACCCAAATCAAAGTCTGTTACTTCACCACTTGCTGCTGTATAAGCAGATAGTTCATCGTGTTGCGCTATATAGATAGCTTTAATACCTCCTATACCGTCACGGCACGTGATATTTCTTCCTTTTGTTAAATTACAAGCCATTGTTTTTAGGTTTTAAAGGTTAATAATTATGATTGGTAAGTAAAGTCTGAAGCTACACCTACTTGTACACCTGCAGTCCACTTAGCTACCATTCTTACGTTGTTCGAACCGTCTAAGTTCTCCATATCTAAAACTTTTACTGCTGTTAAGTCAGAGTTTAAAGAAGTTCCGAAGAAAGCGTTAGACTTAGTACCTGCATACATTACGTTGTCTGCGATACCAGAACAAACTGCGATTTTAATACCTTCAAATTCTGGTGTGTATTGCCCCATATGATTGAAAGGAAAAGCCGCTAAAGCAGAAATTGCAGAAATGTAAAATCTGTAAGTCTTTTTATTCATATAAATATGTAAGTCTTCAGCTCCGTAAACATTTGCTGGTATATCAGCTGCTAAAGTTTGTAAGTTAGCTACAATGTTTGCTGCTGTATAAGCTGCAGAAGCAGAAGAAGCAGTCATAGAACCTGTTGCTAATTTGTCGAATTGTCCTGAAGTACCTGTTGTACCTTGCCATATAGAGTGTTCTACACTATCAGCAATACTATCAGATAAGTAACCCATAGCGTAAGCTACGAAGTCGTCTTGTTGTTCGTAAGCCCAGTCAGAAATCATAGTTGTTTTACAAACGTCTATGTTAATTTGGAAAGGTTCTACGAAAAGTACACTTTCAGTTAAAGTAAGTGTTGCAGAATTTTCTGTAAAGTCACAAGAAGCGTCTTTTACTAAGTTAGCACCTGCCACTTTGTTTAAAACCTCTTTGTAAGATACATTTTCTCTAACCGTCATATAGTCTAGAGAAGCTGCTGTTTTTAAAGCTGCGTTTACGTAAGCACCTGCGTGTTTACCTGCGTACGAGCTTGATGTAATTGTTAAAGCCATCTTTTTTTATTTTTTTAGTTATTATTTATGTTATACCAATATTTTTCTTGTCTAGTCATATTTCTGTATTCTACAGGTGTTATTTCTTTCTTTTCAGAAAACTTGTTTGTAGTTACAGGTTCAGAAGCTGGTTCTTTAGAAAGTTCTTCTAATTGTGCAGAAAGTGTTTCTTTTTCAACTTCTAAAGCTTCGTTAGTGTTTTTCATTTCTTCTAATTCAGAAGACAATCTACTAACGTCGTTTCTAACTTCAGTAAGTAATTCTTTAATAACAGCACCGATCTCCTCGATAACTTCTTCTTTATTAAATTCTACTTCCTCTGTTGTTTTAATTTTCTTAGGTAACCTTTCGTTTACTTCCGAAGGTTCTACTACTTCTTCTACTACTTCTTCGATCACTTCTTCTGAAGCTTCTACTTCTTCTTCTGGTGCTACTTCTTCTTCTTCAGTTTCAGTTTCGTAAATTTCTGCTACTACTCCTTCTTCTTCTACAGAAAAACCTACACCGTCTTCTGTTTCGTATTGTCCTACAGGTAACGCCATAGTCGTACCGTCTTCTGCAAGTATAGCAATATCTACACCCGCTGCTAATTCGTCAGCAGAACTTACAATTATTGTACCATCGATAAGTTTAGCCTGAAATTCTAAGTTAGTTGCTTCGTCTTTGTTAAGACCTAAAGCTTTTAAGATTTGTGTTTTTAATTCCATTTTAATTTTGTTTTATACTATATAATATAATTGTTTAAGTTCTATTTGATTTTGTATTATTTAAAAGGTACTCTTTGGAACTCTGTAATTAGTTCGTCTTGTTTTGTTCTTAATTGTTTAACTTCTGGTATTTTAAAAGGGTCTATACCCAAGTTTTTGGCTGCTTTTAATACTTTATCTATAATATTAAAAGATTTCTTTTTTACTTCTTCAGACTTTTTACGTTCTGAAATTGCCTCTTTTTTTGCGTTTAAGAAATCGTCACTTGCTTGTTTCATTTTCTTAATTTGATTAGACACTTTAGATGTTTCTTTTATTAAGTCTTGTACTAATCCTAATTCAACTTTCTGTACTCCTTTATGCTTATCTAAGATAGCGTTTAATTTTATTTCGTAGTCTTTATACATTTTATTTTGTTTTATAAATTTTCTTCTATTCTTTTTAAATATATTTCATTATCTTTTATTACTCCTTCTGCTTTTGATATTATTAAAACTTCAGTTTCTGAAATACCTAAATCTTTTGCACCTTTTTCTATTTGTGCAAGTAATTTTTTAATTTCTTCGTTATCTTTTATTAACCCTGTCTTTATTTTTGATAACGATACTTTTTTTTTAGAAATTGCTGCTAGGGTTTTTCTACTTAAATCTACTTTTTTAGTTGCTGACTTAAATTTTGCATACATTTTTTTTTGCAAATTTAACTGTATTTTACCTTCTTCTTTCAATTCTGCGTATGCTTTTCTTATGTCTTCGTCTGTATATGTCTTAGACATTTTTTCTAATTTATCTACAAAGTAACCTTCTATTGATAACCCCTTAAGTTCTCCTTCTTTAATCTTATTCCAAAGATCGTCGTTTTCTATTTTCATTTTAACAAACCAAGTACCGTTGCTTAAATCAAAACCGTATAATTTACTTTTATCTTGATCACCTTCTTTTATCCAACTTTCTACTGTTAATACTCCTGCTACTCTTTGTTCGTGTTGGTATGTTGCTTTATGGTGGTTGTTGTGTTTTAAGTAACTATACGCTGATTTTTTAACCGTTTCTTTTGAAAAGTATACGTAATAGTCACTGTCTGTATTTGCGTCGTATCTGTATATTTGTTTATTAGGTATTAACGCTGGTGCTATTAACTCCCTTTTCTCTTCGTCTATTTTAGCAAATGTTAAGTTGTTCTTTTCTTTACCGAAAAATACAAAGTCTACTTCCAAGGCTGGAGAGGTAACAAGCGATATAGCGTCAATTGCTAAAGCTTCGTTTTCTTCGTCTATAACTAATTCGGTTATCTTAGTTGTTTTCTTTTTCATATACTATATAATATAAGTTATTCGTTATTATTTGATTTTTAAATTGTACTTCTTCTATTTATATCAGCCATTTGTGCTTGACTATCTGTAATTTCACTTTCTACAACAAACGCTTTAACTGCTGTTTGTTCTTGTGCACCACCTAACGTAAATTCTCCCGTACTAGACGGTTGTAAAGAAGAAGGTGTAGAACTAGCACCACCACCACCACCTGCACCACCTGCACCACCACCTACGTCTTGTGCTAGTATTTGTCTAACATTCGCTAAACCTGCAGAAACTGCTATTCCTGCGGCCATTGCTCCTAATGCTGGTCCTACAAAAGGAATACCCGACATAGATTTGTAACTCTGGTTAGCACTTTCGTATGTAGATATTATAGCCTGTGCAACAGCTATCTTTTTTTGTCGTTTTTCTATTTGTTCTCTTTTTTGTTGAAACTTCTTTTCTATTTCTTCTGTATCTTTTCCTTGTTCCTCTGCTAGCTCTATTTCTTTTTCTTTTTGTTTGTCTAATTCAGATAGCTTAGCATCAGCCGTAATCCTCATATGAGATCGTACTTGATCTAATACTTGGTGGTGTACTGTAGCTCTAAATTCTTTTGCGGTTTCTTCCATTGCTTCAATACGTGCCCTTTCATCATCGGCACGTTCTTCGCCTTTTCTTCTTAGTTCTGCAAAATATTCTTCTGCATCGTCTGAAAGTATAACTAAACCGTCTTTCTGTGCTTGTGTATGTTCTTTTATTATATCTTTACGATCTCTTAAATACTTTTTTTCTATTAAAAGTCTTTGTTCTTCAAAGTTTGTTGCGTCTTTTATCTTTTCTAGTTGTAAATCTTTTTCGAATTTTAGTAAAGCTAGTTCTCTAGTTTCTTCGTCTGCTATCCTTTCTAGTGTTAGTCTTTTTTCTTCTTCTTGTAACGCTCTTAGGTCTTCTGCGTCTTTTTCTCTTTGTGCTTTTCGTTCTTCACGTCTTTGTTTTCTTGCTTCTGCTCGTTCTTGTCTTTTCTGTTCTGCTTCTTCTTCTGCTGCTATTTCTTCACCTATTTTTACTATAAGTCCGTCTATTCTTGTTATTTGTCTTTTGTATTCGTTAGCGGTCATACTTAATTCTGACCGTTTTAGTTTTAAGGTTTTTATTTCTTCTTTACTTAAATCTTCTGTATTTTCTAAAGCTTCTTTATTTTCTTTTTGTAGTTCAATAGTCTTTTTTAATCCGTCTAACTGTTTATTTAAGTTTTTAGTTTTCTTTATTAACCGTTTTTCTGCGTCCGTTTCTGCTTTTGCTAGTTCTTTTTGTAAATCCCTTTCTTCTAAAAACTTTTCGTTTCGTCTTATTGTCGCTTCTGCTAACTTTATTTGTTCTGCTGTAAGATCTTTTGTAGCTTTACTCCAATCATAAACCGCTTTACCTATAGCTATAATTGCAATTACTATAGCACCTAGACCTGTTGCTGCTATTGCGAATTTTAAAGCTTTTAAAGCTACAGTAGTTAAACTTATAGACTTGTTTAATAATCCTTGTGCTGTAGCCCATACACCCGTTGCTATAGACCTAGCGTAAGTAACTACAATACCTGCTTTATCTCTAACTAAAGCTAATTTTTCTAGTACAACCCTTTTAGCAGTAGTAGCCATTAAAGCTGCTTCGGACATCATACGTACACCTTGTGCTATTGCAATTGCAGATTGTACTTTAACTTGTAGTTTTTCTAGTTCTTCACTTTCAACACCTGCTAACGCCATTGCACCTTGTGCTACTGCGAAACCTCCCGCAATTCCTTCACCCATTTTAAGAAACGCCTCTGCCTTTTGTTGAGGTTCTAATCCCTCCATCTGCTTTTCTAAGGTCTTAACTTCTGAACTTGCGTCTTGTATTGCTGTCGCTAACTTTTTAAAGTCCTCGCTTCCTTTTTCTACACCTTTTATTTCTTCTCGTGCTTGCGCTAACCCTTCTTCAAGCTCTCCTATAGTTTTTACTGCCTTAGCACCTCCTTTTAATATTAAATCTAACTCTACTTTTTCACTCATATTTTAAAATGTTACTGCGTTCGTTTTATTTGTATGTAATTTTACTACTGCGTGCCAACTTGTATTTACGTTAGCTTGTCCTGTTATCTGTATCTTTAATGTATATGCTGTAGCTGTATCTATTGTTTTGGTTCCTAAACTTCCTGTACGTCCTAATAACCTACTTATTTTAGCGTTGTGTGTAAGTGTTCCTGTGTTACCACACCTTATAGTGCCGTGGTACTCGTATGTTTCGTAGTCACCTGCTGTACCTGAAGAACCACCCGTTACTAATCCACTTAACCAAATTTCGTATGTCGTTACACTATTAGCTGGTAACAATATTTCGTTCGCTGCACCTTCTATATATAAATCTACGTCTGTTGCATCTGTCGTTTTACCTGAAACTTGTAATACTGAATATTGTAAAAGTCCTGCTTCACTATTAAACCCACCACCACCTATACAAAATTCGCTGTCGTGTGTTACTTTACCCATTTTACCTACAAGTAAGCTATTGTTTATATTGTTTTGTACTTCGTTCTTTTCTCCTGTTACTAAACAGTTTTCGTTAAACCCTTTTGTAGTGTTTTGTGTTCCGTTTATTATAGACCTTGAAGTACCTTTTTCGTGTTTATTTGAAACACCCGTAATAGTATTAGAAGGTTCTTTTAGTTGTTTGTCTAGTTTTGACGTAGGTATAAAAGATATACAAGTACCTGTTAGTGTGTCGTATTTATAACCGTACGCTTCACACGCTAATTGATTTGGTACTACAGCGTTTGTACCGTCTGTAAATATTACACGACCTGTTTGTTGTATTTCTTTAGGTTTTATTTTAAAACCTTTTTTAAATTCCATACCTGCTGGTGTTGGTGCTGCACTCATAATAAATAAATTTTTATTTTAAAGTCCATTATGGTATAAGTATTAATTCAACACTACTTAGTTCGTAGGGTTTGTATTCTATTTTGTTTACTCTATATTCTCTATTCTTAATTCTTATTGTATAATAGAACTCGAAGTTAGCAATGTCTAACGGTGTTAAATATATCTTTATATTAACAAGTCTTGTATCTGGGTGGTATAGTTCATCGTAATACGGCGACCAATACGTATTGTATAAGTTTTCTACAGGTGTGTTACCTATTGAACCTATTAACTGACCTGTTCTAAAGTTATAGTCTTTTGTATTTGCTGTTGTTGGTGTTTCTGTTAAGTGTGAAAACTGTAAAAAGCTAGATTGGTTTTCGCTAGCTCCTCCATTTTGTGCTGGTATGTAATATGTATTGTTAGACATAGTAACCTTACCTATATTATAGAGTATTCTAGGTTTGTTGTCGTAACTTTCTTCTGTTCCGTCTTCGTTAATTTTATATATTACGGGTACAGTCATTTCTGTAGTGAACCCGTCAAATATAGGTTTAACAAATGTAGGACTAAAAGGTTTTGCTTCTACTTTAGTTTCACCTTCAAGTCCTGTAAATATACTTGCGTCTACTTCTACAGATCCGTATTGGTAACCTGTTGCGTTTTTATAAACTCCTAAAGGGTAGTCGTTACTGTCTTCTACAAAGTCTAATAATACTTTTTTCTTTAGTTTTAAAGGTTTTAGTTTAATTTCTGATATATCTACTTTAGAAGTCCAATCTAACGTCTTGTGCTCTATATATTGACTTAGGTGGTCGGCGTGACTTAATGGTGTTGTATCTATAAATACTGACTTATAAGGTTCTATAATTAAATTACTAGGGTTTTCTTTGTCTTGTATTACTAATAAGTTAAACATCGTAAACAATCCTTTTAAAAAATCAAATTGTTCTAAGTCACCACGTAATACCGTAAGTATTCCTGTACTTACTAAATTAGTTACAGCTATATTTACAGCCATTATACTATAGTTACAATGTACTACTGCACCTACCGACGCTAAAAATTCTACGTTTAAAGTATCACCACTATTTAACGATACAGTAATTATATTGTTATATACATACGTACTACCTGCTGCTAAAGTCTGGGTTGTTAAGTCTATTTCGTTCAATACAGTACCTAAACTATCTTTATGTACCCACCTTAAAGTAACGTCACGGCTAGAACTGTCTGTATTTTTAATGTCGTGCGAATAGTTAATTTGATAAGTTTGGTTGTTTACGTCTGCTGTAAATTTCCCTGTAACAATATTGTATTGTGTTATATTACTTGAAGTAGTATTTAAAGTAGAACTAAAAATTAGTGAAGGTATTACTGTATATGAAGTAGACGCAAATACATTAGATAAAAATATTATATCACTATTTGCCCCTACTAAGTTAGGCGTACTATCACCCCAATTAAAGTCCATAAATAGTTTCGTAAAATCTGTACTATTTAAAAAGTCTGAACTATAAGTAAAACCTGCTTCTGTAATTATCCTATCTAATAAATACTTACAATTTATAAAAGGTCTAAAAGCGTCTTCAAGTGCCTGTAGTGTTACGTTACCTGCGTCTAAGTAACTGTCGCCATTCCATTTAATAAACGGGTATTTAATTACGTCTGTCTTGTCTACTCCTAAACTTGAGTTATATGCAAAACTATCTGTAGTTAAACTATTAACTAAACTTACGCCATCGTTACTTTCGAAACTTGCTTTTATATTTGACTTGTTGTAATCGTGTGAAAGTTCGGTAAAGTCAATATGTTTAAATTTCTTGTCTTTTAGTTTGTCTGCTAGTGTTATTGTTTCACCATATAAGTTTACATTATAACTTATTTCGTTTTGTTTATCTACTACGTCTATTAGTTTTAAATAACCTTCAAAAATCGTGTAGCTGTCTTCTTTTAAAATAGCCTTTGTTTTCTTATAAGGGTTAAAACTAAATACATCGTTTTTAACAGACTTTGTTACGTCAAATAAACTACTAAATATTCTGTTGTTTCTTTTTGTTGCTGGTAGTTTAAAAGGTTTACTAAAACTTTGTTTCTTTTCGTGTACGTTCTTAAAGTCGTCTACTGATAAACTTAAAGGTATATTACTTTCTTCGTAAAGGTCACAAATAACTTGACCGTCTTTAAATATGTCTGTTGTTGGTGCACTTGCTACGCTTTCTTGTATAGATACTTCGCCTATTTCTAAATTACTATTGTCGTTGTTTGCATAGTTTATAGAAAATACTTGTTCGGTGTGTGTAGCTGTAAATGTAAAGGTGTGTGTTCCTAAAGTATTCGGTAAAGATGTAAATGTAATAGGGTGGTATTGAATACCACTATTACTCCAAGAATTAGTATGTCCTATTGTAGCAAACCCTGTTGTACCTGCTAATCGTTGTACTTTTAAAACGTATGTAGCTCCCATTGTAAGATTACTTATTAATTGGTATATTCCCGTTAAACTATAACCACTACTTGCACTATCTAAAGTTATCTTACCACTTGAAACAGTAGCTGCGTTAGCAGTTGTATAAGCACCACCTGTAGCGTTATATTGTTGCCAAATATTTAAAGGTGATAACTTAGAATACATATGGTCTTGGGTATTTGCCGTTCCACTAAAACCTGTACCTAGTGTACCTATATTAAAAGAATAATCACTTACGTATTCTGTAAAAAAAGGTGTGCTAATTGTACTGTATTGACCTTCGTAGTTTTGTGGGAATAATATTAGTTGTACACTCATTACATTAATTGACTTTTCTTTGTTTTATCTACTTCTATTTTAAATGTATATTGTATTAGTCTGTCGTTTGCTTTAGTTTTCCTTGTATGTTTAGTATCTATTATAGTTGTAGGTTTTATATACTTTCTCATATAACCTTCTTGTGCGTTGTCTGTAGATCTTTGTTCTAATATATAAACATCACTACTTATAAATAGTTCTTCTAACCAAATAGCCTCGTCTTCTGTTATGTAGTCTGTATTTAATACTATACTTTCTTTTGTATTACTACCGAAGTATTTTTTACCGCCTGTGTGTCCGTCTGGTCTAAATCTGCTTGTATTCCAAGTACCTGTTATTTGTGTGTAAGACTTTCGTTGTGTATTAAAGGTTCTAACGGACTTTTTCGTAAAGTTGTAGTAATCCCATACACCGAACTTATTTAACCACGTTAAACGTATTGTTTCGTATTCTTTACAGTCTTCTGATTGTTTGTAAAAATTATAAGTGTCGCTTATTTGATTGTTACCACTATCGTAAGCTATAACTGTGTAGTAATCCCAGTTACCAGGTATTGTTTCACCTGCTCCTAATAAGTTACCTGTACCTACTCCTGCGAATTGTAGTTTAGTATTACTGTCGTTCATATAACCAGATTGACCACCTGTTGAACCTTGTATATTTTTCGTTATTAAAGAACCCGTTGCACTTCCGTTATAATAGAATTGTATTTTAACATATTTTACTGAAGGGTAACCCGTAGATGTTGCCCCTACTACAAAATCCCAATCGTACCCACTAAAATAAGATAAAGTTAAATAGTCGTTTTCTCGTATGTATTGTGTAGTCGGTGCGTTAGTTAAAAACTTGTCTGTATTACTGTTCATAACAAAACCCGCTTGGTCTAAGTGATAACCAACGTTACCTGAACTACTACTTAGGTTTAAAATGTCTGTATCGTATAGAACACCGTTATATATTAAAACTGTGTCTGCAATAGTATTACTATTATATTGTTCTGTTACGTTACCTGTAGCACTATCTGCGGCTTCTATATTAAACCTTACTGCTACAAATCTAACACAATTTCTATTTGTACTAAAGTCGTCTATCTGGTGTATAGTGTGGGGTGTGTTTTCTGTATAGTCTACTCCGTTGTATTGCGAATTATTTGTAGTGTTACTATTGTGTACTGTACCTCCCGTATATTCTGGTGTTACATAGTTCTGTAAAACAGGTGATAAGTCAAATATTCCGTAACCTTCACCGTTCGGTGTTACTTTAAATACACCTACTTTATTAGAACTAGAAATTATACTTGCTGTTTGGTTGCTTACATATACAGTAGCCTTATACTTTATTTTAAACTTATTGTTTGTAGGGTTTATAGTTACTGCGTCGTATAGTGTGTAAATTATATTACTTGCTGCTGGTATAAGTCTATATTGTGGTTTTTGTTCTATTACTAAACTCATTTCTTAAATGTTTTTATTTCGTTTAATATATCTGTTTTAAAATGTTGCATCATATCCTTTTTAAATTTGTTGAAACTATAGCTTAAGGGTTGTGTGTAAAAACTTGCTGCTGGTATTCCTTTACGTTTAATACTTCTAGCTATTAAAAACGCTAAAGACTTTCTAGTTATAAATCTACCTTTACGGTCACGTCCTTTAATACCTCTGTTACCTATCCAACCTTCTATAACTGAACTAGGGGGTTGTTTCTTGAATTTAAAAGGACTTACTTTTCTGTTACCGTCTTTGTCTATATACGTTCTACGTCCTTGAGTACCTGAAACACCTTTATTTACAAAAGCTGCATATTTACTAGCTAAAAATTGTATATCGTAACCATCTTTAGTTTCTACGATCTTATACTTTAAAGACTTAGATAATTTACCCGTTACGTTCTTACCTCTTTTTTTTAAGATACCTCTAGCTTGTCTTACAATATATTTACCGTAAGATTTTAAGTAGTTTTCTAAACTGTCGTATTTTAAACCAAACGCCACTATGCGCTAGCTATAAACACTTCTACACTACAAGCGGCTGTATTAGCTTGTGCTTCTACGCTAGTTATATCACCGTTAGGAAGTCCTGCCGCTGCGTTTTCTGTTGCGTTCATAGTACCTACGTGACTATGTAGTATAAAGGTTTGCCCTGCGTATACTCTATATACAAATTCGTCATTATTTTCATTTGTTATTCTTAAATCTACAAAGTTAGTTTCGTCTAGATTTGTTATTCTTGCATATTTGACTAAATCCTTGTCTAGCGTTGCACCTGCTACAGTACTAGCGTGTGTAGAATATAAAGTTACTTCAGAAGTAGGCACTGTTACATTCCTTTCGAATACATCTAAAATACCTGTTATTGTTTGTGTGTTTGTAGAACCTCTGTTAGTTCCGTTAATTATTACAGTTTCTGTAATTGTTGTTGTTAAGTCTGCCATATTATAATCTTATTGTTATTTTAAAAAATCCTATTTCTATTTTATATTTACCTATTTTTATTTCGAACATATCGTTGTGTTGTCTATTGGTACAATACAACTATTCAATTCGTTTTCTACTGTTATTGCAAAAGACATTACCCAACCTGTTACTGCGTTATCAAATTCTTCAGTAAATGGTTCTATTGTAAAGTCGTTGTCTATAAAGTACCTTTGTTCTTCACCTGCTGCTGCGTCGTAAGCGTATAGTATCTCACCTTGTTTATATATCGCTATTATGTCGTTCATTATTTCTAAACAATCACTTAATACTTCTTGTTCGTTACTTTCGTCTGGTTCTACTAAATCCATAACAAATAACTGAAAGTTAAACGATCTTGTGTTTTGTCCTACCGTTACGTTTACGGGGTTAATATGAAACAAAGGAAACAATGTATTCTTGGATAAATCGAGTGACCATAAGTCACCACTTGTAACAGTATGTATATTTAAGTGTTGTTCTCCTACACACTTTAAGGTATCTATTACGTTATTGTAACTTTTAAATCTTATGCTGTCTATACTCATTTTCTAGTTTTTGGTTTACGTCTTTTTTATAACTCATAAATGTTAAACATTCGTACGCTGGTTTCTTTACTACTTGTTCTACGTTTAAAAAGTTTTCGTTAGCTAACATATAGATAGCGTTGTACCACCCCCACTTTTTAGTTAGTCCGTCTTCAAAGCCTGTTCCTTCTTCATTTTCTGTATTAAAGACTTCTTCGAATTGATTAAAAGTTGCGTTCCTAAATCGTAAAAAAAAACCGAAGCACCGTTAAAGTCTTCTACCTTTAGATGTTTCTTAAATAGGTCTGCTCGTTCTTCGTTAGGTTCGTAGTCTTCTATTCTATACTTGTCGTCCTTCTTTGCTGTAACAGGTCTGTATAAGATACTTAGAATGTTATGTAGATTTTCTTCTAAGTTTTCTGTATATGTTTCTAAGTCTACAAATTCTCCTAAAGTCATATCTACTAACTTCGGGTGGAAACCATACTCAACACCTTCTATTTCTATAAAGTGTTTAAGTTCGTCTGTAGGTACTGTTTCTAAAAACGTAGTCAAGTGTTTACCTAACTTACCTATACTTTTCATATCCAGACCGTACAATTGTCTTTTTGGTATATCCGTAATACAATTAAGTATTCTTATAACCTTTTCAATATCGTGTACGTCTTCATCTTTTTTAAGAACTGCCATAAGTCTTTGGTACCTTCCTAAGTTTAATTCGTCAAAACTTTCTGGTATATTAAAACTTAACTTCTTCTTACCGTTCAATAGTTTTACTTTCATAGTATATAATATAAATTTGTTGTTTTTAGTTTATTGTACAAAGTACTTACCGAAATTACTATCTATTTCGTAATACATACGCATAGCTAAACAGTCTGCGTAGTCTGGTGACCTTCCTATAATAGCCTTAACTGTGTCTTTGTCTACTATCTTATTCTTGTTGTCTTTGTCTTGGTCTTTAGATCGTACTTGTTCTAGTTCTTCTATAATATGTTGCCTTGTAGTTATGTTGTCGTTTACTATTCCTACTTGACCTTTATTAACTAAGTCTGCTAACTTATAGTAACATTGTGTTTTAAGGTTCTGGTAGTTTTCGTTCTTTAAAGGTCTACTGTTATTTTGAAACCCTTTTATTCTTAGTATATCAATTAGACCGCCTCCTAAACCGTCTTCGTCTGCTAGTATGTTATTCGTTGTAACTCCTTCTTTTTGTTGTAGTGTCTTTATATAGTCTGCTAGTTCTGTAATTGTGTTAGTGTCGAAGGTCTTAATATTAGTTACTGTTAAACCATTCCATAACATAACAACTGATTTGTCTGTACCAAATCTTGCTACGTCACAAGTTATGTATTTATTCCCTTCTAAACCTGTCTGACTAAATAGGTTTAATATACTATTGTATTCTATTAGGTTATCGTCTGAAGCGTCGTATTCCCAATTCCCAAATAACAAACGTTCTTTACTTAGTCTGTCTAGTTTTTCTAATTGTCCTTTATAGTGTATACTTACATATTCGTTATCGTCTACTAACGCTTGTATAAACTTTCTATAGTGTGGTAAAGTATTCGTCTTAGATGGTCTGTAGTATTCTGTATATACCCAATTCTTAGCTGGGTTACAACTTAAAAACATTTTAGGTATAAGTCCGTATTCGTCTAACTTATAACGTATTCTACTTGCTACTATGTTTTTAGCCTTTTCTGTTATCTGGTTACATTCGTCTATAAACGCACCTGTTATTTCTAAAGAACCTAAACTATCGAAGTTACGATCTGAAGGGTATAAGAATAAGTCTTTAAGTATTACTTCTGAACCATTAAAGAAAGTTATTATATTAGTAGAACCATTAAAAGAATAGTGTTCGCCTGACTTTATACCGTATATACTACATACTTCAAATAAAGTGTTTAATGTCGTTTTCTTTAGTGTGTCTAATTTACTACGTCCTATTAGGTATCGTGTCTTAGGATATTTAATACAAAGTAATATAATCCAAGCACAACCTATAAAACTTTTACCACCACCTGCTGCACCACCGTATAAGACTTCTGTAGTTTTATTGTCGAATAGGTACTCTAAAGCTTGACCTTGTGTTTTAGTAAATGTAGCGTCAATATTCAACCCCGTTTATCTTTACGTTAATTGTAATAGGTTCGTTATTACTTGTTAAGTCTAAACTATCACCGTACCCTCTTTTACGTCCTCGTGTCTTTAAATAAAATATTGTAGCTTGTGTGTTGTTATTCTTTATCTGTTCTTTTAAGTGTGTTTCTGCAAAGTCTACAAACTTACCTTCTATACTATCTACTTCTTTTCTAAAGTGTTCGTCTTCTTTATACCATTTGTAAAACTGTGTTCTACTTAGTTGTGCTTTATCACACGCTTCGGTTACTATTCCTAAAGACTTTTCTAAAGCTTCTACAAGTTTCTTTTTATTCTCTTGTGTTCGTTTCTGTTCGTTTTCCATATTATATAATATAAATAAGTCTTATTTATTTGTTTCGGGTTCTTCTAAGGTAAAGTTAAACTCCGACATAGACCATACCCTTATCTGTTCGCAATAGTCTTTAAATTCACTTGTATTAAGTTCTTTACTTGTATCTGCTATAAACATATCTTTTAGTATTTCGTGCATTTCGAACTTATGGTAACCCAAGTAATTACCTAATGGTATTACTATACACTTAAAATAGTATTTGTTTTGTGCGTGTGTTCTATTCACCTTTCATTTTATTATTAAACTTTTCTTCTATTGCTTGTCTACTATGTTTTATTTCGTTTCGTTTAATCTCTGGTATACCTTCGTATTCCTCTGATCTTACTTGTTTCATATATTCGTCACAGCATATAGCGTCTTTACATACTAACCCGTTTGTAGTTGCTGTAAACTTTACTTTATATATATCTGTAGTCTTACTACATTCGTTACAAATAAATTTCATTTTGTTAAAAGGTATTCTAATAGTTGTAACGGTGTGTATATTGTTAGACCATCGTTGTAGTTCTTGTATATCTGCGTGAACTCTTGTTGTTCTTCGTCAAACGTCCATAAGGTTTTTACTCCGCTGTCTATTTGTTTTCTTAGTATGTTCTTAATGTTCTTGTATTTCATATTCTTTATATATCTGTATTAAGTTTTCTATTTCGTCTTTTGGTAAATAACCTGTCTGATGTATTACAGTGTGTACTGTTTCTGGCACTGCTATTAAGTTATCTAAACTATTGTTGTCGTGGTTAAAGTCTATATGGTGAACGTGCCAACCTTTAGGTATTTCTTCTATATGTTCTTCGTATAATTTTCTATATTCCATTTTATTTTCTGTATAGTGGCGTCCACTTTGAGTTTGAGTATGCATTTTCTTTTGTTATAGATAGTTCACGTATTCCAAAGTGCATCTCGTACCCGTAGTCTTCTGTTATTATTTCTGGTAGTGTTATTACTTTGTCTTCTATATTTTCGTAGTCGTTTATTATGGAAGGTTTAACATATCTAGTTTTAGTACGACCTATTAATTTACCTTTAATTATTTTCGACATATTTTTCTATTTCAAATTCTAAGTGTGCTTTAGCTTTAGTTAAACATTCTATTGGTGTGTCGTGTTTGTGGTACGATCTTAATATGTAAGTTACTGCTGTCGCAAGGTGGTATGGTAAATTAAAGTTATCGCATACCTTCCTAGCTTCGTAACCGTTCTTACCTTTGTAGTATTCTGGTACTCTATTATCTATTTCTATCTTTTTCGTTGGTGTTACATTTTCCCAGTTAGGTATCTTACCACCAGACCATTTATTATCTTTATCTTGTATTACTTCGTTTTGCCATTCTAAGTTCCTATCGAACTCGTAATAGTGTTTACTCTTTTTCATATAAAAAATATAATTTAAAATTCTTACCTACTTTCTTTAATACTCTTTTATACTCTTTAACTTCCTTTTTCTTTTTGTATCGTGGGTTCTTACTATTTAGTTTTCGTTTCTTCATATCTTAGTTATTACGTCTTGCATAAATAAATACATTGTTTTTAAACAACTACTACAATTTGTATTTACACTGTATGTAGTATCGTGTATTGTATTGTATAATTCTATTAGTCTTTGTTTACTCTTTACGTCTTTTATTTTTCCGTTGTCTATTAGTTTCCATACTTCCTTTATTTCTTCTTTAAGATGTGTAGGTATTTCTTTAGGTGCTTCGTAAATTTGTGTAGCTAACCAATATTCGTTAGGACATTCCATAATTCCCATAGAAGCCTTAATTCTCATAAAACAACCGCATACTTTACAAGATCCTGTAGGTTTAAAATATTCGTCACAACTTCTACAAATGTCTAGTCGTTCTTTATATACTTCTTTATTTACAAAGAACCTATTCATTTAATTTTTTTAATACTTCACTTAGTTTATATCTAATTCTATTGTTACCTAATTTGTAGTAAGGTATTTTACCTTTTTGTCGCCAAGCAAATAAAGATACTTTACTTACTCTAATAATTTTTGAAAGTTCGTTTTCGGTTAGTAATTTTTCTGTTTCCATTTTTTTATTTATTTAGTTTATCTTTTAGTAATTGTCTTACGTTATCTATTGTAGTAAATAAGCTGTTTCTACTTATTCCTGTTTTCTTTGCTAAACTATCTAAAGTATTTGCTTCGTAATAGTACAACTTAAATAACTCCCTATCGTACCAATACATCTTGTCTAACTCTTTATCTATTTCTTCTAACTTCTTATACTGAAAGTTATTTACTTCGTTCGGTATGTTGTAAAGGTTCTTAGGGTTTGTTAGTTCTCCGTTTTCTGTTATATCGTAAGTACAACTAATACTTGAACTATCTATTTTTGTATAGTATTTTTTATACTTATAATAATAAGGACTGTTCTTACTTTGTAGACTTCTACGTATTACTACTGCTCCGTATCTTATTAAACCCTTTTCGCCGTCCTTGTCGTATATTCCTTTTAGTGTGTCGGGGTTCATCTGTAACATATATAAATAAAATTCTTGTATAACTTCGTCTACTTCGTTCTTGTCGGTAGTAAGTCCGTAAGTCATTTTCTCAAATTGACTTCTTAGGTCTGCTAATATTTTATATATCTTCTGCAATTTTTATGTCTTGTACTTTATCTATAAAGTTATAACCTTCTTCACTTAATAAGTGTTTATATAATCTAACAGTATTTCTATTCTTTTCGTTTTCTAGTCCTGTTAAATATCCGCTTACCATAGCTGTAAAGTGTGTAGGTATTAGACTTATAAAGTCTTGATAGTTAGCAAGTACTAATACGTCTTTTCTATAGTTGTTGTGGTGTTCTATAATTATATTTGCTACGTCTATAAAGTCTTTGTATTTGTCTTCGTTTTTAGTAACGTCTTTTATAGTTGCAGTTATCATATCTAAATACACTTGTAAAGCTATTTCGTGTTGGTAGTTTATACTAATCGGTTTTAATAGCATTTACTTTTTCTTTATAAAACATTATCATATCTTCGTATTCGTGTCGCATATACTTTACAGTCGTTCTACTTAGTTCTTGTAGTTCTTCACTCTTACCTTCACCGATCCTAACGTCTATAAGTTTCCCAAATGTATATTGTTCACCTTGTCCGAATAGGTTACACTTAGGACATTGTACCTGTACGTTCCCGTCTTCGTTCCACCTTGTAGCGTGGTGTTTCCTAGACATAAAGTGCCCTGCGTGCATTTTCTTATAGTGTGCTGTTTTTCCACAAGTCCAACACTCTACTATTCCGTCTTTACTTGCGTTTCTTAATCTAATAAATAAACTAAACCATTTGTCTAACTCCTTTTTTAATTTACTTATACTTTTCACACTTCAATAATATAAATATTTCTTTTTTATTTTACTATTTTTTTAAATAGTTACGAACAATCTATTGTGTATATTGCTTCGTCTGTGTTTATAACCCCTACAATCTTTTGTATTTTTATGGTCTGGTTAAATTCTGTATTTCTATTTAGTTTCTTCAGTTCCCAATTAAAGTTGTAACCCCTCATATATAAAAGACTAACATTAAATAAGTAAATAGTGTTTTCCATTTTAACGACATATATAAATATCTTATCGAACTCTTGTGCGTACATTGTGTTGTAGCTGTACTTGTCGAACTCTATAAATGTTTCTTTATAGTATTGTGATCGTACTTTTATTTCGTATATGTTTTTCTCGTCTTCTGCGTCGAACCTGTTATACTCATACTCACAAGGTTGTATGTTTTTCTTTACACTCCTTAATATATCTATAACTTCATATTCTTTTACTTTCATACTATATAGTCGTATAACCTTTGTATTTCTAAAGCTGTAAAGTTTCTTGTAATAATATGTAGAAGTTCTTTTTGGTATTCTTCTTCTGCCAATTCGTAAGTTATTTCTTGTGCCTTCGTTAAAGGGTTCTTGTCTTCTTTTAAGAAATTTCTTATTAAACCTATTACGTTTTCGTCTGGTTCATCGTTCATAGCTACACTGTCGTTAAAGTGTATGTTAATATCACGTTTTAAGTCTGACTTCTTAAGTATCTTATGTATTTCGTCTATTACTTGTCTTTGTTCTTTACTCATTTTAATTTTTTTATTTTTTCTTCTTCACTCCATTTCCTACCTGTTAATTGGCAACCTATTGTTTTCATTCCTGTACCTTTTCTACTTCTGTATCTTAGTCGTTTGTCTGTGTGTTCTTTACCTTCGTTATTCCATATTATAGCCCTGTGTGCTTTTATCCACTTGTAATAAGTCTGTACGTTCAATACAAAGGTGTCTGTATGTCTAACACCATTTCTAAACGATTGTTGTATGTCTTCGAAGGTCAAGTTAGGAAAGTCTTCTAAAAGGTCTGTAGCTAAAGTCTGTGCAAGTATTGCTAAAGTCTTGTCGTCTTTTACTTGTCCTAGTTCTACAAATGTTTTAGTTATTAGATCTAAACATTTTAACTTTAGTTGTGAAGTTTCTATTTCTTTTATTTTCATTTTAAAATAGTCTTTGTTGGTTTAAGTATGGTTTTAATCTTTTTTTTGCAATATCTACATATTCTTTTGATATTTCGCTACCTATCCAATTTCTATTATATAAGTGTGCAGACTTTGCCGTAGTACCTGAACCCATAAAACAGTCGTAAATAGTGTCGCCTTCTTTACTAAAGTTATGTATAAAGTATTTTGGTAACCACTCACCAAAAGCGTAACCGTGCCCGCTGTTTTCTTTACCACTATTTACAGGTTTTATAATACAATTTTTTATCATAACGTCCGGAAAATTATTGTAATAGAATTTTTTACTTTCGGGTTTGTCTTTACTTATACAAAATATATATTCGTAACTATTGCAAACTATACCTCTTGCTACGGGGTTAGGGTTCGGTTTTGCCCATATAAAAGTTTCTTTTAAGTTGTCTTTATATTCGTTCATAATAAATCTAGCAATACCTTTACACCCTGCATATTCTCCTATATTCCAAAAAATATGATATTTCGTAACTCGTAAAAGTTCGTCTATCCATTTTTTAGTTTGCTTAAAGTATTCTTCTATTTCTAAGTCGTCTGTATAAGTTTTGTAACTCATATTTTTACCGTCGCCATTACCTCTTCCTTTACCTATATTATAAGGAGGTGAAGTTACTACCATATCTACAAAATTATCGGGCATACGTTGCATAGTATCTAAACAATTTTCGTTATATATTTTATTTAATTTCATAGTCCTAAATGTTTTTTTGCGTTATTATAGTTGTCTAACTGTTGGTCTATTTTAGATGTAGGGTTTTGTTGTTTTCGTTTTTCCCAAGTTCTAACCGCCGCCTGCCAGTTCTTCATTTTGTTTTTACCTACATACCAATTCTTACTTTCGTAAAAGTCAAAAAATTGTTCTGCGTCTATTCCGTTATTACGATCTAAACAATATTGTTTAATTTCTTCAACAGAGGGTTTTACTTTTTTATTATTCTTATTAGTTATTTTTATTTCTTTATTCTTATTTGTTTCAAGTTTCTTTAAATCTTGTTTTGAAGTTTCTTTAAAACTTGTATTCAAGTAAGTTAAAATCTTGTTTTCAAGTATCTTAAAATGTAGGGTTGCTGGCATTCCTTTTAAAGAAGTTTCTATAAAACCTATTTCTTCTAATTTCTTTATAGCTTTCTTTTGCTGGTAGTTCGTTAAGGTTGTATCACGTTCTATATTCTTTGAAGTATTAAAAAACCAACCTTCTTTTATAGTTCCGTTTTGTATAAAATAGTTTTCTTTACTAATAAGATCGGCAAGCAGGACTACCGCCTTCAGTCCTACCTGCCTAGCTAACCTTTTATTAACTACTAAATATGCGCTACTGCTTAATAAGTGTTTCATATTTGTACGTCTAAACTGTATTGAAAATCTAATAAAGCAATTCTAATCTTTTCTAATTGATTACTAAAGTCTTTGTAAGACGTATTTATAGAAGTTTTTAACAATCCACTTTTAACAATAATAAATACCTTACCTGTTGAGGTTTTAA
>VTLG01008847.1_pt1 | contig 26177 bp, 33 predicted proteins | sample 4694571 | NCBI WGS metagenome assembly VTLG01 (sample SAMN12604809, study PRJNA352737) | marine metagenome | biome: ENVO:00000447; feature: ENVO:00000209|ENVO:00000569|ENVO:01000036; material: ENVO:00002151; isolation source: viral sequences binned using virsorter ...
TTAGTGGTGATGCAGACATTGATGGTACTCTAGAAGCTGATGCTATTACTATTGGTGGTGTAACACTAGCAGAAACCATTGCAGATACTGTAGGAGCTATGGTTAGCTCAAATACAGAAAGCGGTATCACAGTCTCATATGAAGATGCAGATAATACATTAGACTTCACAGTAGGTACTCTTAACCAAGATACTACAGGTACAGCAGATAACTTTACAGTCTCAGCAAATAACTCATCTGATGAAACAGTATACCCTGTCTTCGTAGACGGAGCTACAGGCTCACAGGGAGCAGAGACAGACACAGGGCTTACTTATAACCCCTCTACAGGTCTTTTGACTGCTACAGGCTTTTCAGGCAATCTCACAGGTACATTACAGACTGCTGCACAAACAAACATTACAAGTTTAGGAACTCTTACTGCACTGACAGGTGGAACAGGAGACTTTAATTGGGATTCAAATACATTAGTAGTTGATTCATCTGAAAATAGAGTAGGTATTGGTAACGCTTCACCTGACGTATCTCTTGACATTGGTAGCTTTACAGATGCTGTACACGTACCTGTAGGTACAACAGCACAAAGGCCAACAGGAGCCGCAGGATATTTTAGGTACAATAGTACTACTGGTAAGTTTGAAGGCTATACTGACTCTTGGGGAGCTATTGGTGGTGGCTCTGGTACTAATATGGACACTAACATCTTTACAGGAGATGGTTCAGACACTACCTTTACATTAAGCACTGCACCTGACGATGAAAATAACCTTATGGTATTTGTAGACGGTGTATTTCAAGCGCACAATGCTTACAGCGTATCAGGCACTACATTAACCTTTAGTGCTGCACCAGCTAACGGTAGAGTTATTACAGTGTACCACAGTACAACTACTGTAGGTGGATCTAATAATACAATTAATACAATGACAGGTGATAACAGTGATACGACACTGACGTTATCTGTAGCTCCTGTACATGAAAATAACGTACAGGTATATTTTGATGGGGTTTACCAGAGCAAATCAAACTATTCAATCTCTGGAACTACACTAACCTTTAGTACTGCTCCTCCTACTGGAGTTTTGGTAGAGGCTATTACAAATACTAATACTTCCAGTACTACTGCTAATCAGCTACTTGATGCTGACAGTGATACGAAGATACAGGTTGAAGAGTCTTCTGATGAAGATACTATTAGGATGGATGTAGCTGGTACTGAAGTCTTAACACTGACTAATAGTGCTATGACTTTGAAAGGTACTACGCCTACGCTAACGATAGGTGACGCTGGTGCAGAAGATACTAAGATTGTATTTGATGGAAACGCACAGGATTACTATGTTGGTTTAGATGATTCTGCTGATGATCTAGTAATTGGATTAGGTAGCACAGTAGGTACGACACCAGCAATTATTATAGACGAAAATTTAAACGTAGGAATAGGTGGAACTCCCGGAGTGACATTGGATGTGAATGGGGGATCGACAACCCAAATGAGGTTGACCGCCTCTGATTCAACGAGTGCTTCAATTATTAATTTTGGCGATCAAGATAATGTAGCTGTCGGTCGAATTATCTACAGTCATGTAAATGATTCTTTCAGCTTTAAGACTAACAATGTAAATGACAGACTAGTGATTGATTCTTCTGGTAAGTTACTTCATGGAACTTCAACCGTCCCCACAGGAGTTCTTTTAGGCAATCAACTTGTAAGCAGCAGCGCAACTGGTTCTGAAATTATTGCTTTTAGAGCAGATACTGTTGTAGCATCGGGTGATAAGTGTGGCGCGTTCCTAATTGGAAATTCAGACACGTCAGGCACTGAGGATCACTTTGTGGGAATGTGGGGCAAGGTAGTTTCTACGAATGGCACCCAAAGTCTTCACTTTGCCGCTGGGCGGTCAGGGTATGAGGATGATGCGGCGCAGATGACGTTAACCAAAGATGGTGGCCTTGGTATTGCAACTACAACTGTTACTTATAGTTTAGAAGTAGATGGCACAGCTATTATAGGAGCGCAATATAATAAAGGTGCTGTAATGCCTTTCACAGATAACACCTATGACCTTGGTCATTCTTCTTATCGGTGGGACGATATATATGCTACTAATAGTACTATTCAAACTTCAGACAAAAACTTGAAGAACAAAATAACAGAATCTGATTTAGGTTTATCTTTTATAAAAGAATTAAAACCTGTTAGCTACAAATGGAAAGAAGGTAAAAGTGACAGAACACACTACGGTTTAATTGCTCAAGATGTTGAAACTGTTTTATCAGATATAAGTAAACCCACAGCAGACTTTGCAGGGTTTATCAAAATGGAACCTGAAAAAGAAGCACCCAAACACGAAAAAAATCCTGTTACAGAAACCACATATGGTTTGAGATACAACGAATTTATAGCTCCGTTAATTAAAGCAGTCCAAGAACAACAAACACTAATAGAAACTTTACAAGCTGAAGTAAAAGCTTTGAAGGGAGAATAAACTATGGCGTTAACACAAGCACCAGCAGAACTACTAAACCTTGATAGTGGTATCACTATTAGCACAGCGGATAACTTAACTCAGTTAACGCTAACAAGTACTGATGCAGACGCTAGTCCGGGGCCACAGCTAGATATGGTTAGAGATTCAGCCTCTCCAGCAGACAGTGATGTTTTGGGCCGCATTAGGTTTCGTGGTGATAATGATGCCGGTGAAGTAACTACTATGGTGTACCTGCAAACGTATTTGCATGACGCAAGTGATGGCACAGAAGATGGCGGTTTAGATTTGTTTGCTCGACAAGGGGGTACTCTTAACAGAAGAATAACCATTAATACGTCCGGAGAGATTTGTTTTAACGAAGACAGTGCTGATATAGATTTCCGTGTAGAAAGCAATGGCAATGCTAATATGTTGTTTGTTGATGGTGGCAATGACGTTGTAGGGATAGGGACAAATACAATGTCTAGCTACCATACGGACTTCAATGACTTGGTTGTAGATGGTGGGACAAACTCCGGAATAACAATTGTCAGCGGTACAACAGGAGACGGAACAATTGCATTTTCGGATGGTACTACTGGCGATCAGCAATATCGTGGGTTTCTTCAGTATACTCATTCATCTGACGTTTTAAAATTTGGTACTGCTGGATCAGAAAGGATGCGTATTGATTCTTCTGGAAATGTTTTTATAAATAGAACTTCTGGTTCTTTTAATGCTGACGGTACACTTATAGGTGCTTCTAGTGGCTCTTATATGTATATAGAGCGTAGTGCAGGTACATCAAACGCTGTTATATATGTACACAGAAGAAACGGTGATGGAAATTTGATGCAGTTTTATGAGTCAAATTCACAGGAAGGAAGTATAGAAGTTAGCGGTAGTACAATTCTTTATAATGGATTTTGTGGGACGCACGATTCTTCAGGTTCTGGAGTTTCATTAAGCACTCCAGTAGGAACTGTTTTATCAACTGTTGATGAAGAACATAAAACAAAACACGCAAAAGTAAAAGTTTCAGATACTGCCAGTGACAAAAGAGTTTATGGCGTTTTACAAGTTTACAAAGCAGAAGAAACTGACGATACAGAAAATACTAAAGCAGCACACGCAGTAGTAGCTGCCGTTGGAATTGCTTCCGTAAGAGTAACAGGAGCTTGTGCTGGTGGGGATTTATTAGAATCTGCTGGTGACGGGACTGCTAAAGTTCAGTCAGATGACGTAATACGAAGCAGTACTTTAGGCAAAGTAACAATAGGCAATTCAAACGCAGAAGAAAAATTAGTTTCTTGCGTTATGTATTGTGGCTAAAGGAGAAAACATAAATGTCAATAACTAAAATTTCAGCGGCTATGACAGACCTTGACGGTGCTGTGACTATAAATAACTCAGGAGCTGATGCGGATTTCATTGTTGAGTCTGATGGTAACGCTAATGCCATCTTTGTAAATGCTGGAGATGATCGTGTTACTTTCTTTAATGGAACAACTGTTAATGCGGCTAGTGGCACAGATGATGGAGTTTCACATTATTCTGACGGTAGAACTGATATTTCAAGAGCTTCTGCTCAACCTTTAAATATAAGAAGAAGAACTGACGATGGAGTCGCCATAAACTTTTACAAAGAAGCTAGTGGCACTGTTACAGATGTTGGTGCTATTGGTGTACAAAGTAGTGATTTAGTCATTCATTCCAATACCGCTAGTCATGTAGGTTTGCAATTTGGTAATACTAGACTTCATCCTACTGATAATTCAGGATCAACTACAGACGGTGTTGCTGACTTAGGCTTTTCTACGACAAGATGGAAAGACCTTTACCTTTCAGGCGGTGTGGTTTTTGATGCTGTTGCAGGTGGTGCAACTAGCAACACCCTCGACGACTATGAAGAAGGAAGCTTCACCGTAACTCTTTCTGGTACAACTGAAACTTTAACAAATGATACAGCTTATTACACAAAAGTAGGTCGTTTAGTTTATTGGTTTTGGTATTCAGGATCTTCGACATTTGCTAGTTCAAGTGGAGCTGCAATTATAATGGGATTGCCTTTCTACCAAGATGGCTTATCTGCTAATTATGGAACATTTCAATATGTTCATGGTAATGGGGTGGATGGAAATTCAACAGGTGGATACATGACCAATGATGCTACAAGTGCGCGTTTTATAGATGCTGGAAGCACAACCGCAGCTACTTTTATTGATGGGTCTGCAAAATACATTATGGCTTCAGGCGTTTATCAAACTGATGCTTAATTTCAAACTTATGCTTATTGGATGGTAGGCATAGACACAAAAGGAGAAAAAAATGGCTTTAGAAAAATCAACAAAACAAGACAAGATAGAAATCGTAGACAGGGGAGATTGGAAAGCTATACAAGTCCGTACAGCAACTATAATAACAGACGATGGTACAGAACTATCCAGATCTTTTCATCGTCATGTGGTTGCTCCTAACGATGATGTTAGTAGTGAATCAGATGAAATTAAAAAACTAGCTGAGATTTACTTTACAGATGACGCAAAGGCTAAACATAAAGAAGCTATGGAATCAGGAGGGCCGGGATAGATGGAAATAATATTAGACATATTTAACATTGTAACAGCAGCAGTAGCTTTAGCTTCAGCAGTTGCAGCAGTAACCCCTACACCTAAAGACGATGAATGGGTTGCCAAAGGTTACAAATTTCTTGATATGATTGCGCTTAACGTAGGTTTAGCAAAGGATAAATAATGTCATTGGACGCAGAAGCAGTTAAGTCAGGGGTGGACGTATTGGCAGTCTCTACTACTGCTTCAGCGTTAATGGGATGGTTGCCTCCTTTGGCAGCTTTAGCAACATTAGTATGGACTAGTATCCGTATATATGAAACACAGACTATAAGGAGTTTTTTGAAAAAAGATGAAGATGAGGATAATACTTAGTTTACTTTTAGCATTGTTTATAAGTGGCTGTGCTACGACAGTTGAACCTACAAATTATTTTCAGCATCCTTTGGAAGAAGAACGGTTTAAAATACACAAGGAATGTTTAGTCAATCCTGATTACTTTGGTTATACAATGAGCAGAATGGAATATAATTTTTTTAAATCAAATGGTTTTGAAATCAGACCTACACCGGGAAGTTATTGCTACACAGTTAGCAGGAAACTGGTGTTTGGAAATAAGGTAGGATAGAGATATGGTAGGTGTACCCGGAGGAAACACAAGCGGCGGTGGTTTTAAAGATTGGTGGAAAGACAACATACAAGACACTGGAGTAGGTGGCTTTTTAAGTGGGTTGTTTGACACCGGAGCTAATTACGCTGCTGCTCAAGACGTTATGGACCGTTTGTCTAAAGTTGGCGGTACGTTAGCTAAAAGTTTTCCTGAAATTGGTGAAGAAGCTTTTGAAAAATCTCAGTTTAAACCATTTACCGTTACCAGTGGAACAGGAACTACAAGTGCACTAGTTGATCCGGAAACTGGAGAATTTAGTGGCGTTAGTAATACTTTAAGTGGACCAGCAGCAGCACAACAACAAGGCATACAAAATATTATAAGTGGTATGTTAGGAGGAGGTGGTACAGGTAGGCCAGCACCCTACGCTAATGCTTTCGGCATATCAGGACCACAAAGACCTAGTATGGCAAACCCTGCTGGAAGCATAGGAGGAATGATTCCGACTCCACCGTTAAGTTCTAGGTTTAACAATGTTACTCCTGAACGCCTGCAAAAAGCTGAAGAGGAAAGGCGCAAATATTTAGAAAGAAATAATGGGGTTGATAAACACAACCTTGCTAATGACATATATAACTTCATGTCAAAGCAGCCCGGTGATATAGGTTATACGACATTCGGCCCTGTTGTTCCAGAATTTTTAAAGAAAAAAACTAAACCGCCTTCAAACCAAATAGATTCTGGTTCAATAGTAACGCAAGTAACGCGAGGCGGTCAGCCAGTACAGCCACCAACACAACCTATGTTTACTAGTGCAACTCCAACGTCAATTAGCGATCAAGCATTTGGCGGTGTTGGTGGTTTGTTAAGTGCAGTAACAGGAGACAGAGGATCTAGGGAACAACAAATATACGACCGCATAAGAGCTACACAGACTCCTGAGGAAGACAGACAAAGACAATTACTTAACGATCAGTTGTTAAGCCAAGGTAGATTAGGGTTGTCTACAGCAATGTTTGGAGGTTCCCCTGAACAGTTTGCACAGGAGAAAGCTAGAGCGGAAGCAATGAACCAAGCTTCTTTGGCTGCTATGGGTCAAGCAGGACAGGAAAGAGCGCAAGACTTAGCTACAGCTACAGGGTTGTTTGGACTAGGCTCACAGGGTTCTATGCTGCCTTATCAACTACAAGGTATGCAAGGTCAGAATTTAGCTCAGATGATGGGTTTACAGTACATGCCTGAACAAATGATGTTGGAACAGCTTGGAGCAGGAACTAATGTAGCTTCAATAGCAGACATGGGTAGACGTTACGGTGCTGGCCTGTTTGATGAATCAGCAGGTTCAGGTCTTGAAGCATTAATGAATACTGAACTAGCTAAAGCTGACTTTTTAAAGTCTATTTACGCTAACGCTCTTGGTGGAGGTGGTACTGAAGGCGGTGGTAGCTGGTTTGGTGATATAATTAGTGGCATATTTGAAGGAGTATAGTAAGTGGCTAAATTAAGCTCTGGAACATTGGAAGCCATAAGAAACTTTGGCAAAGAAGGAATGTTAACTGGATCTGGGCAAGGAATGGCTCCAGTTACTCCTGCACAACAGTTTGGTAGTGGTGCTGGTAGAGGTATTAAGAAAATGCTTGGTGCTGTAATGCCGGGAGCGGACTTTAGAAGTGATTTTGAAGTTTACAAAGATGATCTTGAATCTGCTACTGGAACAAGAGAAATATTAGTTGTTCAAAGAGATTATGCTAGATCCAGAGGAGACACCGCTGGAGCTTTAGAAGCTCAAGTAAAAATTGATGCTTTGGACAAAGAAGTAGCACAACAACAAAAAGACGCAAATACTCGTTCAAGTATGGCAAAAAGAGCAAGAGATTTAGGACAAAACGAATTAGCAAAAACTATTCAAACAGCTTCTGAAGCTCATCTATTAGAAATAGGTAAAGACCTTAGATCATTACAAGCCAAACAGTTTGACCAAACTTTAAGTCGAAAAGAAACAGAAGGAATATTAAGAGCTTTATCTTCAAGAACTGGAATAGACTATGAAGACATTAAAGACTTGTCTGTGGACGAAGCTACAAAATATATAGAAGTAGCAGAAGGTGCTAGTACAGATAGATATGAACTTACTTTAAAAGACGGTAGTAAAGCAGTTATGCAGTTACCTGAAAGTGGAGGAAAAGTTTTTTACAACGGATCTTGGCAATGGCCAGCAGAAATTAATGCTGTTAAACCAGATCCTAGACTTCAAAAAACATTAGATATTTCAACAGAAGGTAAATCTGATTTTGCAGGAGTAATGATAAAAAGATTTGGAAAAGAAATAGATCATGTAGGAACAATGCGAGATGCTGCGGAGGCTAATAATAGATCATTTGAATTAATGGATAAAGGTGTTAACACAGGAGCTTTTGCTAATCTTATTACTGAAACAGATAAAGTTATGCACGTATTGTCCGGAGGTTTATTACCACTTAATGAAGAAACTATAAATACTATTGATTTAAGATTAGAACGCTCAATAAAAGTTTTAGAGGACATAAAACAATTAGGTTCTGGAACAGGTATTTCAAATGCAGACTTATTGTTTATGAGGGAAATAAAAGCTCAAGATTTATCTAAAATTACTGAAGAAAATATGCTTAAAATATTAGAAATTGAAAGAAGGCTTATAGAAGGCACTGTTGAAAGATTTAGTAAAACTTTAGATTATATGACTGCTAAAAAGTTTGTTGACAACGACGATGTACAATATCTTAGTCAATTTAAAACAATTCCAGAAAAATATGAATTTAAAGGACAACGAGAAAAGTTTCAAAATAGCTCAACTACTTCAAATATTTCAAAACTACCACCTGACATGCAAGAATATGTACAAAGAAAAATCCAAAAAATACCAGAATAGGTTTTAAAATGTCTGAGTTTGCCCAATACAGTACTGAACAATTAAAAAATTTAGCAAGAGAAACTTTATCTGATCCTAAAGCTCCTGAAGGATTATCAGAATTAATTATTGCTGAATTAATGGAAAGAGATAAGCCAAGTTTTGGAGAAGCAGTAACAGGAATAACTGAAAGAAGATTAGAAAATATTGCTGAAACTGTAGAAGAGCCTCAATATTTAATTTCAGGAATGAACCCAGTAGCCAGAATAGCTGGAAAAGAACTTATTGGAGGAGCGTCTGAAATAGTTGGAGAAGCTGTTGATAGAATTATGCCAGATTTTGTAGAAGAAGGCATTTCAGCAGGTTTAGACTATTTAGCAAATACTGATTTTGGAAAAAGTTTTATTAAAGTAGCTAGTCAAGGAATGGAAGCTGTTGAAGAATGGAAACAACAGTCTCCTAGAAATAAACAACTTGTTGACGAAGTAGAAGCAATGTTTAATATTGCCACGTTAACTGCTCCTCATAGTAAAATAGCTACTGCTGTTCCTGACGTTGGAGAACAAATTTCAACTAAAGGAAACAGTTTAATTAAAAATTCTAAAACTGATTTATTTGCAAAAAATAAACAATCGATTGCAAAATATTTAGCACCTAAAATAAATAATAATAATATTGATAATTTTGTTAAATCTAGAATGGGTTCTGCTAAATGGGACCCAAATGATAAAAAAACTTCAGAAGCTCTTGATTGGTTAGTAAATTCTAAAGAATTTTCGACTAAAACTTACATATGGGATCAAACAAAAATATTACAAGAAGAATTTAATAAATTAGACAATAAATTATTAACTGGTCTTTCCAGATCAAAAATTAAAATAAAAGCAAGAGATGTTCTAAAAGAATTAGATGAAAATATTCAAGAAGTTTTTGGGGAATACGATTGGAAACAAAAAGAAAAATACAGACTTGCGCTAAGAGGTTACGATGCTATGGTGCAAAAAGTAAGAAAAACTAACAATCCTGACGAAGAAATAGATTTAATTTCTTTGTTAAAAGCTAGAAGAGAATTAGACAAAGAAGGAACTTTTGGAAATAAAGATGCAATATACGACAAAGGAGAAAAAACTGCTAATCAAGAAATAAGAAATGTTTTTGCTTCTACAATACATGATATTATTGACAGAAATTCTCCTGATTCTCAATTAAAAGAAATTTTAAAAGAAGAGTCTAAAATATTAACTGCAAAAAAATTAGTATCAAATAAGTTAATTGAAGACGTTGAATCTTGGTCCCAAGGTGCAGTTAAAAGATTAAGAAGACATATTAGTTTAACTGGCCCCGGAATTGCAGGAGCAGTTGCAGCAGCTTCTGCGGTTGCTACTGGAGGATTAACTCCTTTTTTAACAAATAATCTTACTATTGCAGCAGGCTTAACAGCAGCAGTAGGAACATTAACTTATGCAGGAACTAAAGTTTTAATGGCTCCTACAACTAAAAAATATTTTGGTAAAGCTGTTAAATTATTTGGAGATGCAATAGAAACAGCAGAAAAATCAGGAAGTAAAGAATTAGTTGACCAGCTTAAAGCAGACAGATTAATAATAATAGATTTAATTCAAAATTCTGAAGTTAAAGAAGAAGAAGAAAAAGAAGAAAAGGAAATTAATTGATGGCTAGTCCTTCAAAAATTATTGATTCAGTTTTTAATTATGTTTCTAACATTGGTGATAAGTGGTACGACGATAGAGCTGAGACACAGAAACAATTTGAAGCTGGTGAAATAACTGATTGGGAAAGAGGAATCAGAAATGTAGCTGGTCACGTAAATTTAGCTTTTACACCATTTTCAGACGCAGCAGGTGCGGCACTATCAGCAACGGACGAAGCTTTGTTTAGCGGTGCAGTAGGGGAAGGCCTTCAGGACGTAGGAGCATATCTTTCTGAAACTGATGCAGGACAAGCAGTAGCACAATACATACAGGAAAACCCAAGGGCTGCTGAAAACGTAATGGCTGCTGTAGACGTAGCTGGTGTTATTCCTATAGCTAGAATTGTTAAATCTGCTCCAAATATTGCGGCTGAAGGAATGAGTACTGAAATTCCGGGTTTTTATGGATCAGGAGTAGGCACTCCCGGCAAAGCAATAGCAGCAGGAAAAGTAGCTTTGCAAACAGTACCTAGAACAATAAAAGAAGCATTGTCTCCTAGTGGTGTTGCTTACAAAAGAGAAACAGGTATTGACAAAGGTAAAGTAAAAAGAGAAATAGGCAAAGCAAATAGAGAAGGAGAAATAAGTTACGCAGGAGCAGTAGCTTCTAATTATTTGCAAATGCAAACAGGAAAAGGACCAGCTAATTTTATTGATGAAGCTCCAATAGGAGTAGCCAATTCCCATGGAACTTTTAAATTAAATGATAAAGATTTAAATCAAAAAGTTTTTGAAGAATCCAGCGAGTTATTAGACGATGTTCCATATAACGTGCAAAAGAAATTTATGCAACATCTTAGGACAGTGCATGGGAAATTAAATCCTAGTACAACTGACGTTGTGGTTAAAAGAGGCGACAGTCCAATGCCTATTAAAAACGAAGCAGTAATAGGAGGAGGAACAAACAAAGCAGCTTTTTTAAGAAATTTAGACAATGGGCCTACTGCTAAGAATTCTTTAGATGAATGGATAAAAAATAACAAATTAAATCGTGGTGAAAAATCTAATAAAACTAGAATACAAGAAGAAAGAACTAAAATAACTAAAAAAGATATGATGGAATACTTAAAAAGTATAGGACAATCATACAAAACTGAAAAAAACGACAGGTTTATTTACATTAATACTTCTCACCATTCTACTTCAAAAGAATTAGGGGGAGTTAATGATTACATAGCCATGGACACTGTTTCAGGCGATACTTTTGTTATGATTTCAGACAAACACGATATGTTTGGTAAAGATCCTTTTGGAGGAACTTCTTTGTTAACCGTTGCTCCTGTAGTTAAATCAAATTTTAAAGCTGAAGCTGGTAAAAGATTTGAAATAAATAAAGAACAAAAGAAAAAAAGAGAATCTGAAAAAAGAAAACAACTTAAAGAAGCTGCTGAAAACTTAGAAAAAAAATCAGGAATAAAAAGAAAAGAAAATGAGACTCCTTATAATTATAATTTTAGAGTTCTCGACAAATATAAACCAAACGTAACTGCACAAGATTATGCTACGGCATTGAGGAGGCAAGGTATGTTAACAGGTGCTGCTCAATCTACTTTAGGCGCGGAACAAGAAGAGCAAAACTACTAGCTCTTTCCCCCTAACTTTCCCCTACCCCCATGAAAATCCTATCTGGTGTACAAGCACTAGCGGTTTCCTGCACGTTAACTTTAGGGTTAATAACGCTTGACATTGGTAAATATTCGGAAACCTACATTAGTTCGGAACTCCAGCTACCCAAGATAACAACCAGAGCAACTAATGAAACTTTGACAAACCACTTTAGTGATCGTCTGGTTAAAGGCTTTGGTGTTAAACCTAAAGTAGCGTCTGAGTTCTCTGGTTGGATATTGGAAGCCTCTGAACGCCAGAAGATCCACCCGGAAGTTTTAGCTAGTCTTTTAATCACTGAAAGCTCCTTTAGAAAACATGTAGTGTCTCATGTTGGTGCGGTTGGTCCTGCACAGGTTAGGCCTGAGTATTGGTCTGAGTACTGTGGTATGACGGAAGCCCTCCTAAGCGATCCTGAGGCTAATGTACACTGTGGAGCTATGGTGTTAGCCTACTTTAAGGATCGTTGCTTAGGGAGCCTCCTGTGCGCTCTGAAAGCCTATAATGTTGGACTGTACAATCAACATTTAAAGGCAGCGCACAGATACATCACAAAGATAAAAAAGTACTTGGCTAGTCTTCTGTGTTACCCCCATTTTTCGCCTGAGACTCATCCACCTCACAGTATTCCAGTGCGCTTAGTAGATCGCCAAACTCCCCAATGTACTTTAACTCTTCTTTAACAGCGTCAGTAAAGGAAGTGTGATCCGGTAGGGCGGTAGGATTTTTAAGCATTACCTCCACGTTCATCCTATGTTTTTCAAGTCCTGACAAAATCTCATTGCGTAGTGCCTTGATAATGTCGTCCCTAAAGTTAGAACCGTTACCGTTTAGTCTGGTTACGTTACTCATTCCGCTACCACCTCCATAAAGTTTACTTTGTCCATGTTACCCCTGAGTCCTGCCTTCATGTAGGACGTGGATCTACCTTCAAAGAAGTTTTGGTGTTCCACTCCCAACACTGTGTCAAGCCACTCCAGAGGATTGTCCTTAACCTTGTAGTTAGGTTTTAGTCCTAACTGTAGCAGCCTCCTGTCCGCTATGTACCTGATGTACTGTTGCATTTCCCTCTTAGTCAAGCCTTCTATGTCCCCCAACTCAAACACTAAGTTAAGGAATCTATCCTCTAGGTCAACCATGTCTCTACAGGCCTGATAGATTTCCTTCTTAAAGTCGTCAGTCCAGAGGTCTATGTTTTCCTGTATGTACTCCCTGAATAACCTAGTCATGGCTTCTACGTGTAAAGACTCATCACGTATGCTGTACGTTATTATCTGTCCCATGCCCTTCATACGTCCAAATCTAGGGAAGTTAAGAAGGATAATGAAGCTGGAGAATAACTGTAGACCCTCAGTAAATCCAGAGTAAACAGCCAGAGCCTTGGCTATGCTTTTTCTGTCCCTGTTGGACACTTTAATGCTGTTGACGTACTCATGCTTGTCTGCCATGGAAGTGTACTCTGAGAAAGCTTTGTATTCAATCTCAGGCATACCCACAGTGTCCAGTAGAAGACTATAAGCATGTTGATGTATGGACTCCATGTTGTTAAACGCGCCCATCATCATACGTGCCTCAGGCTTCTTAAAAATACGCATGTAGCGATCCACGTAGCCTGTACTAACGTCCACGTCGGACTGAGTAAACAGTCTGAAGATCTGAGTCAACAAGTTCTTCTCATGTTCCTCTAAGTCCTGCCAGTCCTTAACGTCATTATGTAACGGTACGTCCTCAGGAAACCAGTGCATCTGGTTCTGCTGCACGTAGTAGTCAAACATCCAAGGATGGTCAAAAGGTTTGTAGTAGTCCCTAGTTCCAGTTAAGCTCAATTTATTCTTTCCTCCCTTATTCTAAAGATTAATGTCGTAAGGACTAAGATTATCAAAGTGAGTTCTCCACCCTGTAGAATCTATTAGCTCATAGTTATTTGACATTAACTCATCGTAACTGACAAACTCCTTGGTTTCGCTTATGTAGTACTTAGCGTCTTTAATGCTCATAGTAATGCTCCTAATTTACTATTGATTTCCCACAGGAGATAAGCGACTAAACCTAACTCCGCTGCAAGTATAGTATGATACCATACCCATCTGGCTTTGTATATCCTTAGCTCCAATCTTTTTTCTTCTTCCACCATTTCGTACCTATGCACCACTTCCCTTAGTTTATGTTCAAATATCTTATCCTTCACAGGCTAAACACTCCACGTCCTCCAAGTTTATCCTTGGTATTTTTATGTTGACATTTTCAGAGTTCCTAGCTGCATTGGATCTCAGGTAGTACATGGACTTTAATCTCCTTGCACCAATCCAGTGCACACTGTTAACGTACTCTAGGTATTCGTCGTGTACCTCCTGTGGCTCAGTAGCCTTAGGAGGAGCAAAGAACAGGTTAACTGACTGACTCTGACAAATGTACTTCTGTCTGTGATGTGCATGTTCAATAACCCACAACTGGTTTATCTCAGGAGCAGTCTTAAATATCTCCTTTTCTTCTTCGCTGAGTCCCTCAATATTCTGTACAGAGCCTTCAGCAGCCGCAATGTCCTTCCAAGTCTTTTCATTGTCTAATCCTTTCTCTTGAAGAAGAGATAGAAGATACTTGTTCCTAACTTGGTAGCTTCCGGTAAGAGTCTTGTGCGTAAAAACATTAGCACGTTGCGGCTCAATACTAGGAGAAGTCTGACCACAAATAATGCTAGAAGAAGCATTAGGAGCAACAGCGAGAAGACAACTATTACGACGATTAGAACCCACCATATCAGGAGACTCCCCACGGCTTTGAGCCAGAGCTTCACTAGCTGCTGTGGCTCTCTCCTTAATATGAGAAAACGATCTGTTGTTAAAACTTGAGGCGTACATTCCCTCAAAAGGAATTCCGTTGCGCTGTAGATAAGCGTGAAACCCCATCGCGCCAAGTCCAACAGCGCGTTCTCTGTAAGCTGAATAAGCTGACTTAGCAAACCCTTTAGCGGATTCTTTAACATAGCTGCTAAACCTCTCAAAGTTCATATTGTTGGTTTTAAGCCTACTAGTGTCTCCTACTGCATGGCCAATAAAATGCTCTAGTACGTTGTCCAGCATGGTTATAAGGTCACTAATAAACAGTTCTTCGTCCTTCCATTCGTCAAAGTATTCTAGGTTAACACTTGACAAGCAACAAACAGCAGTTCTCTCTTCGTTGGTTGGTAAGGTTATTTCTGAACACAGGTTGGACTGAGTAATCTCCAACCCTAATTCCTTTTGTTGTTCAGGCAATGCTTCATTACACCTGTCAATGTTAACAATGTACGGTTCACCTGTCTCCGCTCTGGTGTGTATCAAAGACCACCAAAGATCCCTAGCGGACACAGTTTTAACTGCTTCCTTGGACTTAGGATCTATGAGTCTCCATGGCAAGTCCTCCTTAACTGCGTCCAAAAATGAGTCCGTTATTGTTACTGCGTTGTGTAGGTTAAGACACTTACGGTTTAAGTCTCCTCCAGTACTCTTACGCATCCCTACAAACTCTTCTATCTCAGGGTGAGATATGTCCATATACGCTGCATAAGATCCTCTTCTGGTTACGCCTTGGTTAAAGGCCAGCATCTGTGAGTCAACTATGTGCATAAATGGTATGCTACCAGTAGATTCACTGCCGTTAGAAGTAGGAACACCATTGCTTCTAACACTACTCCAACATCCACCCAAGCCTCCACCTCCACTTGCGAGCCATATGTTCTCATCGTAGTGAGCAGATAAACCAGTCCTTGAGTCAGGAACATGATTAAGAAAACATGAGATAGGTAAACCACGGCTCGTTCCTGCGTTGCTAAGGATAGGAGTGCTATAACTGAACCAATGCGAACTTGAGTAGTTATAAAGTCGCTGTGCAAGATCGTAGTCAACAACTCCTTGATAAGTTGCACAATATACAGAAGCCCTAGCCAAAGCCTGTTGAGCATATTTTTCCTCCTTCCAGAAGTATCTGTCCTTCAGTGTGTCCAAGGAGAAATCACTTAAATTTTCCTCCTTGGAATAGTCTATTTGAATACCAAGGTAGTCCTCAATCATCCTCTTCATTCTCCTGCTGTTCTAAGTCCTTAATCATTTCCTTCAAGTACCACTTGGCTTTCTTTAAGTCCTGTAGTCCGTCCTTGTACTTGAACCTGTGCATGTACTTTAGGACTGCTCCGTAACAGTAAGCTTGAAACTCATGCCCTAGCTGCTGCTTAATGTACGCTATGGCCTCTATGTCCCCATTGTTATAATGAATAGGCTTATGTACTGGATCAAAGTTTTTAGTCGGTGTATTTGCCATGTTAATAATTTCTGCGTATTTCTCGCCTAACTTTTCCCCTATCCTGTTTTTGTTAATTTTGTCCCATTCCTGTGGTGTTGCGTCGTCAATGCTGCTCATCTATATAAGTCTCCTCTGTTGTTTCTTCCTTCAGGTCTTCCTCAAATCCATCCAACCTGTTAATTAGTTTATCCTCAAAGCGATCTAAAAGTTCTTCACTGGTTACTGCCAAAGCCTCCACCAAGTCGTCCACTTCATACCGCTCAAGAAGTTTTTCCTTAATTTCATTCATTGTTAGTGACATAATCCATTAGCTCATCTTTTTGTTGTACTGTGAAGTATTTAAACCCTTCCTTGTCGCACCATTGAGACATAGTTATTTTAGCACCTTTTCGTACTTTTTTGAAGGGGTCCGACAAAACAAATATTAATTCGTCGTCGCAACAGTCCCTAATTGCTTTGTACTTTAGTGTGTCCCCCTGTCTAAAATAACCTTTGCACTCAATCATTTTGCCAGTTGGCTTGTGTACGAAGTCAGGCTTATAAGTCCTTTTGGTTATGTAAGGAACGTCATAAGGTTCGTAAACAAAATCCTTCTTTGGATAAAGAGTAGCAAACGTCTTCTCAAGTCCGGATCTAAACATTTCCTTAAACGGCCCTTTTTTCTTTGATCTCAGGTACTTTCGGTTCATTTTTTACCTCTATTAAAAAACGTGGACCTGTAGAGTAAGCGAATACTCGCAAGTCCGGATAGCATGATCTTTTGAACTGACAGTAAGAGCAGCCTACGGCGAGTTTCAGGTTCCCACTCTTTCCATCTGGCAAGGGCTCGTAACAGGGTAAAGGCCGCTCTTCTACCCCTACCAGCTTTTTTACGTGCCTGATCCTTTCAGCTATGTCCTCCTTCAAGACTTCATAAACAGGAGCCTGAGTGTCCTCCAAGTCGTACTGGAGAAAAGTCAAGTGTCCGTTCTGTTTGTCCATGGCAAGCCAACCAAACTTGGTTTCATTCTCAGAGTAGGCGTATGCCTTTATCTGGTCTATGTAACCAAAGGGATCGTCAAAGGCCAGTGATCCGTCCTTGAACTTCTTAAAACCGTAGGAGCTAGTTGACTTAACGTCAGTTACTATTCCGTCAATCCTACAGTCCATGTGACCCTTGATGCCTTCAACCTCACATTCCTTTTGTTCGTCGGTGACTGTATGTCCTGCCATCCTAGTCAGGAACAACAGCATTTCCTCTATTAAGTGACCGTACAGAAACTTAACCAACGTATGCGGTTCTATGGCTTCCTTGGCTACTCCCCGGAAATGGTTCCACAGGTATCGATCGTCCCTGCCTATGTTGGACAAGCGTAATTTTCGAGCGTCAAAACCTTTGTTTACGAACTCCTTCCGCATCAAGTCCTTCATGGCTTCACCAAAGCGTTCTATCTCCTCTTCAGCGTCCACTTCACTGTCAACACGTTTAGTCTTAACTAATTTATAGATGTCTTGTACTAATGTACTAATGTGTTTCATACTTTATGCCCTACAAAATGTAATTTTCTGTTTTTAGGATTAAAAGTTAGTATTTGTACTCCAAGTTTTTTCTGTAATGGAGTACGCATAGATTTATTAGCAAGAGCGTTTGGATACCTGTAGTCTCTACGGCCAGTTTTTACGTCAATAAGAACAATGTCTCCATTTTCACGATCAAAGGAAATCATATCCACAGGTCCAGTACACCCTGAGTTTTTAAAGACATCAAATCCTTGATCCCATAGATAAGTTATAGCGTAATGTTCCGCTATGTCTCCAAGCCTACTTGAATCTTTATTTTTAGTGGGTTTCATACCAGTTATCTCCTATCTTGTATTCACCTGCTAAGGGACAGTTTAATTTAAAGTGATTACCAGCAGCCTCAATACAGCTAACCGCCAGCCTACCAAACTTCTCAGCTTGATCCGTCTTCACCTCCGTCTGTACTTCGTCATGGATGTTACCTACGAACCTGTAGTCCAGTTTCCACTGTTTAGCGTAGTCATCCAAAAGTAGCAAAGCCTGTTTCATAACTATGGCCCCGGCACTTTGCAGCAGGGTATTTAATGCGCTGTGCTGTGACCTAACGTGTACCAACCTACCGTCCAAGCCAGTTACCATTTGTGGTCCATAAGAGATTTTGCTTTGTATTCTTTCTCTAAGTACTCCAAATGAGCGTAGATTGCTGCTAAAACGCTCTCTAAGGCTTTTACCTGCCCTTTGGTTGCCCCCAACCACTGATCCAAGCTTCGCATCTCCTGCCCCGTATAGAAGGGCATAGATAAAAGTTTTTGCTGTATCCCGTGATTCAAGTCCTGCAAGTCTCTGGTTTGTTGAATGTATGTCTCCGTTGACCACTTCATTTATGTATTCCTTGTCATTCATGTAGTGAGCCAACATGCGTAACTCAAGACCACTCGCATCAAAACCCACAAGTTTGTAGCCTTCACGGACGGACCAGCACTCCCTGCAATCCTTACCATAAGGACTGTAGGACGCAGGTACTTGAGCTAGGTTAGGACTGTTGTGAGTCATACGTCCTGTTACTGCTCCATTGCTGTTAACCTTACCGTGAACCCTGCCTGTAGTTGGTGAGACTGCATCAATCCAGCTCTGAACCTGTGCAGTGCGTTTCTGTACCATTAGGTACTCTGAAATTAATTTAGCCTCCGGTATGTCGTTTATCTTTGACAGAGTTCCTTCGTCAACTATAGGTTGACCAGTTTCAGTAAAGCTACAGGGCTTCCACCCAAAGTACTGTAAGTACCTGCCTATCTGTTGTCTGGACCCTAAGTTAAACGGAGGAAACTCTATCCTGCTGAACGGTCCCTCAACAGAGTCCCAAGAATCTCCTAGAAACTTGAGGCCTACTATTGAAAGAGAACCGTCCTTTTTAATCTTTGGTTGCACCTCCTTAACAAATACTGGTAACGGTAAAAAAGTCTTTTGAACTTCATCTTCAATCGCAAGTTTTTTCTCCTTTAGTTCCGCAAGTAACATGTAGGCTTTCTCTTCGTCCAACAGCCAGCCATTGCGTACCTGCTCTTGTATAATAAATTGAACTTTGTGTTCTAAGTCTATGGATTCCTGAGAAAACTCTGCCAGTTCGTCGTAAACTTCCAAATACACTCTCTCGGTTACCGCTGTGTCCTGAATACAATAGTCCACCATTTCCTGAGAACACTGTGTCCAATCGTCGTAGTCTCCCTTTGGAAATCCTAACCTTTCTCCCCAAGAGCGCAGGGAATGTCCCTTGTCTCTCTGTGGGTTAGCTAGTCTGGAAAGTACCAAAGTGTCCACTACCCTCTCAGGAGCCACAGAAACGCCCCAGAGCGATTCTAAGACCGGGAGGTCATATCCTATTAGGTTATGGCCAATCACCTTCTCTGAGCCTTGTAGAGCGTCTGAGAGGGTATCTGGAGTATAGTGCACTAAAACACCTCCGTCCTGCCTTGTTACGGCCATCCAGATTTTGCTGGCATTTAAACCGTCAGTTTCTATGTCCAGATAAATCAAAACTGAGTCTCCATGTCGTTATTGGAGGGAGGACCAACTTCCGACATTCGGCCTGTGAACCTGTCGTACTTCAGATAACAGGCAGCACCAGTTAGACCTGCATAACGATTCTTCAGGATTCTTACCGTAGTGGTATTCCTGTTTTCTTCGTTTTCGTCCTGCTGGTTACGCTCTAGGCCGATCACCATGTCGGAAAGTTGGGCTATAGCCTGAGAACCCCGGAGTTCACTCAAGCTAATCCTTCCTCCGTCCTCATGCGGTTTGCCTTGTGTTCTCTTTAAGTGAGAAACTAAAAACAAACCTACACCTAACTCCTGAACCAGTGTTCTAAGTTTAGTCATAATCGCATCAATGGCTCTTCGCTCATCGTCCGACTCCTGACTACTGACAACTATAGATAGGTGGTCCAGTATGATCCATTTGCAATCCAAAGCCTTAGCCATGAATCGGACTCTGGAAAGTAGGTTATCCTCCGACGTTGATCCCCAATGGTCAAACAGGAAGTATCTTCCAGTTCCCATAGTGGCTTGCCAGTAAGGTTTAACCATCTCCTCATCAATTTCCTCCTCTAAATGTAATGGACAGTCCGCAGCTATGGACATGATGCCCAGAGCAGTCCTGCTGATGTCCTCCTCCAGTGCTAGGACTCCTATATTGTCCTCCGTAGCGTTAAGAAGGTAGTACTCCAGCTCCCTGACTATCTGGGACTTACCCATGCCAGATCCTGACGTTATGGTGACTAACTCATAAGGCCTGAAACCTTTAGTGTAGTCATTGAGTCCATGCCACGGATAAGGTATGGATTTAACTTTCATCTTACCTGTGATGGCTTCCCATGTGTCAGTTCCTGCGATAATACCGTCAGGTTGATAACACTTTGAGTTCCACCATGAGCTAGTAAAGTCTTTAACCTTACCAGCCTGTAACATCTCTCCAGCGTCCTTCATGGGCAGCTTGCATATCTTTAGCTTGTTAGGGCTAAATATGTCCTTGACGGAATCCACCGCAGTCTGTCCAGCTTTATCACTGTCGAAACACAACACTACGTTGTCGTAGTTCTCTAGAAACTCTAGTTGTTCCTTAACTTCCCTGACTGCTCCACCAGCTCCGGATCTAAGGCTCACTACGTCCCACCTGTTATCAAACATCTCAGAGACAGCTAGACAGTCTAACTCTCCTTCTGTGACTGTGATAAACTTTCCTGATCCTTTACAAGTGTCCTGTCCAAACAAGCCCACGTTTTCTGCGGAACCTGAGTAGGAAAAGGACTTATTTTTAACACTTTTTTTCTTATGGCCCTTGACTTCTCCAGTGTCAAGGTCTTTATACGGGTAAAAGTGATTATTTATCGTCCCTGAGGCATCGTACTGGACTGTAACACCAAACTTTCGACAAGTATCCTGAGATATTCTCCTGTCGGGTATGGCTGCTATAACTCCAAGTTCGTCCTCAGTAGTTAGTTTTTCATTTTTCATATAACCCCACGCATTTTCCGACTCTTGCTCTATTTTGTTACGAAATGTTACAAAGTCGGTGCTTGGTTCATAATGAGTGCACCCTGCGGAGTAGCACTTGCCTGATCCGTTGCTATAACGTGCAAAGGCATCACTAGATCCGCAGGATGGGCATGGTTCATGCCTGACAAACTTAGAATCCTTCTTCAATTCCATCCCCGGATTCTTCGCCTAGCTCCAATACCCTAACCGCATTAAGGTACGTTGGTGTAGCGTGAACAGGGTGAGAGTCTCCTAGTTTGTACTGCACTCTAACCTTAGAACCTTTTGGTATGTTACCCATAAATGGTTCATCTTCGTTGTCAACAATCCTAACCGGAAACTTACTGGCAAACTTACGTTGCGAAGTCCCTTCGTAGTCTTTGACTTTAACACCCTCGGAGGATAGCTTTTCTGCCATGTCTTCCTCCAGTGATAAGGTTAGAGTATATCTACCAGTGTCTTGACCTTGATAGACTTCCGTTTTCTGTAGGTTTTGAAACGCTACAGTTCCTTCTAGTAATGGCATATGTGGTTCTCCTATATGTTACCATTGTTTATACTATAGAATACTAAAGAATACTTATTATGATGATTATGGTTATATAAAGTATCTTTAGTATACTATAGAATAGTATAAGGCATAAATGTTACAGAATTATGACAGAAACTAACTAAATTGTTACAAATTGTTACAGAAAGTCATCTAAGTTAACACTGTCTGCCTCGTTAGGTATCTCTGAATCATACTCTATCAGAGTTTCGTTACTGACTTTGTAACAAGTGTTACATAAGTCTAGAAACTGGCCTGTTAGTTTATCTTTCCTAGCTAGCTCAGTTTCCTCTAGCAGTTTGTTACATGCTTTGCACCTCATTAGTGTATCTCCGTTTGTAAGTCCATTAAATCCCTATTAAAAACTAAATTGTGTTCCTTGTCTAGCTCCATGGTGGTCATATTGTTATAGACTGACTCCATTTGATCCTTAGCTAAGCTTATCAAGTCCACCATCTTAATGATGTTCATATGGTATTCTATCAAATCCTGAGTCTTTATCTGTCTCTCTACAAAGTCCTCTCCAGAGTCGTCGGTTACGTCCGCATCATGGCTGTATTCGTCGCTCATTGCGTTTTCTCCTATTTTTTCGTTGTCTGGTTACATCCTTCAAGTCTAGGTAACAACTAGCGCACAAGGGCTCCGTGTAGTCCCTAAGGAATACCACAGAGTCCTCTGATTTACAACTAGAGCACCTAACTTTCATCGTCCTGCCTCTGGAACCTCATGGTTTTACCTTCAGCAGCAAACAGCATCAAAGCTTTTCTATTGCCGTCAGTGTCCACTATCTCTACGTCGAAAGTATCCCATGTAGTGCCTACGGCTTCTACCGATCTACGCTTAACAATCACGTCCTGAACGTCGTGTATTGATTCTCTGCTAAATGTAATACTCATATTAATCTATCCTCGCTACTTTAGTTTCTTTAGTTTCCGTGTCACGTATTGCCGTAACTCCATATTTGTAGACGATACACTCATATCTATTGCCTGTAAAGACAACTAATGGTTGTAATGGCTCTTCGTCCTCAAACTCTGAAATGTACTCTTTATCGTCTCCTAGTGTGCCTTTCCATGGATTACTATGGAATCCTCCATAGCCATAACAACAATCAAACTCTTTTGTGAAGTCCTCTAGGTTATCATACTCCAAGCGTAGGCAATCGTTAAAGAATGACGGAATTAACCCGCATCGTTGCATTAGTATATCCGTGTTTTGGTTTTTAAACTTAAAATTCGGATCAAAAGTAATACTTTTTATGTATGGAATTTTAAGCTTAGTAACGCTGCTGTGTTGATAGTTCATATTTATATCTCCTCAGTGTATTCACAATCCGGACAATAATACAGGCCTTGTATGCCTACGTCACGTTCTTCTGGTTGTAGTTCTAAATCTTCCTCGCAGACTGGGCAAAATCTACTAGACATTAATAGACTCCCAATTCAGTTTGTTTCTGGACAATATAGTTATCTATGTCCGCGTCGTCCTCCAAACCTAAACGTAAAGCTTCTTCGTAAAGGTTCTCTATAAATTCCTCAGTGTATGGGTTACTCATGTTTTATGCTCCTCAATTTTTGCTTAGTATGAACCTATGTTGCACTAGTTGCAATGATTTTTTTCATTTTATTACCATGTGCTACATAAGCGACTACAGGCACTGTTTTATCCCAACATGCTCTACACTTTCCGCATTTACCATTGTTAGCGTAGGCAGGGCATTTGTGGTGCTTTGTTATCATGTCCTCTGGGACTATAGTACTAGTCGTCATGCCTTTAATTGTTACACCTAACACGGAGTCGCTAGACTTCCTAATAACTACATTGTCTAAAGATTCCATGGCATCCAGTATGCTAGTAAACTTTTTAAATTTGTACATTCTAGTGGGTAACCAATGCTTTACCCATGGAGTCAATCGCATAATCTCTAGAATTTTTTCAGCTAGTTGTAGTGAGTACATATCTCCACTATCGAACCAACGAAAATAACGGTCCGTGTCTAGTTCGTCCACCATGTCCTGTACCCAGTTATCACGCTGCCAATCTTCTTTATTATCCTGCCTCGGTTTTTTGACGTTAGGCATATGATACATTCCGGTAGTCGCATAGCATCCTTTACACGCTGGCACTAGCTCACCATTGCTGTCCTTAGATGCTGGACAGGTTACTAATGCTTCTAATGACCATGAGCGACATGGCATTTTAGATGTTTTAGATAGTTTAATCATTTTTTACTCTGTTAGTTAATAGTTACGAATATTAAGCTATTGTTAATCTAATGACAACTATTTATTACTATCTTATATGGCTCCTATAGTCACACTCACATGTCCACATTTATCTACACTTGTGTGCATGTGTTTCCTTTGCAATATCTGTGCCAACTTCAGATGCACTGCTTTGGTGCGCTCTAGTTTTTCTCATGTATTCTTGCGTTAAACTGGTGCAAACATGAGTTTGGCTAGCTAATTTTGACACCGGGGAAGGGCTATAGTATTTTCTATAATTAATAGTACCCTTTAACATACAAAAAAAGCCAAAAGTCAAACAAAAGTAAACACTTGTAAACCTTTGATCTATAACATCTTTTTAATTGTAACAATTTGTAACAAAAAGGACTTGACATTAACACTAGATTATGGTTGACATTTGCTTAAAAATATGGTAAAATAATAAGGTATTCTTTAGCTACAAAGGTAAAATACAATGAACGAAGAAGTACAAATTAAAAAACCTAAAGGTAGACCTCCTAAAGCTAAAGTTAATCAAAAGAAGGTAGGTCACAGAAAAGCCTTAGGTAGACCAAAGGGTGATGCTGCTATCATTAACGAATACAAAGCTAGAATGTTAGCTTCCCCTAAGTCTAAGAAAGTAATGGACACTATTTTTAATGCTGCTTTAGACGATGAACATAAAAATCAATCAGCAGCATGGAAACTAATTATGGATAGAATGTTACCTGTTAGTTACTTTGAAAAGGAAGCTACCGGGGGACGGTCAGCAGTTTCCATAACAATTTCAAGTTTAGGAGGCGCGGAGACTACCATAACCCAAGAGAAGGATGTTATTGAAGGGGAGGTTATACAGGAAAATGAAGTTTAAACATTTTACTAAAGATGAATTTGCTTGTTCTCATACAGGTAACAATGAAATAGAAGATAAGTTTATAGAAATGCTTGACATTCTCAGGGAGAACTGTGGTTTTCCTTTTGTAATTACAAGCGGCTATAGAGATCCTTCCCATCCTGATGAAGTTTCTAAAGAACAGCCGGGGACGCACAGTAGAGGCATAGCTGCTGACATTTATGTTAGTGACGGTGCACAACGAAGATCAATTATAGAAAATGCCATAGACATAGGTTTTGGAGGTATTGGAGTAGCCAAGGGCTTTGTCCATGTAGACATTAGGGATACTACACCTGTTATCTGGACTTATTAGTGGACATTACAAAAATTGAAATCAATAAACAAGCTAAAAAAATTAAAGCCCAAGGAAGAACACTTAAAACCCAAGAACGACAAATCAAAGAACAGCTACAAAGAATACTTGGCAAAGCTAACTGATTTGAATTGGGACGGTAATGACTGAATTAAACATAGAGTTACTACCTTGGCAGCAGGAAGTCTGGAACGACGAAACAAGGTTCAAGATTGTTGCTGCGGGTAGAAGAACTGGTAAATCCAGACTAGCAGCTTGGATGTTAATCCTGAGAGCCTTACAGACTGAAAAGGGGCATGTATTCTACGTAGCACCCACTCAGGGACAGGCCAGAGACATTATGTGGCAAACATTGCTGGAGTTAGGTAATCCAGTGATAGTCAGTAGTCACATTAACAACTTACAACTAAAACTGGTCAATGGGGCTACAATATCCCTAAAAGGAGCTGACAGGCCTGAAACCATGCGTGGTGTTAGTCTTAGGTTTTTAGTCCTAGACGAATACGCAGACATGAAGCCTGAGGTATTTGAGCAGATCCTAAGGCCAGCTTTAGCGGACCAGAAGGGTGATGCGTTATTCATAGGAACACCTATGGGACGTAATCACTTTTATGACCTATATCAATACGGAGAATTGGGGGACGATCCAACCTACAAAACTTGGCACTTTACTTCCTACTCTAATCCATTACTGGACTCAGAGGAAATAGACGTAGCCAAAAAAAGCATGTCAAGCTACGCTTTCCGTCAGGAATTTATGGCTTCCTTTGAGGCCAGAGGTAGTGAGATGTTTAAAGAGGATTGGATTAAATTTGGAGAACCGGACGACGAGGAGGTAGGAGATTATTACGTTAGCATTGACTTGGCAGGTTTTGAGGAAGTTAACAAGAAAAGAACGAAGAATTCCAACCTTGACGAGACTGCAATCGCTATTGTCAAAGTTAACCCTAACGGTTGGTTCGTTGAGAACATAATACACGGTAGATGGGAATTGTCGGAAACGGCAAGAAAGATATTTGAAGTAGTCAG